>Ga0256839_1003188_pt1 | contig 17186 bp, 14 predicted proteins | sample 354166metaG_FD_185968 | JGI IMG/M metagenome (GOLD analysis project Ga0256839, IMG submission 185968) | Hydrothermal vent microbial communities from Mid Atlantic Ridge, Atlantic Ocean - 354-166 | ecosystem: Environmental > Aquatic > Marine > Hydrothermal vents | place: Atlantic Ocean: Mid... | reverse complement strand
CGGCGGCACGCCGAGCGCCGTCGCGGCGGCGAGGAAGGCGCCCGGGTCGGGCTTCAGGAGGCCGGTCTCGACCGGCAGCACGACGGCATCGAAGCCCGAAGCGAGGCCGAGTCCCTCGAGGATCCGAGGAAGACGGTGGTCGAAGTTCGAGAGCACCCCGGTGCGCAGCCCGCGCCGCCGAAGCGCGGCAGGGACCTCCCGGGCCCCGGCAACGGGCTCCCAGGCGTCGGGCCGGGCGTAGAGGTCGAACACCTCCTCGAAGAAGGCGTCGAAGTCGGGAAGGCGGGCGGTGGAGTCCGCCGCACGCAGGACCTCCCGCAGCCGCTCCCGCCACCACGCCTTTTCGAGCCCGGGTCGGGCCTTCCGGGGCGCTTCCGGAAAGGCCATGGGAGGCGCGGCCCGCAGCGCCCGGACGAAGGCGTCGTCGAGGCGCCAGGGCGAGATGGCGATCCCCTGCCGCGAGGCCGCCCGGGCGTAGACCACCCCGGGCCCCTCCCGCGGCCGGATGAGGGTGCCCGCCGCGTCGAAGAGGACGGCCCGGACCGGCGGGGAGCCCGGCGGCGGGGCGGCTTCGTCGGGGCGCACCGGCATCGAGTGGCTGGCTCTCCCGGATGGCCTCACGGGCCGGGGACGGGGGGCGGGCCCCGGCCCGCGGTGACGACCGGGAACGCCGCGCCTAAAGTTCGGCCACCGCTCCCCCAGCCGCCAACCGGGCCGCGGTCTTGCGCCGTGTCGGTCGCTGCGCACGGCGGCCGGGTCGGCGGCGTGCGCCGGAGGGGCTCCATGGTGGATCTGCAGGCCCCCCTCGCGGCCGGGGCGGCCCTTGCCGCCACGGGGGCGGCCGCCGTCCTCGCGCGTCGACGCCGGCCCTGTGCCGCCGCGCTCCTGCTGGCCCTAGCCGGCCTCGTCTTCCGGGCCGACCTCTCGGATCGGGCCTGGCTCGGCAAGTGGGACGAGCGCTACCACGCCGTCGTCGCCCGCAACCTGGTCGAACACCCGCTCCGACCGACCCTGAACGAGTTTCCGCTCGAGGACCACCCTCCCTCGGCCTGGACCGAGAGCCACCTGTGGCTCCACAAGCCGCCGGGGGCGCTCTGGCCGATTTCCGCCTCCCTCGCGCTGCTCGGCCCCGACGAGCACGCCGTGCGGATTCCCAGCCTGTTCGCCGCATGGCTCGGGGTGCTCTGCACCTTCGCGCTCGGCCGGCACTTTTTCGGCACCCCCGCGGGTCTCGTCGCGGCCGGCTTCCACGCCTGGAACGGGCGGAGCGCCCTGGTCGCCTCCGGGCTGCGGGCGACGGACCACGTCGACACGCTCGTGGCCTTCTTCGTGGAGCTGGCCGCGCTTCTCGGGGTGCTCGCGGCGCGGCGCCTGCGGGCCGCCCCCTCGGGCTGGGTGCTGGCCGCGGGGTGCGGCCTGGCCACCGGATACGGGGTGCTCACCAAGGATGCCCCGGCGCTGGTGGCGCTCGTCGCCTTCGGCACGGCTCTCCTGGTGGAACGCCTGTCCTGGCGGCGCCGCCTGGCGGCGGGCCTGCTCGCTGCCGCGAGCGCCGCGGCAGTCTTCGTTCCGTGGCGGCTGTACACGGCGCACGCCTTCCCGGAGCACGCCGCCTGGGCCACCCGGCGCGCGCTCCGGTACTTCACGCACGTGGTGGACGGGCAGGGCGGCCCGTGGACCTTCCACCTGGAGAACCTGCCGGACCACTTCGGCCCCCTCGCCCCGCTGGCGCTCGCGCTCTTCGCCGTCCGGGCCCTCCGGGAGCCGGGCCGGGGGCTCGCGCTGCTGGCGTGGATCGCGGTGACCTACGCCGTCTTCTCCGTGGCTCCGACGAAGATGGATTCCTACGTCTTCGTCGCGGCCCCCGCAGTCTGGAGCGCGCTCGGCGCGGTGGCGGTGCTGCCGGCCGGGCTTCCGGAGGGCTCCCGTCGCCGGGCTGCGGCGTGGATCCTGGGCGCCGGACTCGTCCTCGGAGCCCTCCACGACGGGCTCCGCGCGTGGCGCCCGTGGGAGCCACGGCCGCGCGTCCTCGTGCTCGCGGAGGAGCTCCGGAGTCTCGGGGCGAGGGTGTCCGAGCTCCCCGGCGGCCCGTGGGTCGTGTTCTCGGTGCCATCCCCGGCCGAGGCCCGGTTCTACGCCCGGGCCGGTTTCGAGCGCGGGCTCCCCGACGAGCGCCTCCTCGGCCTCGCGCGGGAGCGCGGCTACCGGGTGGCGCTCTACGGGCGCGATCCCCTGCCCGGCGAGCCTCCCGGCCTGCGGCAGGCGCTGCTCGCCCGGCCGGACGTCCGGGTCCTTCCCGTCGACCCGCGGACTGCGCCGCATCGGGCCCTGCTCCGGCAGCTTCGCTCCCTCGGGCCCGGCCCCTTTGCGGTCTACGGGGCCCGGGCCGCGGAGGATCTCGAGGCCTGGCTCGAAGCCTTCGTGGCCGTGCGGGTCTACGGCTCGCCGGCTCCCTCCGCCCGCGAGCGGGCCCGTCACCGCCGCCGGGGGCGTCAGGTCGTCGTGCTCGCGCCGGCGGGCGCGGCTCCCGAGACCGGCCCGGACGGCATCATCCGCCTCCCGGCCCCCGCCTTCGCCAGGCCCCCGGACGGCGGCGCCCCGTGACGGCAGGTGGCAATGGGAGGACTCAGCCGCTCCGCCGCCGGCCCGAGGCGATGAAGGTCCCCGGGAGCTCCCGCTGGCGCGCACGCGGGGGGGTGCACTCGACGCGAAGGTCGCCGAGCTCCGCCCCCTCGAGCCAGCCCCGGACGTCGCCCTCCTCGAAGCCGAGCCAGACCACGCCGAGCTCCTCGCGCATCCAGTCGAGGTCGTGGGCGAGGAAGTCCACGAGCACCACCCGCCCGCCCGGCCGCACTGCCCGGGCCATCTCCCGCACCGCGGCCTCGGGCCGCGGCAGGTAGTGGAGCACCATGTGGGCGACCGCGGCGTCGAGGCTCCCGGTGGCCAGGGGGAGGGAGCCCGCATCCGCCTCGAGGAGCGCGACCCCCGACAGGCCCTCGGCGGTGAGGCGCGCGCGGGCCGCCTCGAGCATGCGCGGGGAGGCGTCCACGGCGACCACCCGACAGCCCAGGCGGGCGAGCTCGGCCGCCAGGATGCCGGTGCCGGTCCCCACGTCGGCCACCCGCAGGCCCTCGGGGAGCAGATTGGCCAGCGCGCGGGCGCGGTGCACGTCGTCGTCGAAGACCTTCCGGAGGGTGTCCCACTCGGGCCCGAGGGATTCGAAGAAGTCGCGGGCGCGGTGGGTTCGGGCCGTCACCACGGCTTCGAGGGCCGCGCGGTCGCGCTCGCACAGCGGGTCCCGCTCGAGGTCGCGCCGGGCCAGTGCCCAGGCCTCGCGGTAGAGCGGCGGAAGCGGCTCACCGAGGCGGTAGTGCACGAAGGTCCCGTCGCGCCGGTCGCGGAGCAGGCCGGCCTCCCGGAGGATGGCCAGATGCCGGGACACGCGGGACTGCGCCATCCCGAGGATCTCCATCAGGTCCTGCACGGCGAGCTCCTCGCGCGCGAGGAGCGCCAGGATGCGGAGCCGCGTGGGGTCCGAGAGGGTCTTGAAGACGCGGCGCAGGTCCTCGCGACTCATCGGATGCCGACACGGGCGGGCGTGCCGGTGATCCGGACCGAGCCGCGTCCCTCGCGGTCGAGTCGGATCCCCGCCGCCGAGAGTGCCGGGGCGAGGCCGGGCTCGCGGAGCCGCAGCTCGGCGCGAAGGTCGAGCCGCGCCTGCTCCAACCGGGGGGCGCGTCCCACCGAGCCGGTGACGGTCCCCGAGAGCATCGGTCCGTCGAAGGCGAGCGCATCCGCGATCTCGAGCAGTCGATCCCCCCCCAGGCGCACCACCCCTTCGAGGCTGCGGAAGGGCAGGGCCACCGGGATCCCGGGCACGCCGATGCTCCCGTCCCGGGCGGCGATCCGGACCCGGCCCTCGGGGCCGTCGGCCGTGGCCCGCACGTTGCCCTCGAGGTCTGCGATCCCGTCGAGCGGGAGCTCCGCGAGCGCCCCTCCGAAGGTCGCGAGCGCCTCGAGCCGGAGGTCCCGGATCTCTCCGCGGAAGCCCGGCTCGCTCTCGACCCGCAGCACGCCGCGGGCCCGGCCCATGGGCGAGCTCGCCCGCAGGTGCAGCGCCGGCACTCCGCGCAGCCAGGCCAGGGACCAGGCCGGGCGGAGCCTCACCTCGGACAGCTCCACGCGGCTGCCGCCGCGCGTCCGGGTGCGCACGTCCCGGAGCAGGACGGCCGGGCCGAAGGGCGTGAGCCTCCCCTCGACCCCGCCGAGCTCCACCGGGGCTCCGAGGCGGGCCGAGAGGATCTGCTCGATGCGGCCACGAACCCGCTCGTAGGGGAAGTTCACGACCACGAGGAGCGCCGTGAGCAGCAGCGCCGCGGCCCCCGCCGCGAGAAACCGCACCGGGCGGGGCGGCCATCCGCCCGTCCTCGGCTTCGGCGCGACCGCGCCCACGGCTACACCGGCTCGAAGGAGGAGACCGTGAAGGTCACGTCGAGGAGCTCGGGCTTGTCCGAGCGCGTGCGGATGCGGAGGCTCTTGACCGAGAGGAGCTGGGGGCTGGCCTCGATCCGGTGCAGGTAGTTCACCATCTGCGCGAGGGTGACACCCTTCAGCACGAGCTGCACCTTCGTCTCGCGGTAGCGTTCCCCCGCCTGACCCCGCTGCGGCTCCATGGAATCCACCTTGACCGCGCTCTGCTGGGCGAGCTCCTCGAGCACGGTGAAGATGTTGCCTTGGGGTCCACCGCGGATCCGCTGCTCCACCTGGCGGAGGCTCGCGTCGAGCCGGTCGTACTCGCGTCGGAGGCGAAGTGCCGTCTCGAGCTCGAGCTCGGCGTTGCGCACCCGCTCGTCCGCGCGATCGACCGCGGTCCCGATCGGCATCACGATCCCGACCCAGAGCAGCAGAAGGGCCCCGAGCCCCCCGGCGAGCAGCAGCAGCAGCCGCTCGCGGGGTGAGAGCCGGACCACCGCCTCCCGGATGCGGTCGAGAAGGTCGCTCACGAGGACGCCTCCGGATCGCGGAGCGCGATGGTGATGCTGAAGGTGTTGCCACCGCGCCGTGCGTCGCGCTGGATCTCGCTCACCCGGATCTCGCCGAAGGCGGGAAACTCGGCGAGTTCCGCCCGCAGGCGGTCGACCGCCTCGAAGGAGGGGGTATGTCCCGTGATCCGCACCACCTTGCCGTCGATGGAGAGCTCCTCCACGACGACCTTGAGATCCGGGGGAACGCGGGCGGAGATCTCGGTCAGCACGTCGAGCGCCGAGAGGTTGCCCCCGTAGACCCCGAGGAAGTTGGCCCTTTCGTGGGCGTCCCGCAGGGCGTTTCGAAGCGCGGCCACCACGCTCCGCGGAGGTGGCTGGCCGGGGAAGGCCTCCTCGTAGAGGGCCCGGGCCCGCGCCTCGAGGGCCGCCGCGCGGCGGGTCTCGAAGACGACGCGGGTGCCCACCGAGCCGGCGAAGAGCAGGGCGGCGAGCAGCGCGAGGAGGGCCGTGGGGCGGAGGCGCCGGCCCAGCTCGGAGAGATCCCGCCGGTAGGCCAGCTCGCCCTGCCGGAAGTTCATCCCGGTGCGGGCCCCGGCGGTTCCGCGCAGCGCGAGCGCGACCGCCGGGCCGAAGAGCAGCGGGTCCCCGGCGGCGAGCAGCGAGGCACCGGGCTCCTCCGGCCGCAAGCAGAGCCGCCGAGCGGGGATCCCGATGCGCTCGGCGAGGTAGTCGTCGAGGCGGTGGAGCCGTGCCGTGCCGCCGAAGAGGACCACCTCCTCGATCCGGGTGGCAGCGGGGTCGCTTCCCAGGGGCTCGAGGGAGGCGAGGGTCCGCGCCAGCTCCCGGGCCAACCGGTCCAGCACCGCCACCGCGCCGGGCAGCTCGCTGCGCAGGCCCTCCTCGAAGACCCCCTGCTCGCACTTGAGCCGCTCGGCCTTCTCCCGGGGGAGGCCGCAGTCCCGGGCGATGGCGTCGGTGATGGTGCGCCCGGCCACGGCCACCGTCCGCGAGGCCACCGGCCGGCCCTCCACCAGCAGGCAGAGCGTGGTCTTGCGGTGGCCGAGGTCGAGCAGAAGCCGCGTCCCGCTGAGATCCGCGACGAGCGCGAGGTTCGCCAGGGCGAGCCCCTCCGCCTCCACGATCCGCGGTTCCGCCCCGGCCTCCGAGAGGGTCTCGACCAGCCGGGCCACCTCGGCGGTGGGTGCCACCGCGGCGAGGACCTCGGTCTCGCTGCGGTCCCCGCCCACCGGGGCCCAGTCCAGCAGCACCGTGTCGAGGTCGAAGGGGAGCTGCTCCTCCACGGCGAAGGGAAGGGCCTGGGAGATCTCCCGGCGGCCGCGGAAGGGAAAGCGGAGCCGACGGTGGGAGAGGCGATCCCCGGGGACCGCCGTGACCACGTACTCCGCGGCGAGGTCCCGGCTGCGCAGGAAGTCGCGCAGCTGGCCGGCGAGGGGCTCCTCGGCATCGGGGACGAATTCGAAGAGGCCGTCCACCTCGAGGCCCGTCCACGTCTGCCGCAGGCTCGCGACCTTCACGGAGTGGGTGCCGAGGTCGAGGCCGAGGACGCGCCGGGTCAGGGATCCGAGCATGGTCGACTCACCGGACGCGCCACGATAGCAGGGGAGGGTCCTCCTGCCGGGATCGGTGCAGGACCGCCTCCACGGTGCGGGTCACCTCGCCCACCCGCGCCTCGGCGGAAACCAGGAAGACGTCCGAGCGGAAGCTCGGCGCGGGGTAGATCTGCCCCGGCACCACCTCGGAGAGGCCCACGCAGCGCAGCGCGCGGTTCTCGTCCTCGAAGGACTCGTCGCAGAAGACCTCGCCCCGCTCGCGCCGCTCGAGGATCTCCCGGACCTGCTCGGCGCTGGCCAGCCGCGAGGCCCCCGCGTCGAGGGCATCCTGGCTGTAGAGCAGCGCGAGGACATGAGGCGGAGCGGTATTGGGGTTGATGCCGCCTCCCCCGGCGTAGGGGTGCACGGTCACGTAGGGGCGAAGCGCCTCCACCAGCGCTCCGTCGAAACCCTGGACGAGGCCGAGCTCGTCCACGGAGAGGAGCGGCCGGTTCGCGGCCCGGTAGGGCGGGTCCTGGCGCTGGTAGTAGTCGTCCTCGAGGTGGCCGTCGTCGCCGGTGTCGTCGGCGTCGATGTAGTCGAGGAGGTTCCGGGCGAGGTCGTCCGGCCCGTATTCGGCGTCGCGCTCGTCGCGCTCCATCTCACCCAGGACCTTCTCGAAGAGCGCCTCCAGCAGGAAGCGCGCGTGTTCGCCCGCCCGGCCCTCTTCGTCGAGCAGGGCGTTCAGGTTGAGACGCGAGCCCGCGTCCTCGATCCGCAGGCGGAGGACGGCATCCCCCTCCTCGATGGGCGCCTCCCCGATCCGGGCCCAGGGGTCGATCAGGGTTTCGACCCGGAAATCGCTCCGGTCTTCGGCGAGGAGGTCCTCGTAGAGCAGGGCGAGGGCGAGGTCCACGCCGCCCCGGGCGAGGGCCTCGGCCTCGGCGGCGGCGTCGCGGTGGCGGATGATCAGGCTGTCGACCACCGCCCGGCGCAGGAAGGTCGCGATCGCCGCCGTGAGCAGCATGGCGAAGATCAGCACCACCGCGAGGGCCACGCCCTCCTCCCGGCGCCTCATTCGCACAGGATCGCTCCCGGCAGGGTGGCGCCGAGCAGGCCCCGGATCTCGACCTCCCGCTCGGAGAAGCACTCGGCGGCCAGCGAGCCCAGGATCTGCCCCGCCTCGGCGCCGAGGGTCTCGGCCACGAGCCCCGTGTCCACGCACTCGGCCACGGTGGGGCAGTTCTCCTCCGATGCGGTCTCCTCCGCCTCCGCCGCCTCCTCCTCGGCGGCCGCTGCCTCGGCCTCGAGGAGCGCGGTGAGGTCGATGGGACGCATGGGGATGCGCACGCGTCGCGCGTAGAGGGGCGGGTCCTCCGCCTCGGGCCCCGGGTCGGCGGCGGGGTCGGCCCGGAGCGCCACCCGGATCTCCGCCGCGAGGGGAAGCTTTCCGGACTGCACCAGGGTCGAGGAGTCCCAGGTCGAGACCCATCGCCCCTGGTCGTCGAGCAGCCGCACGCCGAAGGCCACGACCCCATCGGCCAGAAGCTCGGCACCGTCCTCCTCCTCGATCGGGATCCGCCGGTCGAGGGATTCCGGGAGCTGGGGGGAATGCCAGCGCACGAGCTCGAAGTCCCCGCCCTCCTCCCCGGGGCGGAGGGCGTAGGCCACGAAGGCGAGGTCCGAGACGTGCTCCTGCCCGGCGCGGCGGCGGGCGGCCCGGGTGACGAACTTCAGGCGGTCGGCTCCGAGCTCCTCGTCGCGGGACTCGGCCAGGAAGAGCCAGGGGTGGTCGAGGGGGTCGGCCTCGGGGGGCTTGCGGAGCAGCACCGCGCTCTGGAGCTCGCGGGCCACCCGGTCGAGCACCGCCGTGGCCCGACGGGCTCCGCGGGTGCGGTCGGCGGCCGCCTCCGTGGCCCTCGCAAAGTCCAGGTAGAAGTCCACCGCCACCCACAGCACCAGGCCGGTCAGGAAGAGCACGCCGAGCAGCTCGAGCAGCGTGAAGCCGCCCCCGCGCCTCACCGGCCCGCCTCCGGCGAGTCGATGTCCTCCTGGGCATCGGCCCCGTTCCCGCCGAAATCGACCGCCTCGAGCTCGTCGGCGATCACCCGCGGGTCGAAGGCGTAGCGGACCCGCCTGACCCTGCGCTCCACCACGCCCTCCGGCCAGCGCACCTCCACGGCCACGCGCAGGAGCGCCGGTCGGCCCTCCGCGTCCGTCGCTCCGAGGACCGACACCGCCGGGGCGGGCGGCGTTCCTGCGGCCGCCCCGGAGCCCGCCTCCTCCCGGGGCGGGGGAAGCGCCAGGGAGAGCGGCGTCACCTCGACCTCGCTCCGGAACGGCCCCGCGGCGCCCTCCGTCCGCCCGAGCGCCGGGGCCTCGCCGAAGGAGAGCTTCTGCTCGACCTCGTCCACGAGCTGGTCGGCGAGCAGCGAGGCCCGGAGGCGTCGATCCGCCTCGCCCTCGGCCATGAGCCCGCGCATCCCCGCCTCGGCGAGGACCGCATAGAGGATGCCGAGGATGGCCACGGCCACGAGCACCTCGAGCAGGGTGAAGGCCGCCTCGCCGACCGCTGCGCCGCGGCGTGCCCGCCTAGCCCTCGTCATGGACGATCCTCACCGCATCGGCGAGGGGCAGCACCTCGAGCTCGAGGGCGCCCCCGTCGACGTGGCGCAGCCGGATCCGGGTCGCCTCGGTGGTCCCGTCGACGTCGAAGGGGACGAAGACGTCCCGGCCGCGAATGCGGCGGCTGCCCACCTCCACCGCCTCGATGCGCACGCGCTCCGTGAGGGCGGTGGCGCGGCCGAGCTCGCCCGGCAGCGGGTGGAAGCTGCGCGCCTGCTCCCGGGGCGGCGAGAGGTCGGGGAGCTCCCGGACCCCGCGGCCCTCGGCCTCCTCCTCTCCGTCCCCTCTCATGGCCTCGGGTCCGGCTTCCGGCTCGCCGGACACCGCCCGCAGGGCCTCGGCTTGGGTGACCTCCCACTCCACCCGGTAGCGGCCCCGCTCGGGGTCGAGGCGGAGCCGGTGGGCAATCCCCGTGACCACCGCCCGCTGCCGGGCGAGCTCGAGGCTGGCGGCGAGCTTGCGGGCCTCCTCCCGAAGGGCCGAGGTGCGGGTGGCGCCGAGGTTGGGAATGACGAGCCCGCCGAGCAGCCCCGCGATGAGCAGCACGGCGAGCAGCTCGATCAGGGTGAAGCCGGGGGCGTGCGCCGGCCGGGCCATCGCCTCATCCCTCGAAGGCGTCGGACCAGTTCCCGATGTCCGCGTCGTTCCCCTCGCCTCCTGGTGCCCCATCCGCCCCCCAGGACCAGAGGTCGAAGGAGTAGGGGTTGTGCTCGCCGGGGCTCCGGTACTCGTAGGGGTTGCCCCAGGGATCGAGGGGGACCCGCCCCTTCGCGAGGTAGCCCTCCGGGCGGTAGTTCTTCGGGATCGGCTCGATGTTCGGACGCTGGACCAGGGCCTGCAGTCCCTGCTCGGTGGTGGGATAGCGGGCGTTGTCCATGCGGTAGAACTCGAGCGCGCTCTCGAGCCCCTTGATCTGGGACTGGGCCGTGGTGACGCGCGCCTTGTCGACCTGGCTGAAGACCACGGCGCCGACGATGGTGGACAGGAGCCCGATGATCACCACCACCGCCATGATCTCGATCAGCGTGAAGCCGGCGAGGCGGCGGAGTTCGCGGCCCGCCGGCCCGTGCGGTCGCGACGTGGATTCCTCTCGCATGCGGAGGTCCCCTCCTAGTTGAGCGAGCTCGTGACCTGCAGCAGCGGCACGAGCGTCGCGAGGATGATCACCATCACGATCCCCACCATGAGGAGGATCAGGAAGGGTTCGAGCAGGGAGGTCAGGCGGGTGACGGCCGTCTCCACCTGCTCGTCGTAGGTGTCGGCCACCTTCGCGAGCATGGCCTCGAGCTGCCCGCTGCGCTCACCCACGTCGATCATGTGGGTGACGAGGGGCGGAAACTGCCCGCTCTGTGCCAGGGGCCGCGCGATGGAGGCTCCCTCGGTGATGCTCTCCTTGGCCCGCTCGATGGCGTCTCCGAGCACCCGGTTGCCGGTGACGTGCCGGGAGATCTCGAGCGCCCGGACGATGGGGATGCCCCCGGCGAGGAGGGTGGAGAGCGTCCGGCTGAAGCGCGAGATTGCCAGCAGGCGCGCGACCCGGCCGAGCACCGGGATCCGCAGCCGGAGCGCATCCCAGCGGGCGCGACCGGCCTCGGTGCGCACCAGGGCCCGGAAGCCGAGCGCCATCCCGAGGCCCGCCGCACCGAGGGCCCACCACCAGGTCTTCACGAACTCGGAGCTGCTCATGATCATTCGTGTGTACCAGGGTAGCTCCTGGTTCAGGCTGGTGAGCAGCTCGCTGATCTGGGGAAGCACCACGGTCACCAGCGCCGCCACCACCACGCAGGCGAAGACGAGCATCACCGCCGGGTAGAGGGTGATGGAGATCACGCGGTTGCGAAGCCGTTCCTGGCCCTCGAGGTACTCCGCCAGTCGGACGAGAACCGTCTCGAGGGCGCCGCCCGCCTCGCCGGCCCGCACCAGGCTCAGGTAGAGCTCGGAGAAGACCCCGGAGGGGGTCATGGCGTCGGCCAGCGAGGCGCCCTGGTTCACCGCGTCGCGCACCTCGCCGAGGACCGTCTTGAGGCGCGGGTTGTCGGTCTGCTGCGCGAGGGCGCCGAGGGCCTCCACGAGTTGCACGCCGGCGGCGAGGAGGGTGGCGAGCTGCCGGGTCGTGAGGGCGAGATCGAGGCTCGACACCCGTCGGAATCGGGGGAGGGCGAGCCGGAGGGAGCCGGCACCGAGGCGCGCCGGCGGGGTGCGGTCGGCGCCCTCACCGAGCCAGGTGGGAAAGACCCCGTCCTGGCGCAGGCGGGCACGGGCGGCGCGGGGACTGTCGGCGTCCACGTAGCCGGAGACCGACTTGCCTCCGGCGGTCATGCCCTTGTAGGCGTAGACCGGCATCGCCTAGATCTGCGCCACCACGCCCTCCTCCTCGGTGGCGCGGAGGACCTCCTCGATGGAGGTGATGCCGGCGAGGACCTTGCGGGCGCCATCGGCGCGGAGGGTGCTCATCCCCTTCTCGATGGCCGTGCGGCGGATCGTCTTGGAGTCGACGTTCTGGGTCACGAACTTCCGGATGTCGTCGTCGACGAGCAGCAGCTCGAAGATGCCGATCCGCCCCCGGTAGCCGGTCTGGTGGCAGCGGGCGCATCCCACCGGGCGGTAGACGGTGACACCCTCGGGCCGCGCCCGGACGCCGATCTCCGCGAGCTGGGGCGCGGTGGGCTCGTAGGCCTCCCGGCACTCGGTGCAGAGCACCCGAACCAGCCGCTGGGCGACCACCGCCACCAGCGAGGAACCCACCAGGAAGGGTTCGACACCCATGTCCACCAGTCGGGTGATGGCACTGGCGGCATCGTTGGTGTGCAGGGTGGAGAAGACGAGGTGGCCCGTGAGGGAGGCCTGGATGGCGATCTCGGCCGTCTCGAGGTCGCGGATCTCGCCCACGAGGATCACGTTCGGGTCCTGGCGGAGGATCGAGCGCAGGCCGGCCGCGAAGGTGAGCCCGATCTTGGCGTTGACCTCGATCTGCGCCACCCCGGGGAGCTGGATCTCCACCGGGTCCTCGATGGTGATGATGTTGCGATCGGGTGTGTTGATGCGCGCGAGCGCGCCGTAGAGCGTGGTGGTCTTGCCGCTGCCGGTGGGGCCGGTGACGAGCACGATGCCGTTGGGGCGGCGAACGAGCCGCTCCCAGACCCGGAGCTGGGCCTCGCTGTAGCCGAGGTTCTCGAGGTTGAGCAGGTCGGTGGTGCGAGGAAGCAGGCGCATCACCACCCGCTCACCGTGGGTCACCGGGACGGTGGAGAGCCGGACGTCGTAGTCGCGCCCCGCGATCTTGAGGCGGATCCGCCCGTCCTGGGGGAGCCGCTTCTCTGCGATGTTGAGGCCGCCCATGATCTTGATCCGCGAGGTGATGCTGGACATGAGCGACCGGGGCAGGGGATCGGTGGGCTCGAAGAGGATGTCGTCCACCCGAAAGCGGATGCGCACCTCCCGCTCGAAGGGCTCGAGGTGGATGTCGCTGGCGCGCTCCTTGACCGCCTGCTGGAGCAGCGAGTTGACCAGCCGGACGATGGGCGCCTCGTCGTCGGCGGCGTCGAGGAGGTCCGGAGGTTCGTGGCTGAGCTCGTCCGCGAGGGTCCTGAGGTCGTGCCCGGCGTCCTCGGCGAGCTTCCGGCTGTCGGCGCCCCGGTCGTAGACCTCGTTGATGGCTGCGAGGACGACCCGCCGGCTCGCGAGCTCGGTCTCGATCTCGGCACCCTCGAAGAGGATCCGCAGGTCGTCGAGGGGCGTGGTCTCGAAGGGGTCCGAGATGGCCACGCGGATCTGCCCCTCCTCACCGCGGGAGAGGGGCAGGAGCCCGTGGGCCTTGGCGAAGGAGATGGGTACCCGTTCCACGAGCTCGCCCTCGACGGCGTCGGCCGGGATCTCGGTGCGCACCGGGAGGCCGAGGCCGGCCCCCACCGCCTCGAGCGCCTCCCCCTCCTCGAGGAGGTCGAGTCCGATCACGGCGTCGAGCAGCCGCCCGCCGTGCTCGGATTGGTGCGCCCGGGCCTCCTCGAGCTGCTCGGGCGTGAGCCGGGTGCTCGCGAGGAGGATCTCGCCGAGATCGAGGCGGCTGGCGAGCTCTTCGGCGAGGCTCACGGCGCGTCTTCCTCCGGCTTCCGGATCAAGACCTCGGGGGCGAGCCCGAAGGCCTGGCGCACCACCGCGGCGGCGGTCTCGGCCTCGTCGAGGGTGTCGAAGGGGCCGAGCCGGATCTCGTAGAGCACGGTTCCGTCGGTCTCGCTCGAGAGCAGCGCTCCGTCGAAGCCGGCATCGACGATTCGGGTCAGGGTCTCGGCGGCCGTCTCCTCGTCCCGGAACACGGCGGCGAGCACCTCGTAGGTCGGGCCGCCGAGATCGGCCTCGAGGCGCCGCCGTCGCTCCTCCTCGGCCCGGCGCTGGATCTCCTCGATCTCGGCCATCCGCTCGAGAGGGTAGCGCTCCTCGTGGGCGATCAGCGCGCTCCGGATCGGGTTCTTGCCCCGGTAGGTGCTCACCTCGAGCCCGACCGCCTCGGCCTGCTCCCGCCTCCGCTCGGCCTCGCGCCGCTCGCGCTCGTTCAGGCTGAGCGCCTCCTCCGAGCGGTCCCAGAACTCCTGCCGCTTCCGGATCGTCTCGCGTTCGAGGTCCTCCGGAGAGCGCACGATGTGCGGGGTCAGGAAGACCAGCAGGTTGGTCTTGGTGAGGTTGCGGCTCGTGGACTTGAAGAACCACCCGAGCAGGGGGATGTCGCCGAGCCAGGGCACCTTGTTGACCGCGTCGTTGTACTCCTCCTGGATGAGGCCGCCGATGACCACGGTGTCGTGGTCGGAGACGACCACGGTGTTCTCGACGGTACGCTTGGTCAGCGGCACCCCGACCTCGTCCGGGTCGCCCACGGCGAGTCCCTGGGCGATGTTGGTGATCTCCTGGAAGATCTGCAGCCGGAGAAAGTCGCCTTCGGTGATCTGCGGGGTCACCCGGAGCGTGACGCCGATGTCCTGCCGCTCGATGTTCACCGACGTGGCCAGATCGGCGGTCGCCTGTTCGACGCCAGCCGCGGACTGCACCCGGCTGGTGATGATGGGAATGTTGGCTCCCACCTGGATCTCGGCCTCCTCGTTGTCGGAGGTGAGGATGTGGGGCGCCGAGAGGATGTTGGTGCCGTTGTCGCTCGCGCTGGCGCGGATGAGTCCCTGGATCAGGGTGCCGGTGACCAGGCCGCTCGGGCTGACGCTGAGCGTGCTGCGCCCCGCGGTGGCGATCAGATTGGCCAGCGCCTCGGGGAAGACGTCGGGGGCGATGCGGTTGCCCACGCCGGTCCCGAAGGTGTTTCCCTCGGCCGTGGTGGGCCGCGCGATGAAGGAGCCCGGGCGCGCGCCGGTGTCGCTCAGCGAACCGATGCCCAGGTTGCCGTTCTGCCGGAAGATCCGCGCGATCCCGTTGAAGCCGAGCTCCTCGCCGTCGGTCACGTCCACCTCCATGATCAGCGCCTCGACGAGCACCTGGGGGCGCTCGATGTCGAGCTGCTCGATCACGTGGGCGAGGGTGGCGTAGCCCTCCTGGCTGGCCTGGATCACGAGCGAGTTCGTGGGCGGGTCGGGCGTGATGGTCACGCCTTCGGCGAGCTCGGTGACCGCGGCCCGCAGCGCCTGGGTGGCCGCCGCGCCGCGGCCCGTGGCGCCGCCGGCCCCCGGGGCGGCGGGCTGGCCGCTGATCAGGCTGTTGAGGGTCTGGGCCATCTCCTCGGCGTCGGCGTGCTTCAGGTAGTGGACGTGGATGCGCCCGCCGCCGGTGACCGGGATGTCGAGCTGCGCGATCAGTCGCCGGATGTCCTCGGTGCGCGCCCGGGAGGCCATCACGATCAGCGAGTTGGTGCGCGCGTCGGTGATGATCCGGGCTGCTCCCTTGCTGACGGCCTCCGCCGCGGCCACCGCCTGCCGGGCCGCCCGCCGGGCCGCGGCCCGGCGGGCGCGGCCGCGGGGCGGGGTGGGGCTGGCGCTCGACACCTCACCCCCGTAGATCTCGGCGATGTGCTGGGCGAGGGTGGCGGCGTCCGCGTGGCGGATCTTGAACACCGAGAGCTCCTCCCGGTAGGTCTCCACGTCGATGGCGTCGATGATCGAGAGGATGCGGCGGATGTTGGAGGCGGAGTCGGTCAGGATGACGGTGTTGGTGGGCGGGTAGGCGACCATCGCCGCCTCCTTGGAGACCAGCGGCTTGAGCGTGTTGGTGATGTCCTCGGCGTCGATGTATCGGAGTGGAATCAGCCGCGTCACGAAGCGGTCGGTCTTCGGCGGCCGCCTGCGGCTCTCCACCGTCTCGATGCTCGACTCCTTGGCCTCGCGGATGGGGATGATCTTGAGGACCCCGCCCGGGCCCTCGACGGTGGTGAAGCCCTTGACCTGGAGCACCGACTCGAAGACCGCGAAGGCCTGGTCCACCGTGATCTTGGTGGGCGAGACGATGGTCACCCGTCCCCGGACCTTGTCGTCGTAGATGAAATTGCGGCCCGTCATCTGCGCGATGGTGTCGATCACCACGTTCAGCTCGACGTCGTTGAAGTCGAGCTGGACGAGCTCGCCCCCGTCCTGGGCCCGGGCCGCGGCGGCCGGAACGAGCAGCGCGACGAGCGCGGCTAGTGCGTAGCTTCGGGCCGTGTGCACCCTTCCCCCCCTGGCTCCCCGTCCGGACCGGTCACTGCTCCGGGACGAAGTTGAGCGTCCGTGTCGTCCCATCCGGGCCGGCCACCACCACGTTGAACTCCCGGGCCTGGCTGAGCTCCCGGAGGAGCTCGGCGCTCTGCTCCGGCGAATCGATGCGGATGCCGTTCAGCTCGACGATGGTGTCCCCGCTCTCGATGCCGATGCGCGCGAAGAGGCTGTCCGGCTTGATGGCGTTGAGCTGCACCCCCACCATCCGGCCCTCCTCGTACTTGGGCAGGATCCGGGCCTGGGAGAAGAGGTTGGCCGGGTTGCGCATCGCCTCGTCCACCTCCTCGCGGGGAACCGCGAAGCGGTTTTCGGCCAGCTTGCGCAGCCGCGCGGCCGCGGCGGCGTTGGGCGCGGCCCGGCGCGCCGCCGCCCGGCGTTTGGCGCGGGCCGCGCGGCGCGCGGCGGCCCGCTGGGGCCGTGGCCCCGCCTGCTCCTCCTCCTCGAGGGCGAGCTCCTCCCGGCGCCCCCCGTTGTCGAGCACGATGCGCCGGCGCTCGACGCGGACGACCCGGGCCTTGCCCTTCACGGCGTCTCCGGGCCGCACGATCCGGTGGGTCCGCTCCTCGAGGTCCTCCACCGCCGCCCAGGACGTCTCGGGGTCCTCGGTGGCCGCGGTCCCGAGCAGGCGGAGGGGGAGCCGGGTGGCCGCGAGCTTCTCCTCCTCGGCGGGAGTGGGGCGCACGGGCTTCGGGGGCGCCAGGGTGGAGGCGTTGAAGAGGTTCCGGGTGAGGATCACCTGTCGCTCGGCCCAGGTCCGCGCCCGCGGGGGATCCGGGGCCGCCGCGGGGGCGGTCTCGGTTTCCGGGGTCTCGAGGGCACCCGCGAGGAACTGGTTCACGATCGAGGCCGCGAACAGGCAGGCGAGGCCGAAGAGCAGGGCGTTGGCGATCCAGATGCCGATGCGGTCGAGCTGCATGTGGATTCCCGGCGTCTCGGGATCGCCCCCGGGGCAACGATGGGTGCCGGCCGGGGAGGGTATCCCGGCGCCCCCTCCGAGCCACGCCGCGGCCGGCCGGCCAACCCGGCCGGACACCGGCGGCATCCCGGCGGTTCAGGGGCCGCCCGGCGGGGCCGGCAGCGCACGCGCGCCTCCCGGTCCCATCCTTCGGCGGGGCGGGGCGGGAACTCAAGCTGCGGCCCGGCGAGCCCGCGGGGCGGGTGCACCCTCGGGAGCGCCCTGGCCCCGCGGGGCGTGCCCGGGTGCGGATGCCGCGGTGGTTGACAGGGAAGGACGGGCGCCGACGTTTTCGGCCGACCCGCGGTTCCTCCGGGGGCCCCGCAGGGCACCGGATTCGAGAGGAGAATCATGGCGGCTTCGAAGAGCGGCAAGATCATCGGGATCG
>Ga0256839_1003187_pt1 | contig 17187 bp, 15 predicted proteins | sample 354166metaG_FD_185968 | JGI IMG/M metagenome (GOLD analysis project Ga0256839, IMG submission 185968) | Hydrothermal vent microbial communities from Mid Atlantic Ridge, Atlantic Ocean - 354-166 | ecosystem: Environmental > Aquatic > Marine > Hydrothermal vents | place: Atlantic Ocean: Mid... | reverse complement strand
CGCTGGGGCAGTCCCCTGGGAGTACGCGCTTCACAGGTGTCGTGTTGCTGTTTCAGCGTGACGGCGTGGCGCCGTGCGACGATTCCGCGGGTGGGCCGCACCGTACACAGGCGTGGCATTGTTTCACCGCCTCACTCCTCGGGGAAGGGGGCAGGTGGGGGCTTTCTCTTCAAGTTGATGGAGAGCCCTTGGACGAAGCTCTCCACCATGTCGGCGAGGTCAGGGTAACGGTCGATCATGGCGAGCATGAGGTCGCGCAGTTGGTCCTCGTTCAAGGAGGCCAGCATGTCGTCCACGGGCGGGCGTTCTTCGACGGACTCAGGCTCGTGGAGACAGAGTAACAGGGTGGCCACGATGTGCTTGCACCAGCCGCCCCAATCGTAAGGACAGCTACAGGTGGCCTCCTCGACGCCGGCGTCGCTGAAGGAGATGCAGACCTGATAGGGCTCGTATTGGCTGCCGGCCACTTCGGCGTATACCTGTTGGCCCCGCCGCATGACGGCGAGCACGGCGTCCGAGTGGTAATAGCCTTGGCCTCGCGCGAAGGATGTGGAAGTGGTGTGCTGGCGGATGAGCGTTTCGCTGAGGGGAAAGGGGAAAGTGGCCATTGCTTCCTCCCCGGTTATGGCGTCGCCCCGTTTGGCCTTTGCCTTCTGTGGATGTATTCTACAAGGATTGGCCAAGAACGCGAAGCGTACTTGGGGAAAAGGGGCGGCACCACGGAGGAACAGGGCGTGGACACACACACTGCCACCGGTGGCTGGCGGAAAAAGTCGCCCAGGAGAATACCGGTTCCCTGCACGTTTCCGTGGCAGCGGCGGCCGTGGCGGCCACCCAAGCGAGTGCTCATCTTCAAGCCCTGTTGCGTGGGCGACGTGCTCCTGGCCACGCCCACGTTGGCGGCCTTCCACCGGGCCTACCCCCGGGCGCGCTTCACGTGGGCCGTGGCGCCCCACGCGCGCCCTCTCGTGGCGAACCATCCCAGGCTGGCCGGGCTCGTGGAGACGGGGCCTGTGGTGGGCGGGGGGAAGTTCACGTGGCGCGACGTGGTGGCCTTGGCGGGACGCCTGCGCCGCCTGCGGTTCGACGCCGCCGTTTACCTGGAGCGTTCCCTTGTCCTCTCCCTCGTCCTGCTCCTGGCCGGCATTCCCCTGCGGGTGGGGCTCGACTCCCTGGGCCGCGGGCTTTTCCTCACCCACCCCGTGCCCGTTCCCGACGAGCCGCGCCACGAGGCGGAGCTCTACTTGGACACGGCGCGCCGGGTGGGCATCTCGGCCGAGGGGGTGAAGCTCGAGTACACCCCGCCGGATTGGGCGCGCCGTCGGGTAGAGCCCCTCTTGCCCCGCGGCCGGCCCCTGGTGGTGATCCACCCGGCCGGCGGGGAAAATCCCGGCGGCGTGCTCCTGAGCAAGCGGTGGCCGGCCCCGCGTTTCGCCGAGTTGGCCCGCCAGTTGGCCAACGCCGGGGCACACGTGGTTGTGGTGGGCGGGAAGGACGATCGGGCACTGGGCGCAGACGTGGCTGGCACGTGGGCCCACAATGTGGCCGGCCGGCTCTCCTGGGACGAGACAGCCGCCCTTTTGGAGCGGGCCGCTCTCTTCGTGGGCAACGACACAGGCGCCATGCACTTGGCCGTGGCGTGTGGGGCTCCCACAGTGGCCCTCTTTGGCCCCACCGATCCCAGGCGCTACGGGCCTTACGGCCCCCGGGCGGTGGCGCTTTGGCGCCGAGTGGGGTGCAATCCCTGCTTCGAGTTCGGGCGCGCCCGGCCCGATTGTTGTCCCCTGGACGCCATTGGGGCCATCACGTTGGACGAGGTGTTGGCCGCCGCGGCCGAGGTGAGCCCGCAAGTGGCCGCCCTCCTGTGAGGGCTGGCCGGCCCTTCACCGCGCGTCTTTGCCTTTCTGCTTCTCCTCCTGCTCCTCGCGCTGGCGCCGTTTGAAGTCCACGAACCTGTAGCCGACGCCGTACTCGGTGAGGATGTACTTGGGGTTCGAGGGGTCTGGCTCGATCTTCTGGCGCAGGTACGTGATGTAGAGGCGCACGTACTCGGGGGAGTCCCGGTACTCGTGGCCCCACACTTTGGCCAGCAGCATGTCGTGGGTCAGCACCCAGCCGGCGTTCTTGACCAGGTGGTAGAGGAGCTTCCACTCTGTGGGGCGGAATTTTACCTCCTTGCCCCGCACGATGGCCACCCGCCGGCGGAAGTCGATGGTCAAATCCTCGTCCACGACCACGATGTCGTCGTCGCTGGCGCCCGGCCCCTTCACCCGCCGCAGCACGGCCCGAATTCGGCTGGAGAGCTCCCGCGGGCTGAAGGGTTTGCCCAAGTAATCGTCGGCGCCCAAGTCCAGCCCGAAGACGCGGTCCTCCTCGTCGGCCCGCACGGTGAGCATGATGACGGGCACGTCGGACACTTCGCGGATCATCTTGAGCGTCTCAAAGCCGTCCAAGTTGGGCATCTGCACGTCGAGGATGACCAGGTCGGGCAGGTGTTCGCGCACCATTTCCAGGGCCTTCAGCCCGTCTTCGGCCTCGATGACCCGGTACCCTTCCAGCTCCAAGTTCATGCGCACCAGGCGGCGCATCTTCTCCTCGTCGTCCACCACGAGAATGAGAGCTCCCTTGAAGTTCTGGCCCATTGTTCACCTCGCTTGTGCCGTTGATCGGCCTACGTGTTCCGCAGCCGGCGGACCACCTCCTCCGCGTAGACGGGCAGGGCCACGCAGAACGTAGCGCCTTGGCCCTCCTCGCTCTCCACCCAAATGCGCCCCCCGTGGGCTTCCACCAGCGCGCGGGCCATGTAGAGCCCCAACCCGGCCCCCTCAGTGCGCCCGGCCTCCTCCCCCCGGTAGAAGCGCTCGAAGATGAGGGGCAAGCGATCAGGGGGAATGCCGGGCCCCTCGTCGGCGATGCAGAAGCCCACCTCGTCGCCGTTGGCCCACACGTTCACGCGCACCGTCGTGTTGGGAGGGGAGTACTTAACAGCGTTGGAGAGCAGGTTGTGAACCACCTGGCGCAGGCGGTCGCGGTCGCCGTAGACGGCCGGCAGAGGCTCGGCCGGCGGCTCGTAGGCGAAGTCGTGGTCGGGGTGGGCGGCCCGAAAGGCGTCCACCACGTGTTTCAACAGCTCTTCCACCTGGAGCGGGGCCAAGGCCAACGTGAGCCCGCCGGCCTCAAGGCGGGCCGTGTCGAGCAGGTTGTCCACCAGCCTTGTGAGGTGGACGGCCTCCTGGCGGATGGTCTCCAGCCCCTGGCGCACGGTCTCCTCGTCCCAAGAGGCGTCGGCGCGCAGGAGGGTTTCCGCGTACCCGATGATGATGGCCAGCGGGGTCTTCAGCTCGTGGGAGATGCCGGCGATGAAGGCCCGCTTGGCGGCCTCCAGCCGGTGGCGCTCGCTCAGGTCGTGGACGCTGACCACCGTGCCGAAGCGCCGGTGAACACGCCCTGCCCGCAGGGGCGTGTACGTGACGTTGACATAGGGGCCGCGGGAGCGGTCGGCCCGCACCAAGTAGCCCTCCTGGCGCCCCCCCCCGCCGTGCAGGGCCGGCACCGGCAGGGGAATGCCGGCCTCGTTGATCACCACCAGCACTTGGGAGGCGTGCAACCCCACGGCCTCCTCCGAGAACCACCCCGAGAGGGCCGTGAAGGCCGGGTTGATCAGCTCCACGCGCCCCTGTTCGTCGAGCAGCACGATGCCGTCGGCCGTGCTGGCCAGGATGGCGGCCATGCGCTCCCGCTGTTGGACCAACTGTTGGACCAACAGGGCGTTGCGGATGGCAATGGCGGCCTGCTCGGCAAAGCTGCCCAGCAGCCGCAGCTCGTAGCGCGTGAAGCCGGCGCGTCCGGCCGTCCTGAAGGCGAGCAGGACGCCAATCAGCTCGCCGTCGTCCTCGAAGGGCATGGCAATCACTTCGGCGAAGGGGAAACCGTGTCGGCGGGCCACGCGCACCAGGGCCCGCCGGAAGCCGGGGTGTTGCCAGTCGGCCGGCTCGGCACTTCCCGCAGCGAACATGGACTGGAGGAGTGGGCTGAACTGGCGGGCCGTTTCCAGCGGCATGCCGCTGGCCGCCACCACGTGGACTTGGTTGTCAGGCGCGCGGAGGGCCACCAGCCCGGCCTCGGCCTGGGTGAGGGCTGTGGCCGCCTGCAGGACGAGGCGCAGCACGCTCTCGATGTCCAAGCGCTCGCTGAGCTGGCGCGAGAGGGCCAGCAGGTAATCGTGTATCTGGAAGAGGGAGAGCTCCGTGCTGCGGCTCATGGGCTGTTGACCTTGGGCGGGACCACCTCGCGCGTCATTGCAGGGCGTGGTCTTACAACTGCCCGTGCATTATACCACAGGGTGTCGAAAAGAACGACCGCCTTGTGCTCATTGGGGACACCGGAGAGGCCGGGCTTTGTGGAAGTGCCAAAAGGGAGTATTATTTGTTGGACACTTGGCCGTTGGCCGCGACGTGCGAAGCTGTGGTACAACGGGCGTGAATTCTCGACGGGGTTGAGGCACAAAGGAGTGGGACCATGAAGCAACAGTGGTACGGCACCGACCGCAGCCTGCAGATACGCATGTTCATCACCATGTTCTTGCTCTCCGTCGTCTACCTCTTCTTCGTGGGCGCGTTGCTCTCGGCCGGCTTCGACGCCTTTTCCGTCTTCCTGTTCGCCACCCTCATGTTGGGCGTGCAGTACTTCTTCAGCGACAAGATCGTGCTCTTCTCCGCGGGCGCGCGGGTGGTTTCGGAGAAGGAGGCCCCCCAGCTCCACGCCCTGGTGGAGCGCTTGGCCCAACAGGCTGATTTGCCCAAGCCCAAGGTGGCCATCATTGACACCCCTGTGCCCAACGCCTTCGCCACCGGGCGCAACCAGCGCAACAGCGTGGTGGCCGTGACGCGCGGCCTGCTGGAGACCCTCACTGTGCCGGAGCTGGAGGCCGTCTTGGCCCACGAGCTGACCCACATTCGCAACCGGGACGTGATGGTGATGACCATCGCCAGCTTCTTCGCCATGGTTGCCCAGATCATCATGCGCTGGGCGTTCTGGTGGGGCCACATGTTCGGGGGGGACCGCCGCCGGCGCGACGGCGGGGGAATTTGGGTGGCCTTCTTGGTCTCCGTGCTCGTCTGGATCGTCAGCTTCATCCTCATCCGCGCCCTTTCCCGGTACCGCGAGTACGCCGCCGACCGGGGCGCGGCCCTGCTGACCGGCTCGCCCAGCGCCCTGGCCAGCGCCCTGGTGAAGATCAGCGGCACCATGCAGCGCATCCCCCAACAGGACCTGCGGGAAGTCGAGGGGCTGAGCGCCTTCTTCATCGTGCCGCCGCGCGTGCAGAGCTTCATCGCTGAGCTCGTCAGCACGCACCCGCCCCTGGAGAAGCGGCTGGCCTACTTGGAGCGGCTCCAGCGCGAGATGGCCGGGGTGCGGTGAGCAATGGCCGGCCTGCGCGAGTGGATCAACGCCCTCTTCGGCCGGGGCATCGGGCCGGTGGAGAGCAAGAGCGATCGCCTCTTCGCCATCAACACCGCCCTGGTGACCATGCAGGTCTCCCTCAACCTGCGGCCCACGGGCATGGCCGCACTGGCCTTCAAGGGGCTGGAGGCGGCTCAGTTCAGCCGCATTCGCGACGAGGTGCGCCAACTCCTGGAGATCGCCCGCAAGGAGGCGGACACGCAAGTGGGGCTTGCCGTGGACGAGTACGGGTACCACTGGGTGGTGTTGCGCGATCCCGACTTCGAGGATCTGGTCACGGCCCTCCACTTGGTCACCAGCACCTTGGAGGAGCAGGGCTTCGGCAAGGCACTGCTGGCGGCCGTCTTCCAGTTTCAGGACGCCCAAGGCCGCACGCTCTACTGGGTGTACAACTTCAAGCGGGGGCGCTATTATCCCTTCGTGCCCAAGGGCAACCGGGAGCGGGACCACGCCTACGAACTGCGGCTCAAGGCCGTGATGGGGGGCGAGCTTCCCGTGGAGCCCGAGCTGGAACGCTGGTATCCGCTGTGGGACATTCCCGAGGCGATCTGAACGGCGGGGGAACGCAAACACAAGGGGAGAGGAGCGCGGACGACGTGGGGACTTCGCCAGGGCTCCTCTCCCCTTCGGAGCACTTCAGGAAAGGTAATCGCGCAGGCGCCTGCTTCGGCTGGGGTGACGCAGCTTGCGCAGGGCTTGGACCTCGATTTGGCGGATGCGCTCGCGCGTGAGGCCGTACTTCTTGCCCACCTGCTCCAGCGTGAGGCTGCGGCCGTCCTTGAGCCCGTAGCGCAGTTGGAGAATTTGAACCTCGCGGGGCTCCAAGGAGGCGAGGAGGCGGTTCAGCTCCTCGCGAAGCATTCGCTGGGCGGCCGACTCGCCGGGGGCCAACGTCTGGTCGTCCTCCACGAAGTCGCCCAAGCTGCTGTCCTCGTCCTCGCCCACGGGCATCTCCAAGCTCAGGGGCTGTTGAGCTACCTTCATCATGCGCTGCACCTTGCGGGGAGGCAGGCCCATGGCCTCGGCGATCTCCTCCACGGTGGGCTCGCGGCCCAGTTTCTGGGAGAGCTGGCGCGAGACGCGCCCCAGCTCGGCGATGCGCTCGGTCATGTGGACCGGCACGCGGATGGTGCGGCTCTGGTCGGCGATGGCCCGGGTGATGGCCTGGCGGATCCACCACGTGGCGTAGGTGCTGAACTTGTAGCCCAAGTGGTGGTTGAACTTGTCCACGGCCCGCATGAGGCCGATGTTCCCCTCCTGGATCAGGTCGAGCAGCGGGAGCCCGCGCCCCTCGTACTTCTTGGCAATGGAGATGACCAGCCGGTAGTTGCACTCGATGAGCCGCTTGCGGGCCTCCTGTCCCCGGCGCACTTGGGCCTCCAAGTCGGCCCGCTCGCCGTCGGTGAGGAGGTGGCCTTCTTCCTCCAGGCGGCGGGCGGCTTCACGCCCGGCCTCCATGAGCGACGCCAGCTCGGTCTCCTGTTGGGCCGTCAGAATGGGGTGGTGACAGCTTTCCATCAAGTAGAGGCCAACGGTGTCGTCAGGGCTCAAGACGGAGAGGTCCATCAACATGCGTTCGGCTTCGGCTGCGGCTCCTTGGACTGCTGGGGTGGGAGCGTTGTCGTCCTCGACGACGTGGACGCCGGCCTCCTCCAGCCGCTCGTACACTTCGGCCAGCAATGCCAGATCGTCCCTCGCGGGCAGCCGCTCGGCCACGTCGTCGGCGCGCACGTAGCCGCGTTCGCCCGCGAGGGCCAAGAGCTCCCCGACGATGTTTTCCACTCCGCGCATGGTCTTCCTCCGTTCCCATTTTTCCCCTCATGGGCCCCCGGACTGCGGGCACTTTTGACGGCCGATTTCCCTCGGACAGGGCCACCCTGTGTCGGAAAACTGGAGCACGGCGCCGGCCCACGCGGGCCCTTGCGAACAGGTGCTTCGGTGGCCTTGTGCCGATGGCGTTGCGGGGCAGTTTGTGCAATTTTTCTCAAATACAACATTATAAGGAAAAATGAACGCCGTGTCAATACCCAATTTGGCGGTTTGGCCGCCCTGTGATACTCTAGGGCGCCGGCTCGGAGGGGAGAATAGCGATGGTGCTCAACGTGGTTTTCGTCATCCTCGGCCTGTTCGGGCTCTTCTACGGCGCCGACTGGCTGGTCAAAGGCGCCGCACGCTTGGCCCGTTCCTTTGGCGTGCCCACGTTGGTGATCGGCCTGACGGTTGTGGCCTTTGGCACCTCGGCCCCGGAGCTGCTCGTCAGCCTCACCGCGGCCCTGCGGGGCGCCAGTGACATCGCCTTGGGCAACGTCATTGGCTCCAACATCGCCAACGTGGGCTTCATCCTGGGCCTTACGGGGCTCGTCTTCCCCATTGCCGTTCACGCCCAAGTCATCCGCCGGGAGATTCCCCTGATGATCGCCATTTCGTTGGTGGCCTTTCTCATGGCCGCCGACGGGCTCATCAGCCGGGTGGACGGGCTGATTTTCGTGATCGGCCTGATAGCCTTCAACGTCATGGCCTACGTGTTGGCCAAGCGGGGGGAAGATGAGGCCCTGCTGGTGGAGATCGAAGAGTTCGAGGAGCTGGAATCCATCACCGCCCCCACCACGCGCTTGGCCGAGGTGGGGCGCATTGCGCTGGGCATCGTGGTCCTCATGTTCGGCTCCCGCTTTATGGTGGACGGGGCCGTGAACATTGCCAGGGCCTTGGGGGTCAGCGAAGTCGTCATCGGCATCACGCTGGTGGCCTTTGGCACCTCCCTGCCCGAGCTGGCCACCTCCCTGGTGGCGGCACTCCGCAAGGAGAGCGACATTTCGGTGGGCAACATCATCGGCTCCAACATCTACAACCTGCTCGCCATCCTGGGGGTCACGGCCACGGTGCGCCCCATTCCCGTGGCACCGGAGATCCTGCGCGTGGAAATCCCCATCATGCTGGCCTTCTCCATCCTCCTCTGGCCCTTTGTGCTCGACAAGACCTTGCGCGGTTGGCGCGCCGGGTTCCTCTTCGCCTCCTACCTCACCTTCACCGTGTGGCTTTTCGTTCGTTGATGGAGGGAGCCGACCGTGGATTCCCGGCGTCTCCGACGGCTCCAGGAGCGCCTGTTGGCCTGGTACCGTAGCGTGGCCCGTGACCTGCCCTGGCGCCGCACGCGGGACCCCTACGCCATCTGGGTGAGCGAGGTGATGCTCCAACAGACCCAGGTGGCCCGGGTGATCCCCTTCTACGAGCGCTGGATGGCCCGCTTTCCCACCGTGGTCCACTTGGCCGAAGCCTCCCTCGACGAGGTGCTCAAACTGTGGGAGGGGCTGGGCTACTACGCCCGCGCGCGCAAGCTCCACGAGGCGGCCCGCCTGGTGGTGGAGCGCCACGGCGGCCGGCTGCCCTGCTCGCCCGAGGCCCTGATGGCCCTGCCCGGCATCGGGCCCTACACGGCTGGCGCCATCGCCAGCATTGCCTTTGGCCGGCGGGCGGTGGCGCTGGACGGCAACGGCCGGCGCGTGCTGGCCCGCCTCGTGGCCCTGGAGGAGCCGATCAACACGCCCCGGGGCGAGCGCCTGCTCCGCGAGCTTGCCGAACGCCTGCTCCCCGAGGACGACGCGGGAACCTGGAACCAGGCGCTCATGGAGCTGGGGGCCACCGTCTGCCGGCCGCGTGCCCCCGCGTGTGGGCACTGCCCCTGGCACGACGAGTGTGCCGCCCGCCTCCAGGGACGACAGCACGAGTTGCCCCGCCGCGCGCCGCGCCGTCCACGGCCCCACTACCGGGTGGCTGCCGGGCTCATCTGGAACGGGCACGGGGAGCTGCTCATCGCCAGGCGCCCCGAGGACAAGATGCTCGGCGGGCTGTGGGAGTTCCCCGGCGGAAAGTGTCGGCCCGGCGAGCCGCTGGACGCCTGCCTCAAGCGGGAATTGCGCGAGGAGCTGGGCATCGAGGTGGACGTGAGCGAACAAGCTGCCCGCGTCGAGCACGGGTACTCCCACTTCTCCATCACCCTCTACGCCTTCCACTGCCGGCACACCGGCGGCGAGCCACAGGCCCTCCAAGTGGCCGAGTGGCGCTGGGCGCGGCCCGAAGCCCTGGGCCGCTTCGCCTGGTCTGCGGCCGACCGCAAGGTGATCGAGCAGGTGTTCGGAGAGGGCCGAGTGGGTGGGGACAATCCCGGCAGCTCCCGGCCCGCAGGCGGCCCTGGACCGCAGGCGTGACCTGGCCTCATCGGCAGAAAGAGCCGCATGAGGTTTGACCGGCGTGGTGCGGTCGCACGAACCTGTAAAGGGCCTCGACCCGGTCGGCCACGGCTGCCCAGCCGAAGAGGCGGGCCCGCCGGGCCCCCTCTTTGCCCATGCGATGGCCGAGCTCCGGGGTGTCCAACAAGGTCTCCAGCCGAGAGGCCAGGTGATCCGGCGCCTTGGGCGGCACCAGAAAACCGGTTCGGCCGTCCTGCACCGTGTAGGCCAGCCCGCCCACCCGGCTGGCAACCACGGGCGTGCCACAGGCCATGGCCTCCAGGGCCACAAGCCCGAAGCTCTCGTAGTGGCTGGGCACCACCACGGCGTCGGCCGCGGCGTAGAAGTAGGGCAGTGTCTCCTGGTCCTGGGCGCCGAGGAAGGTGATGACATCCTCAAGCCCCAGCGAGGCCCGCAGCCCGCGGAGGCGAGCCATCTCGCCCGTCCACCGGTCGGGATGGGCTTCCGCCTCACCGCCCACGATGAGGAGCTGTGTGGCCTGGCGCCACGCCGGCCGGCGGTTCATCAGCAGGGCCATTGCCTGGAAGAGCGTCTCCAGCCCCTTGAGGGGCTCGATGCGCCCCACGTAGAGCACCACCCGGCCGGCCGGCGGAAGGCCCAACTCCGCTCGGGCCTCCTGTTGGCAGAGGGGGCGAAAGAGCTTCAAGTTCACCCCGCAGGGGATCACCCGCACGTTGCGCGGGTTGGCGCCGTAGTGGGCGATCATGTGGTGGCGGTCGAAGGGCGTGGCGGCCACGAGACAGTCGGCCAAGCGCATGAGCTGCCTCTCGCTCTCGATGCGCACGCTGCGCTCACGGTCCGCCTCGCTCTCGGCCACCTGGTTCTTCAGGGCGCCCAGGGTGTGGAACATCTGGACAAAGGGCACGCGCCACGCCCGGCGCAGCCGACACGCCACCAGGCCGCTGAGCCAATAGTGGCTGTGGATGAGGTCATAGTTGATTCCCTCGGCCGCGGCGAAGGCCAGCACGTTCTCGGCGAACTCGGGGAGATGGTGGTAGAGCTCGTAGCGGCCCACATGGCGCACCGGCCCGGCCACCACGTGAACAACCCGCACGTTGTGCCCCAAGCGCACGACGGCCGGCCGCGTCAAGCTCTCCGCGTGGGTGAAGATGTCCACGGCCCACCCGCGCCGGCCCAGCTCCCGGCTCAACTCGCGCACGTAAACGTTCATGCCCCCGGTCTTGCGCCCGCCCAGCATGGCCAGCGGGCACGTGTGGACGCTGAGCATGGCAATTCGGCCGCCCGTGGGACTTGCCGTGGCCGTGTCACAGGGAACGGTACAGATAACTTGGTCACAACAGGTCGTTCGGTCGAGCATCGATCTCCCTCGTCACATGTCGTTTGCGCCGCTTCACCGGGCCGAGAAGGCTCCGCATGCCACACGGAGGCCCCCGGTGGCGCCTCTGGGGGAAAGGGGGCCAGGAGGCCGACGTGGCCGGCGGCCAACGGGCACGCGCGTTCCGGGGATGTGCACACAGGACGTCCACGGGCGAGCGGCGATGCCCGGGCCGGTGGCCGACACGTGGACCTCCGCGGCGCCGGCGGGGGCACGTCACAGGATGCTCATGTCGGTGCCGAAGCGTGGCGGGCCGAGTTGTGCGCGGCCGGCGTAACTCGAAGATGATAAACCGGCTCCGGCCTGGCGCCAAATTGGTACTTGTACGCCTCGCCGCCGCGCAAAAAGTTGAGCCGCCGTCGGCCCAGAGAGATGGCGTGTTCGATCACATATCCCAACAACACCCACCCGGGGCTCAGGCGGGCGGCGGCCGACGGCGCGAGCCCGGAGTTGTAGACTTGAATCTCGTCCCGAAAGTCAAATCCCAGATAACAGGCCGCCGGCCTCCCGTCCACCAAGAGGAAGGCCAGCCAGACCCACCCGTGATGGGCCAGGGCACAGGCCATCTCCGTGAAGAAGGCCTCCCGGCGGGCGTCCATGAAGGCAGCCTTCTCCGGGGCACTGGCACGGTGCAGGGCGAAGAAGGCCGGCAGGTCCTCGGCAATGTGAGCGGGGTGGGTCACGTAATACCAACTCACCAGGCCGGCCCGGCCGGCCTTGCGCATCTTGCGCCGGAGCTCGCGACGGTCCTTGGCATCGAGCCCTTCGAGGTACTCCTCCCACCGTGGGGGAAGTGGCACCACCGGGCACACGTCCTCCTCTTCTTGGAACACCTGGTGGCCGAGCTGGCCACACAAGGCCACGATGGCCTGGACGGTGGGAGACGTGTGGGGAATGGCGTGGAGGTCCAGCTCGCACCGGCAGCCCATGTGCTCCCAGAGGACCAGGAGGCGTTCCGCCACGTACCACTCGTACCCGGGCGCGACGAGCACGTCCAAGTAGTCGCAGAGGTCGTCGCTGCCCAAAAAGCGAACGGCCGAGCGCGATGTGGCCTGCTCCCGGGGTGGGACGATTCGCATAGGGGCCAGGCCCACTAGCTCGCCGTCCTCGGTGCGCACGGCCAACACGTGGAGCCGGCCCGGTTCGCCGAAGTGACGCCACCAGACCCGACACCACGTGGGGCTGTTGAAGACCGTCGCTGTGGGGCTCACGGCGTGGAGGTGCGCCCACTCCGCCTCCAGGCACTCGAAGGCTGTCTCGTCCACAAAGTGCTCGATGGGCATGGTGGTGTCCTCGGGTCGGTCGATGTTCGTGGAGGAGAGGGACTCGCAACGGGCCATGCGGGCCCCTGTCCCGGCGTGCCACCTGTCGCTTCCCTTTGGGAAGTATATGGGGAAACGGGCCGACGGCAAATCGGGGCCCGTCGGCCGGCCCGATTTTTCCAGAGTGTGGAGAGTTGCTATAATAGCGCCACCCCCGCTGTGTTCAACCCAACCAATCGAACCGGACAACGCTGTTGGTGAACCCAAAGGAGGAGAGAAGAGATGCGCAAGTTCACGTTCGGTCTTCTCATTGTGCTGGCCGTGCTGCTGGTGGCGTGTCCCTCGCCGGCCACCCCGACCCCTGAGCCCCAGGCCGAAACCGGAGGACAAGCAGAAGAGGGAATGCCCAAGGAGGAAAAGGTCATCCGCATTGGGGCCGCCGTGAGCGAGACGGGCAAGTACGCCCGCGAAGGACAGGATACCCGCCAGGGCTACATCCTCTGGCAGGAGTGGGTGAACAACGAGTACGGCGGCATCAAGGTCGGTGACGAGCGCTACAAGGTCGAGCTCATCATTTACGACGACGAGAGCAACCCCGACACCGTCACCCGGCTCACCGAGAAGCTGATCACCGAGGACAAGGTGCAATTCCTCCTCGGCCCCTACAGCTCGGGCCTGACCAAGGCCGCCAGCGCCATCTCCGAGAAGTACAAGATCATCATGGTGGAGGGCAACGGCGCTTCCGACAGCCTCTTCGAGCGGGGCTTCAAGTATCTCTTCGCCGTGTTGACCCCGGCATCCCGCTACACCGAGTCGGGCTTGAAGGCCTTGGCCGACGCGGGCGCCAAGAGCGTGGTCATCGCCTACAAGGATTCACCCTTCCCCAAGAGCGTGGCCCAAGGGGCCGAGAAGTGGGCTAAGGAGTACGGCATGGAAGTCCTGGCCGTGGAGAGTTACCCCGCGGACATCAAGGACGCCACGGCACTGATGACCAAGTTCAAGGACCTCAACCCCGATGTCTTCGTGGGCGCCGGCCACTTCGTGGACGGCGTGCTCCTGGCCCGGAACGCCGAGGAGGTGGACTTCGCCCCCAAGGCCTTCATGCTCACCGTGGGGCCCTCCAACCCCGAGTTCGTGGAGGAGCTGGGCAAGACCTCCAACTACATCATCGGCCCCACTCAGTGGGAGCGCACCATGACCTGGCAGGGGCAGTACTTCGGCACGCCCGAGGAGTACGCCAAGCGCTATGAGGAGCGCTGGAACGAGCCTCCCACCTACCAGGCGGCCGAGTCCACGGCGACGGCCTTGGCCCTGCAGATCGCCATCGAGATGGCCGGCTCCCTCGACTCCGACGCCGTGCGGCAGGCCCTGCTGGAGATGGACGTGATGACCTTCTACGGCCCCATCAAGTTCGACGAGACGGGCAAGAACGTGGCCAAGGCCATGGGCGCCATTCAGATCCAGGACGGCAACATCGTGGTCATTGCCCCCGAAGAGGCGGCCGTGGCCGACCTGATCTACCCCATGGTCCCGTGGAACGAGCGGTAATCGCTCCCTGAATCCCGAGCCCTGCGCGCGGCCGGGGGAAGTTGGCCAACCCCGGCCGCGCAGGTCTGTTTCCCACCTCGGCGAGGAGATGCTGATATGTCCTTCCTGCAAGCCCTGCTCAACGGCATCTTGGTGGGCGGGTTCTACGGTTTCATGATCCTCGGTTTCTCCATCATCTGGGGGGTCATGGGGATTATCAACTTGGCCCACGGCGAGTACGTGATGATGGGCGCCTACTTTGCTTGGGCCATGTTTCGGCAATTTGGCATTGACCCCCTCATTTCGGCGGTGTTGGTCTTCCCCGTTATGTTCGTGGTGGGCTACGTGCTCCAGTGGCTGGTGATTAACCGGGTGGTGGAGCGCCCCCACTTGATCTCCCTGTTGCTGAGCTTCGGCATTTCCATTTCCATTGCCAACATCTACAAGCTCATCTACACGGCCGATTACCGCTCGGTCACGGTCTCCTACGCCGGCTCCTTCCAGTTGGCTGGACTCACCTTCCCCACGGTGAAGACAATTATCTTCTTCGCCGGGTTGCTCCTCATGGCTGCGCTCCACCTCTTCCTCCAGCGCACCCGGCTGGGGAAATCGATCCGGGCCGCGGCCCAGAACAAGGAGGCCGCCAAGATCGTGGGTATCGACATCAACCGGGTCTACGCGATCACCGCGGGCATCTGCGTGGGCCTGACGGCCATGGCCGGCGCCATGATTGCGCCCATTCAGCCCATCTTCCCCTTCATGGGGCCCCTCTTCACCGTGCGCGCCTTCGCCATCACGGCCTTGGGCGGGCTGGGGCGCATTCCGGGCGCGCTCCTCGGCGGGCTCCTGCTGGGCATTGTGGAGACCCTGCTCACCATTTACGTGCCCGGCACGGGCGCCAAGGTGGGCACGGCCGTGAGCTTCCTCATCCTGGTGTTGGTGCTGGTGACCCGGCCCCAAGGGTTGCTCAAGGGGCTTCGTCCTGTGGAGGAGGGCGCATGAGCAGGTTCACTCCCCCGTCCGCGTCCGAGAACCCCGTGCGCCGCTACGACATCTGGCTGTGGGTGATCCTGGTGCTCCTGGCTGCCCTCTACCCCTTCACCCAGCCGACCACGGCGCGGCTGTTGATCGCCATCCAGATGTTCATGTTGATCACCCTGGCGAGCAACTGGAACCTCATCGGCGGCATGACGGGCTACGTGGACTTCGGCCACCTGACTTTCTTCGGCATCGGGGCCTACACCGTGGGCATTTTGATGACCCGCTCTGGCGAGGTGATCTTCGCCCCCCAGTTGTCCTTCTGGCAGGCGTGGCCCTTCAGCGGCCTGACGGCCATGCTCTTCGCCCTGACCTTGGGCGCGGCCACCTTGCGGCTCAAGGGCCCCTATTTCTCCATCGCCATGCTGGCCACGCTCCTGGCCATGCGGGAGATCGTCCGCCTGTTCACACCCCTCACCGGCGGCGGGGGCGGCCTTGACTTGCCGCCGGAGCTCAACCGCATTCAGGAGTATTACATCGCCCTGGGGCTCATGGCCCTCTCCGTGGGGCTCATGTGGTGGATCCGCAACTCGGAGTTCGGCCTCAGCCTGCTGGCCATCCGCGAGGACGAGATCGGCGCCGAGATGCGGGGCATCAACACAACGCTCCACAAGACCACGGCCTTTGCCCTCTCGGCCTTCCTCACCGGCTTGGTGGGCGGCTTTTGGGCCTGGCAGAACACCTACATCGACCCGGACGTGGTCTTCTTCGAGCCCCGCAACTTGGAGATGATCATGGCGGCCGTCTTGGGCGGGCTCGGCACGGTGTGGGGGCCGCCGTTGGGCGCGGCCGTGCTCTACTGGCTCCGGGAGTTCTTCTGGAACCGGTTCCTCTTCGCCCACCTGCTTGGCCTGGGCCTGATGCTCATCTTCGTCGTCCTCTTCTTGCCCGGCGGCCTGGTGGGGCTTCTCCAGAAGGGCCGCGTGACCTCGGTGCTCGACCTGTGGCGCCTCCAACCGGCACACGAGGAGGAGACATGAGCACGCCCATCCTGGAAGGCCGGAAGCTCACCAAGACCTACGGCGGCGTCCTGGCCCTCTACAGGGTCAACCTCTCCCTCTACGCCGGCGAGATCTTGGGCCTCATCGGGCCCAACGGCAGCGGCAAGACCACCCTCTTCAACGCCTTGTCGCGGGTCGTTCCCGTTGACGAGGGCCACATCTTCTTCCGCGGCCAGGACGTGACCGACATGCGCCCCTACCAGATCGCGCGCATGGGCCTGGCGCGCACGTTCCAGGTCATCCGCGTCTACCGGAAGATGACAGTGCTCGAAAACATGCTCATCAGTCGGCCCTGGAGAGACGTGCGCCCCTGGGACTTGCTCAAGCCCAGCCGGCACGACATCCACCGGCGGGCGTGGGAGCTGCTCGAGTTCTTCCAGATCGCCCACCTGGCCCACATGCCGGCCGGGGCCCTCTCCGGCGGCCAGCGTCGCCTGCTCGAGCTGGCCATGGCCAGCATGCCCGACCCGGATGTCTTCCTGCTGGACGAGGCCATGTCGGGCATCAACCCCACGTTGGTGGAGCAGATCAAGGAGCGCATCATGGAGATGCGGGAGCAGCACGGCAAGACCTTCCTCCTCGTGGAGCACAACATCCAGTTCATCGCCGACCTTTGTGATCGGGTAGTCGTGCTCCACCAGGGCCAAGTCCTGGCCGAGGGCACGCCTGCCGAGATCATGGACAACGACGATGTCATCGAGGCGTATCTGGGCGTCTGAGCCGGCGTCCACTGGGCTGACGAAAGAGAGTCACTGGGAGTGTTGACCATGACACAACCGGCCACCCACGTTGCCCCCGCGCCAGCGCCCGAGGCTGGCCCGTTGCTCCAAATTGAGGATGTCTACGCCGGGTATGGAGCCGAGGACATTCTGAAGGGCGTCTCCATGGAGGTCTACCCCGGCGAGATTGTCTGTGTCATCGGGCCCAACGGGGCCGGCAAGTCCACAGTGTTCAAGGCGGTGTACGGCTTCGTCAAGGTGCGCAGGGGACGGGTGATCTTCGACGGCCGGGAGATCACCAACTGGAAGCCCCAGGAGGTCATCCAGGCGGGGCTGGCGATGGTGCCCCAGTTGCCCAGCATCTTCCCCCAAATGACCGTTTACGAGAACCTGGAGATGGGGCTCTTCCTGGAGCGGGACAACCAGGTGATCCAAGAGCGCATCGAGTACGTCTTCGAGCTCTTCCCCCGCCTGCGGGAGCGGTCCGGCGTGATGGCCGGCGCCCTCTCCGGCGGCGAGCGGCGCATGTTGGAGATCGGCCGCGCGTTGCTCATTCAGCCCAAGATGCTCCTCATGGACGAGCCCAGCGCCGGC
>Ga0256839_1003186_pt1 | contig 17190 bp, 17 predicted proteins | sample 354166metaG_FD_185968 | JGI IMG/M metagenome (GOLD analysis project Ga0256839, IMG submission 185968) | Hydrothermal vent microbial communities from Mid Atlantic Ridge, Atlantic Ocean - 354-166 | ecosystem: Environmental > Aquatic > Marine > Hydrothermal vents | place: Atlantic Ocean: Mid... | reverse complement strand
CCTGCAAGCACATAAAGATTGGCAAGAAGAAATCGGTGAACTGGCTGACTTTACTATGCACTTCCCTCTTTGGGAGGAAGGCCACGACAAGCTTGTACATGAATTTTTAGATGCAGGTTTTGAAACCGTCATTGTTGCCGTTAAACATGAAATGCTAGATGTGAGCTTTTTAGGTAGAACCCTAAATAAGGATACCTTGAAGGAGCTAGAAAGCATAGGTGTTGATATTTGTGGCGAAGGCGGTGAGTTTCATACTTTTGTGGTTGATGGGCCACTATTTTCAAATAGAGTTGAACTAAAACCTAAAGGAAATTTTTCTAAAAAAGGCTATGATTTTTTAAAATTCTAAACAGCTTCCCTATTTATTTGGCTTAGTTTTTCTTTAGCTTGCAAAGCTTCTCTCACTTCTTTTAACTTGTCGATTAATAAGATAGATGATTCTTCGAGCTCCATATAATCGGCATTAAGCTGCAGAAGTAATTTTTTCTTCCCAAAAAGACGTGGTTTGTGGGCCTCATGCGCATGAGTAAATAAAATGTCATATTTATTATGAAACTCAGCATGAAGTTTTTCTATTTGCTGAAAGCCATCTATTTGGCGTAAGGAATTAGCCTCAGTATAAAACCACAGTCCAAAGTTACAGTCCGTACACGTCACCGGTGCTTGTACGTAAAGCAAATCTTCACCATTAAGTATCGCCATACCATAATCAAGCCATGGTAAATGCGCTTCTTTTGCAGCTGTTAATGATGTAAGTATTTCTGTCGTATTCATATTTATAATTATAATTATAATTATTAAAACAAGACCCTTTATATATAAGCCATGTGATTAAGTGATTAAGTTATTCTATTACAGCAAACAAACATTCTCTATAAATAACTGATAAGTGGAGATGTCATAACTCTATTTTAGCCTAAATCCGCACTTAGAAAATAAGCTATTCATTGTGGGTTTCAAATAAAGTGTAATTGTTCAGCTAAGTTTAACCACTCTTTTTCATTTGCGGGTAAACCAAAACGAAGTGCAGGAGGCTGGGGAAAAAAACGCACTAACACACCACGTTCTGCGAGCTGTTGATAAATGATCTCAGCACGGGGATGTTCAAAATAAGCGAAGAATGCTGTCGCCTGAACATGCTGATTCGTGGTATTAAAGTAGACTCCACCATTAAGCAGGGGCTTATTAAAAATAATCTCTTCTAATAACTCAACAAGTCGTTCAGCTTGCTTTGGCAAAGTATTTTGTTGTGCTTGTTGCCAATCTTTATTTTGCAAGGCATGCGTACCTGCCCAGCGTGCCGGATGACTAACCGCCCAATCATCTTGTTGATTATCTATAAGCTGTAAGATTTCACTTTGCGCCCAAACAAAACCTAAACGAATACCCGCCAAACCAAAAAACTTGCCAATAGATCGTAATACGATTAAACCTTTTTTTGTGTTGGTTCGAATCATGCTATGCGCTGGCGTAACATCCATAAATGCCTCGTCAATAATCAAGGTTCCACCATGCTGGACTAAATCCTGATGCCACTCTAATAACAAGTCGGGGTGGTAAAATTCTGCAGTTGGGTTGGTTGGGTTAACTACGATTAATACATCTAGCAATGCCAGTCGCGCAGGTGTGATTTGTTCACGGGATAGACTGATAATTTCAGCACCTTGTTTCTCCCATGCGTTTTGATGGCTTTGATAAGCTGGTTTTAATATGCCTACTCGGCAAGGTTTAACTTTATTTTTTATCAATAACGCTGGCAAACTTTGAATGGCTGCTTGTGAGCCAGCCACCGGCAATAAATTTTTGCTTCCATAATATTCACTCGCAGCTTGCGCTAAGTCATCATTTATTTCTGGCAGACGTTGCCATACACGGCTAGGAGCATCAGGCAAAGGGTAACTATTAGGATTAATACCGGTAGATAGGTCAAGCCAATTTTCTAAGGGAATACCGTATTTCTCACTTACAGCCCTTAATTGTCCACCATGATGATGAGAAATCTGAGAATAAAAACACTCTTTTTGACTAGTTAATGATCGTGACACTGTAAATTCCAAGTAAAGAAAACAAAGCAACAACCGTAAAACAATAAACACTTTGGTCAATTAAACTGATTGCGCGTTTAATATCATCCGCGGTAGCTTGATTTCCATAACCTAAATTTGGGCGTTGTTTTACTTTACCATGATAGCTTGCTGTGCCCCCTAATGATAGTTGTAGCGCACCAGCACCAGCGGCCATAACGATGCCCGCATTTGGGCTATACCATGTTTTACCTTGCTTGTGCCATGCTTGCCATGCCATTTTTGTGTCACCACATAACGTGTAAAATAATGCGGTCAATCTAGCAGGGATATAATTTAAAACATCATCGACACGTGCAGTGAATTTACCAAACTGTTCAAAGCGATCATTATGGTAGCCCCACATAGCATCTAGCGTGTTACACAAACGATAAAAAACAACTCCGGGAGCGCCTAAAATTGCAAGCCAAAACAAAGGCGCAATAATGGCATCACTGCCGTTTTCTAGTATTGATTCAATGGTTGCTCGGCTCAACTCCGTTTCATCTAATGAGGAGGTATCACGACTCACAAGATAGGACGTTCTAATTTTAGCGTCCTCCATATTGTTACTATTTAAGGCATTGATTACCGCTAAACCGTGTTCTTTTAAGCTTTTCCAACCAATAGCAAGCCAACCAAAAATCGCACTAATAATGAAATGCCATAGTTCGTTGCCGATATGACTTAAGCAGTAAGCGAGTAATGTTATGGGAATAACAGCAAGCCCCCAAGCCAAGCAGCCTTTACTAAACCGAGCGATATAATGAGACTTTCCACCGTTAAGCGTTGACTCTAATTTATTTGCATAAATACCAAAACCGATTAAAGGATGAAGCTTGCTAGGCTCTCCAAAGAGTCGGTCGAGCAATACTGCGATGGGAACTAGCAATAAAGTGCTAAGCATAGTTAGCCATTAAAACAGCACCGACTAAATAGGCAACTTCGGTTATTTCTACAGTTGCACCGATAGTATCTCCAGTAAATCCACCGAGCCTTTGATGCATTAAGCGACGCAATAAACAAAAAATAAAGAGCGTTAAAACAATTCCTGACAACGAAAAATAAGCACCGAATATAAAACAAACTATGACTATCCAACCAGCAAACTTTCTGGGCAGGGTATCTACAATTTGGTTTGCCATACTATTTGGGTTAGCGTTTTCACTACTCAGCATTAACAATAAAATCATCGCTCTACCAATCATTGGAGCGATTATAATCAGCACAGGGCTTATTATGACATTGTCATGGCTTTGTTGAAAAATAGTATTAAGCACTGCAAATTTTAAGAGCAATATGCACACCAGTGCAATCACGCCAGCTGAGCCTACCAGTGGGTCTTTCATAATTTCTAAGGTTTTATTTTTCCCCGATTTTTCTATGCTTCCACCTAGCCAGCCATCGGCACTATCGGCTAAACCATCTAGGTGTAACCCTCCAGTAATTAATGCCCAAGCAGTAACTATAAGGGCTGCGTATAAACTTGATAATGACTCTGAAAAAATCAATAAAGGTAGGTATAAAATCAAACCAATAAGTAAGCCAATTAGTGGGTAGAACAAGGCAGAGCGACCCATATCAGAGCCTTGAATATCGCTTAATTGTAGCGTAGGAAGCCGAGTCAACAATGATTGGGCTAATAAATAAGCTTTTTTATATTTTGAAATGTGTGAGTTACTCATTGCTACAAGCAACCTAATGACTGTAATGAAAATGCATCATCGGGGTAACAATGAAGACGTAGCATTTGTGCATAACCTACATTAATTTTAAGCGCGGAAACGGGGCTAATATCGAGTGCTATTGAAAGAATACTACGAATCACTCCCGCATGAGTTACTAGCAAAATAGATTGATTCTCATGCCTGCTAATCAGTGCTTTTAGACCCTTCTTTACGCGCAGGGAAAAAGCCTGCATTGATTCCCCCCGAGGCGCGATAAAGTTTTCAGGCGATTGCCAGAGTTGGCTGAAGGCTTCTGGTTCGTCTTGCCATATTTGTTTTGTAGGTATACCCACCCAACGACCAAAATCCATTTCTTGAAAGGCATTATCAAACGTTACTACACAACCATCCTGGCTCTTGTTTAACACCTTTACGAAACCACGACACCGCTCAAAAGGCGAACTTACGAGAACATCCCATTGTTTATTTTTTGTGATACTGATTAAATCTTGAAACCCTTTTTCACTGAGGGGTTCATCAGGGTTTGCGCAAAATAGCCCCGTTGATTCAAGCTCACCATGCCGGACTAAATCAAGTGTCGTGAATTTATTTTTACGCATAGTGTGAATATTTTATGACTGAGTCGCAACCATAGCTTCTTCAAACGTTGCCATATTATTATGTGTTGCACAAGCCGAACGGAGTAATGAAACGGCAACCGCTGCACCACTACCTTCACCCAAGCGCATACCCAAATCTAGCATTGCTGTTTGCCCTAGTTCATCTAATACTTTGCGATGCCCCTGCTCGGCTGAAACGTGAGAGAAAAATAAATAGTCATTGACCTCTTTGTTTATTTTTACCGCGCAAAGTGCCGCTACCGAGCTGATAAAACCATCTACCAAAACGGGCAAACCCACTTGACCCGCCCGCAAATAAGCACCTGTCAATGCAACAATTTCAAAGCCACCAGCACAACGTAACCACTTTAATGGATCACTTCCACATTCACCTTTATGTTTGTCTAAAATGGCTTGAACCACACGGGTTTTATGAGTAATACCAGCATCATCTAGGCCTGTTCCTGCACCCGTGGCTTCCTCAGGTGTTAACCCAAGCAATGCACAATAAAGTACACTTGCCGAGGTAGTATTGGCAATGCCCATTTCACCACCAATAAAAATATCAGCCTTATTAATTACCGCTCTTTCAATGCTATCAAAGCCTGCTATCAAAGCCGTGCCTAATTGTTCTTGCGTCATGGCAGGTTGATTCGCACTATTTGCTGTACCGCTACCTGAACGCAGAATCACCAGCCCCTCTTGTTGAGGCAACTCCGTTAAAATACCCGTATCAACTACTTCCATATTTGCATTCAGCTGTTCGGATAACACACTAATCGCTGCACCACCTTGTAAAAAGTTCATCACCATTTGCGCAGTGACTTCTTGTGGAAAGGCAGAGACCCCCTCTTCGGCGATACCATGATCAGCAGCAAAAATACTAATTGCCACGTTGTCGCTAACAGGTTTTTCACTTTGCTGACAATCAGCTAAACGTACCGCTAATTGTTCCAGCATTCCGAGTGAGCCGAGTGGCTTTGTGAGTTGTGTTTGACGTGTGAGCGCTTTATCTTTAAAACTTGTACTACGTTGTTGGCAAGACTTGTTAATCCAGTTCATCTATTCTCTACCTTAATGTGGTTGAAAACTCGCAAACAAGCTAGATTAACAAGATTTTCTTTAATAGTCGCGAATATTAATTACTTTAGCAATGCTTGGCACACCATTTTTATTTAAGGCAAAAAGAAAGTAATTACCAGGCAGAACAATCGCAGTATTATCAGGTATTTTAAGTGAATACTTACCACTATTTTGTTCTGATGTAGCTATAGCTAGCGGTATTCTTCTCTCATCATTATTGACTGCATGTGTTGCCGCAGACATTCTTGTAAGCGCAAAACTATGTAGCCCCGAGGTATCAACAGAAACGTTAATCGTATCTCCCGGTCTTGCGATTGAAGGAGCTGACTTTATAACAGGACGTATAGCAGGCTTACCGTCAACGGTTAATAAATAGGGTGGAGTAAAAATTTCTGCATCAGGGTGGTTTGTTTTACAGGTGCCACATAGCCCTCCCCCTGCAACAAAGATTCTGCCATCTTTCATGAGCAGCGATACACTGTGGTAGTTTCGCGGTACTTTCATCGCAGCAAGCTCAGTAAACTTTTCTGTTGTTGGATTCCAAATTTCTGCATTGTAAGCCGAAGTTGTATCGGTGAAAATTATCGCATGCGCCTGACCACCAGTGACAACTACCTCACCTGAAGGAAGTACCACACTGTTATTAAAAGCTCTGGCATGATGCATATCCGCTACTTTTTTGACGCTAACTTTACCTTTACCTTTGCTTATATCAATGACATGAGCGTTTTTTGTCGCATCACTATCGTCATAATCAGGCGACCCACCAAGTGTTAGGATTTTGCCAATATCGTACATGACGGCATTACCATCCATAGAGTCGGCATCATTACCACGTCTTATTGATTGAGTTACTGAGCCATCATCAGCGGTATCTATCCAATGCATTTGTTTAGCAGGCCCTGCATGAAAAACTAAACCATTCGGCGCAGTAAACATCCACATGTGGTTATCAGCACGGTAGAGCCCTTTTTTGTCCTTAGTGGATAGTTGATTAGCTTTAATATTGGGCTTACTTGTCCAGCCCACATCTTGCCTCCAAACCTCGCCATTTTTATTACCCGGTTTAGGTGTATTTGGATTAGTATCAAAGCCCCAAGACCCCCCTAGAGTAAAAATAGAACCGTCAGCTAAGGGAGTCATTGAATGATAAGCGCGTGGTGTATTCATTTTTGGACCTTTAACCCAGTCATCACTGGTTAGGTCATAAATACTGGTTTGACGATCAGATGATCCACCGGTAACCATAATACGACCATCTTCTAAAATTGCTGTACCGGGACAAAACATATCGTGCTCGGTATTTGAAACAAGCCCTTCGCTTGACTCGTGAGTTTTTGGGTCAAAAATTGCCGTATAGGTTTTACCTACTCCAACATCACCATAATGAAACTTCAACTTTGCATAAGCCGACCATGCCAAAATTCGACCATCGGGTAGGTTTGCTGCTGCTGATGCGACCAATGGCATTTTATAAGGGCCCTCCCATTTTGATTGTTTTTTATTGATAACAGCGTCAGGAGTTTTAGGCAGTATGGGTTTTTCTGGTTCTGGTTCTGGAGTTGCAGGCTCTGGCTTATCAGTAGGTTCTTTTTGCTCTGGCGTTTCCACTGGATTAGAGGAAGCAGGAGTGTCCTCATTAATATTAGTTGTATTTGTACTACCACCGCAGGCAGTGAGTGTTAACAACGATATGAATAATGCAATATGTAGATGAGTCATAATTTAATAAAAATGGGTTATTTGATAACATTGAGTTTAAAGTAATTCTTGTGTCTTTCTCGAGTTTGGTCGATATTTGAACAAAACCCAATGAAAAGGCTACAGACGGCGCTATAGTTATACCTAGAGTGATATTTAGACATGACAAATATCAATTAAACAGAAGTTTAATTCTGAGGGAGTTTTGTAATTAGCTGGAAGGAATATTATTGCTTATGCTTTAGAGCGTAGTTATTAGTAAGTATTTCTAACGAAGGTAAGGTGGAGTTCCGTCGGCTTACAAGTCAGTCGGGTTGTACAAAGCTCTCGCTATGTTTAGTTGCCAATGTATAAATTTTCAAAAGTTCTTCCTCACTAATATCAACAATTGAATCAATTTCACTTAATGCATAGACAAAATCTTCATGCCGTATCGGGGCATAGGCATTTAGCTGTTCTGTAGGAGCCTCACTCTTCGCTAAACTAGCGGGATAATAGCGCCACGAAAATAAGGCATTAAAAGCAATGGCAACGACTAACATGACGAGGGTATTAATCAACACCGGTGTAATCACATAAAAATACCCTAAATCATGAATCTGCGTGCTTCCAATTACAGCGGCAAGTGCCGTTGCTCCTCCTGGGGGGTGAATACAGCGTAAGTAATATTGCGCCCATATCGCAAAACCTACACTCGCAGCTGCTGCGATATGACTATCTGGGATAAGTTGAAAACAGGCCACGCCGATAATGGCAGAAACAATATGACCGCCAAAGACATTCCACGGTTGCGAAAAAGTTGCTTTAGGCGCTGCAAATAAAAGTACTGCTGTAGCCCCCATGGATGGGACAATATAAATGGCATCAGCAACACCCAAGGTAAGCTCTGTTACCAAATAAATGAGGTAAATGCTGATTACGCCGCCAGCAAAAGAAATAAACTTTTCTTTATGTGTTGTACCTTGCTGATTGATGCCAAGAAGCTGTATTAATTCAATCTTTGTCATTTGCGTATTCTCATTACATATCGATTATGCAATTTTAGGTGAGTAGTGAAAGTGAGCAGTACTGCCAGATTGTGCCTGAAATTCGTAAGTTCAAGGAGAGAAATATGAATTTACGTGTGCAAATGATCATTTTTTTAACACGGAAATAGCAGATATCAGATGCAGGCTAAATAGTTACTTGATTATTTAACCACAAAGCTTGTAGTACTCCAACAAGTTTGGTTTGATGGGTTCAGGCAATCCAAAGCGTTCAAGCGAGGTTTATAGATAATGGTGATTCCTTTCGGAGACCCTGTTCAAGACCCTTAAGGAAAACCTGATTAAGTCCAATTATTTTTAGCTTGCCAAATCCGCCGATACTTTCCACGAAGATCGGCGCAATAGAATAACTATTACGTCTCACTTCATGAAAAATAGCGACAGATTTTTCTGTGCTAAATTCTAATCGACTTAATCAGGTTCTCCTTAACGCAATATGGACGCTTTGGATTATTCCCTTTGGACGAGCCAGAAAGTGACCATCCACATGTTACACTGTTCGTGAAGGGTCGTTGCACCATGCCACAAGCACATTCCTTCAAACGTGCCTGAATTCCAGTAGGTTTCTACTTTTCGGACAAGCTCCTAGAGTTAAAACATGTCTAATTTCCAATCAAAATTTGATCCTGAGATTTGGCGAGTCGTCTCACAAATCAAATCAGGAAGAGTGATGAGCTACGGCGAGGTTGCACGTGCCGCGGGGTTTCCTCGTCATGCACGTATGGTAAGCAAAGCGATGAGTCGCGCAGAAATGTCCCTGCCTTGGTTTCGGGTAGTTCGATCGAATCGTAGCTTAGCTTTTAAGAAAGGAACAGAGGCCTATAAACAGCAGCGTAAATTATTAAGCAATGAGGGGGTGCTAATTAAGAAAGGAAAAGTAATTCCTTTGGCGTCAGATAGTGATATTCAAATTGATGAGTTATTGTGGCGATAAGTTGTCAACTGGATAATTAACTGGTGAACTAAAACACAAGATATATGAAACTTTAGAATCCAGTTTGTATTTTATTCCGTATATAAATGAACGGCGGTTAATTATAAATGTAAGCCGCAAATGACTCCTTAATAATAAAAAATTGTTTCTTCCATTTGCCTAGCGGAATATTGCTGGGCTTTTTTTATGCAAAAAAAACCTCTAGCTAACTAGAGGTTTTAGTAAAATTTAGAAATTATTTTCCCAGTAAAATTTTAGCATCTGCATCACTTAAGTTAGCAAGTTTTAATGAAGCAGCGTTTGATACTGTTCTTGAAGGCGTAATACGAGTCACCTTTGACGTACGATTTGTACCTAACCTATTCGATGCATCTAGTAATTGCGCATAACTCATTTGATTACGTCTTGATAATTTACGACGTGGTGCTCGCTTCGTAAACGTAGCACGCGGGATATTGCCCATATTACGCGGTGTATAACGATAATGACCTGTGATAGGGAACCTAAATAGAATATCTTCCATCTTTGGGCCTTCTGCAATGTTGTGTACGATCATCATGCGGCGCGGGTCAGCTCTGGTCGGTTTATTCACAACGATACCGATATGCGGGAATGATGGACCAACCATCCATGTTACTAAATCTCCGGGCTTATAATCAGTAGGGTTGCGAGTAATGGGTAATGCAGCCCCACGACGTGCGAAAAACTTACGTAAATTGACGACACGACGGTGATCAATATTCGTATCAGGCGCTTTTAATTTCCACTTACTTAAATTAGGATAATTATAAAAAGCAGCACTCATATCTTGATGCACTTGCTGTTGCAGGTCGATACCCAATTTACGGTATGATCGAATAACAACATCTGTACACACACCGATATTGGCAGGAACATCACCCCAAGGATAGCCAATTTTCACATAAGAACCGTCGTATCTAACGCGAGACTTTAGACGACCTAAAGCCGCATTATTTAGCTTTTGCAGAAAAGGACTAGGTGCTGAAATTCTAGCAACAGGGCGACGATAACGATTTACGCTGCGTCGTTTGTAATTGGTTGCTACTCTTCTGCGTGGTGAACGCTTTTCATAAACAACAGGACGAAACCTTTTTACCGTTTGTTTTTGAATAACAACCGCTTTACGCTGTGTATTTTTTGTCGCTGGGCTTTGAGCTGTAGTAGTAACACGTTGTTGTGGCTTATTGACAGAACAAGCTGACATACCTATTGATATAATGCTCAGTGATACTGCAACTGGCGTTAATGAAATTAATTTTTTTAACACTGGTGTGTTCCCCTATTTTCTCTTAATTTTTGCTGGATTATAAAACAACCATGCTGAGCCTCAGCTGAACCGGCTATTATTACCTAAAAGATGTTTTAAAACAAGGCTTACCGCAATAAACCCAAAGCTACTTGTTACCATTACCGAGGACCCTAAGCCACCGGCGCAACTCAACGTTTGACCCGTTGATGTTGTTTCAGGCCGCTTAAGATGCTCTGTTGAATACACGCAAGGTATTGAAAAACGGCGTTTAATATTTTTACTAAAGCCATAATTTTGTCTTAACAGTTTACGTGTTTTAGATAATAAAGGATCATGTTCAGTTCTACTTAAATCAGAAGTTTTAATTAACGTAGGGTCAATTTGACCGCCAGCCCCCCCCAAAGTTACAATTTTTATTTTCTGTCGTTTACACCAAGCAATTAATGCAGCTTTTACACGTGAGTTATCAATGCAATCGATGACGTAATCAGCATTTGCATCAATCATTTTTGCTAGGTTATCTTCATTGACAAAATCATCAATTAAATGCACGTCACATAAAGGGTTAATTTCGCGAATACGATCCGCCATTACATCAATCTTATTTCTACCTATAGTGCTGCCTAACGCAGGTAACTGACGATTAATATTAGATTCTGAAACAACATCCATATCAATGAGGGTTAGTTTCCCTAGCGCATTTCTTGCGAGTGCTTCTACAGCCCAAGAACCAACACCACCAATACCAATGACAATAATATGTGCCTGCATAAAACAATCAATTGCTGTTTCACCGTATAGGCTTTGTACGCCATTAAAGCGACGTTTCAAATCAATTTGTTCACATTTCATTTTAGCTATGATTGTTCCTTTGAATTTTGGCTTTACTGATTGTAATTTAGGTGTAATATGATGCCTTAGTAGTAGATATAAGGGGACTAACATGACTGATATTATAAAGCCACTAACTAAGAGCAATACCATTAATCATAATGCTTTAAAACACTTAATTGAAGCGCATTCGGTAAAAGTCGCTACAGCTAGGGCTGAAGGAGATACATGGATATTAATGGTCGTTGCTGGTGATGTAACAAAAACAGTGATGGCAAAAAATAGTGGTAAAGCACGTATCTGGCGCAAGTTAGAAACACTTACAAAATACCTAAAAGGTCTAGGCTTAGATCATTTCATTATTGATGCAACAAACTTTGACCCCTCACAAAAAAGTTTACAGCGCCCTGACAGTGCCGCTATCTTAAAACGCACGCATCAAGCACATAAAGTACAACGTATAAAAAGCCCTCAATCCGTGAACGCTTTAGATGCTGAACCCTCGGATATTTCAACAACCGAAAGGCTAACAACTAGGCGCTTAGTTTCTGGCAGAAAGCCCTTATCAGACGAAGTTAAGGAGCGTTGGGAAGAACGTAGGGCAAAAATTTTAAAACAAGAAAACCCTCGAGCTAAGTAATTTATTTGGGTTAATATCAAATATTTTGAAGAATAAAATCTAACGTGGGTTGCGCTTCATTGTAATTTAGAGGCACCAATTGAGTATGCCTATGCGTCTCTAAAACCATACTAGGAAACCCTTGTGCTCCGATGGACTGTGCAAGCTGAATTTCTTCATGCAGAAGATCATGGGTACACTGGGCATTTAAATCTTTAGCAAATAGCGCTTTATCCAAGCCTAAATTTTCGGCCAGTGAAATTAAGGTATCATCATTAGATGGGTTTTTAGCGTGTATATAATACGCCTTTTGAATACTCTCAATCATCGCTAACTCTAACTCAGGCTGTTGTCTGCGTGCTGCTATTACGGCCCTGCAAGCAGGATAAGTAGATCGCCTTGGCTCACATTCTTGCCAAAAGTCAAAGTTAAATTCTGTATTAGGAATGTGTTGTTGAATTTTACGCCAGTAGCCTGCAATATCTTGTTGCATTGCTTTTGCCATAATCTCATTAGTATCAGGCGCAAGTCCACCAAGTACATATTGCACTCGGATATTAACAGCTAGGTTTTGGCGAATCTCCTGCCATACGGGTCGAAAACCCCAACACCAACTGCACATTGGATCATGTACATAATAAAGTGTTGTATCTGTGCCCGTTGTATCGTTCAAAATTTACAACGACTAACAATTCGCTGTACACTGGCTTTTGGATCAATTTCACTAACCCATTGTGTTACTGGCGCTCCATTACTGCCTAGCTCGCCATAGTCTATCCAGTAGACTTCTTTAGGTTTTCGTTGTTCTGTATATTTTGCATTAAAACCCATGTAGCGGATGTATTCTGCATGACGGCGTGCTTTATCTAAATCATCAAAAGAGCCTAATGAAATAGCATTTTTATAAGGCCCACTTTCAATAATGCTGTAATCTTTTACTTCATTTTCGACCAGCTTTTTTACCACATCGTCAGCTTCTTTTTTAGATGAAAATGCCTGCAAATAGACTAGAAAATTCAGCGTCACCATCGTTTGTTGGGCGCGAATAGTACTTAATAAGCCGGCATCATTAATCTCATTGCTAACTAAAGTAGCTGTTTTTTTTGTATTGAAAGGCCCTAAGGTATAACAGCGGTTATTTAAATCTCTACCGGTGATTTTATCAGGAGGAAGTAACACCAAAGGAGGGACGCCTTCCTTTGTTCGTGGCGGGGCTACATATTTATCACTAAAAACCAGTGACCAAACCAAGTAAAAAGCATTGAGAGCAAGTAATAATAGAATCAGGTTTTGCATGTGCTTATTTTAACGGTGTACTGTTGCTAATGCCAGCAATCACTTTTAAGCCGAGGATAACTAAATCTTCGTTAAGCTGGTACGCTGACTTTAAATGAGGCTGAAGAGTTTTGGCATTACCGCCACAGATTACTTTTGTAATTGTTATTGCAGTTCCAAGCTCTGTCTCCATCGCGTGGCTCACAGAATCTATCGCAGCTGTTAAACCCAAAACAGAGGCACTCTGAATCGCTTGACTGGTATTTTTGGCGAATAACACAGGCGCAGCGTTAGCCTTATCCGCCCCCCAAAGCGGAAGCTGTTGGGTATTTTTTAATAAACTTTGTGTACATAAATCAACCCCAGGGAAAATCAACCCACCCCAATGTTGACCGCTTGCATCCAGGGCATCAATGGTCGTGGCAGTCCCCGAATCAATAATAATAAATGCATGACCTTTTGGGTAGTGATGTTTTGCACCTACCATGGCAAGTAGTCGATCTGCGCCTAGTTTTAGAGGTTCATCATAACCATTGACAACACCCGCAAGCTCTTTCTGAGCGGTGATATTATGTAGCGGAAGTTGGTGTCGGAAACAGTTTTCTTGTAGCCGCTTAATAAAATCTTCACCTAAAACTGATACAATAAAAACAGACTCAACATCATTAACATGTTGATTAATAAGTTTATCAACACTTTGGTGAGGTGGCTTATCGTCATAATCACAACGTTGCTGTTCACTTAAGCTATCTTTCGTCAATAAGCACCATTTAGCGCTTGAATTACCTGCGTCAATTAAGAGTGATGTCATTTACTGCCCCAGCGGTTTGCTTAACCGAATATCCGCAGATGAGTAAAAATGCAGCTGCTTATCTTTCTCTAACAGACCCAACTGCCCTTGCCGATTAAGTCCTACTACTGTTGCTGAAACGTCTTTATTCTGACGTTGAAAAGTGACGTTTTTATTCTTCAAAATATCCCATTTATTCCAATCCTTCTCAAAGTCATTAAACGCTAACGCAGGAAAGTGAGTTAAATGTGATGTTAAATGCTGAATCATCGCTATAAGTAGTTCGGTTCGAATTGCTGGAAAAGGCTTTTTAAGCGCTTCTTTATGCGCTAACGCCTCTGTTAAACTGGTGATCTGTTGATCAACCTTACTAATTTCATCGTCAGGCATTGTAACATTTAAACCTATACCAATAATTACGTTATTCGATGGACTCACATTTTCGATTAAAATTCCGCCCATTTTTTTTTGTTGCCAATAAATATCGTTGGGCCATTTTACACCGTGGTTTTGTAAGCCCATGATAGCCAAAGCTTCAGCAACTGCTATCCCGACACTTAAACCTAATAAAGAAAAGTGTTGCATCTGTTGAACGGGTGAATCAAAACACCACTTGATTGAAAAATAAATATTCCCTGTTGCAGGGGAAACCCATTCGTTACCGCGCCTACCACGCCCAGCCGTTTGCTCATCACTGATGCAAACATCACCGCACTTGCCATTTTTTTGTAGCCAAGTATTCGTCGAATCAAGGCTATTAAAATGATAAATATTTCCACGGAGCAAAGCCCTATCCGCTATTTCATCGCAATTGATTGGCTCTAATAATATTTGATTTTTATGTCTTTTCATTGTTATTGACTGACGTGTTGATAGCGCTGTTAATGCCTGCATTAACATATTTAAAAGCAATCATAGCACCAATAAAAGCAAGTGCGGAAGAGAGCAGAAACGTTCCTGTCGAACCGAGTGATATCCATGTATAGCCACTCAGTAAACTTCCTAATGAGCCACCTAAGCCAAAGCTAATTCCCGCATAAAGCGCCTGTCCGCGCATTTGTAAGCGACCAGGAAAAAGCTCGTGAATTAAATAAATAGCGGCTGCATGAAACAGTCCAAAACTAGCGGCATGCAATATTTGCGAAAAAATTAAAACGGGCATATTTCCTACCCAAAAAGCTAATAATATCCAACGAATTGTCGTTAACAATAAAGAAACGGCAAACAACCAAGAAGCACGATATTGGCGTAATAAGCGATGCATTATTAAAAACAAAGCCACTTCAGCCATCACCCCAATTGCCCACATCCAGCCTGTCAAATCTCTACTGTAGCCGTGCTCCTCTAAATATATACTAAAAAATGTATAATAAGCGCCGTGGCTAATCGCCTGAAAAGCACAGGCAATTAATAAGCCCGCTACAACAGGTTTTTTTATTACCGATGTGATACTGGTATTAAGGGCGCTTTGCGGAGCAGCATTATGTTTTTTCTCGCGAATAAAAAAAGTAACCAATGTATTCGCAAGTAATAAACCCAAAACAATATAAGGTAGCCTTGATATTTCATCATTGGCAATTAAGGGCGGTAACCCTGCAACTAAAATAATAAAACCAATAGAACCCCAGAGCCGAATCAAACTGTAATGGTGACTATCACCCTCAAGATGATTTAAAGTCAGCGCCTCAAACAAAGGTAATGTTGCATTCCATGCAAAACCAAAAGTCATCATCACTAACACCAGCCACCAATAACTGTGTGCAACAAACACGCCGCTAAACGTAATCAGAGAAAGTACTAACGCAAGCTGAATAATAAACAGGCTTTTTTGAAAATGATCAGATAACCAGCCCAAAAAATAAGGAGCAACTAACTTACTTGCCATTACTATTGCCATTAACTCGCCAATTTCAGCGGGGTTAAACTGTAATGATTGAAGATAAACAGACCAATAAGGAACAAATGCACCCAAAGTAGCAAAAAAGAAGAAGTAAAAAGAGGCTAATCGTGGGTAAAGGGTGGCTTGCTTGTTTCCATGCATAGACTTCATTGACGCAACTTTATAACACCTAGATCTAAATCCATAAATTTAGGTTTAATGAATATCTCTTGGTTTTTCTTTAGTGAACCAATGATTGATGTCTTTTGTTGGTCATCAAGTTTCTGTGGCTTTGTATCAGGATCAAAAAAAGGCGGATAATCAAGTCCATTACCATAGACTTTTTGTAGCTTCCATTTTTTATCGTATTCATACAATTCTGCTGATAAGAAATTATGTGCAAAAATAAACACCATCCACAGCTTCGAACCATCAGCCGCTATAGCTAATTGTTTTATATAGCAGGGGTTGTGCATGCTACAACGCTCGGAGCGGAATCTGTTTTTCAATTCTTCAAGCGCTTCAGGCGGCTCACCTATCACTTTTAGCGATGCTTGAAGGTTTTCGCGGTGCTCTGGCAAGCTTTGTATCGCCTGTTTAATTTCTGTAAATTTGGGATGATCGGTATTCACCAGTATATTTTCAAGCGCATCTTTTCCGCGTTTTCCTAAACGGTATTTCAGTGCCTTAAAGTCAAAAGCTGCTACGCTTAGTTTCTCGCTTTGCAAACGACTCACTTGGTTATTAACGCTCAAACGAACAGGGTCGAGCAAGGGTGATGCCATAACAATCAACATCACGACCCAAAGCACGGCAAGCAGCGGGTTGACTCTGGCTAAGCCTAATGCCCACTTGCCTTTGCGCGTTAGCAATTGATACAAATAGACCGCGCTATAAATGCTTAATAAAATGGCAACCGCAATTGCGATGACACGCTTAGGCATCAAACCATATTGTGAAATGCGTAAGCTAATTGCATACACCGAGAGCACACTAAGAAAAGGCAGTAAAATAATTTGCAGGCTAAAAATTCTGTTACGCCAAGGTGATAATTGTTGTTTGGCTGCGGAGTCTTTCTGCTGCTCGTCATCATTATGATCGACCAAGGTGTTAAGCAATAAAATACTAATCGCCACGATAGAAAGTAAAATTAGTGAGGTGTTTCTGTTATCAAATAAGGTGCTGACTGAAAAAGGTAAACTCAAGGTAAATAAAATAACAATCGCAGCGGTTAGGTAAGCCATTACCCGAAAAATGGCAAAAAACACACTGCGAATTTTAAAGATTAGAGCATCATGTTCTCGGCTGATACCGATGCCTGTACCGACTAAAGTAGCAACAATCACGGGGGTTATTTCTTTACTCCAAATAATTCGTGAAATTTGTTTAAAGCCAATACTTTCAAATAAGCT
>Ga0256839_1003185_pt1 | contig 17193 bp, 14 predicted proteins | sample 354166metaG_FD_185968 | JGI IMG/M metagenome (GOLD analysis project Ga0256839, IMG submission 185968) | Hydrothermal vent microbial communities from Mid Atlantic Ridge, Atlantic Ocean - 354-166 | ecosystem: Environmental > Aquatic > Marine > Hydrothermal vents | place: Atlantic Ocean: Mid... | reverse complement strand
GACCTCCCCTCACTCGCCGCCGCAATCGCGCTTTGCCGCGCTAGCGGGTCATCCGCCACCGCAAGCTCCACCGCTTCCAGCCGTTGCACTTCGTCGCGCAGGCGGGCGGCGTCTTCGAATTCGAGGTTTTCGGCGTGTTTGCGCATTTTGCTGCGCAGGGCTTCAAGGTGGGTTTTCAGGTTGGCGCCGTAGGTGGCTTTGTCGACCTTGGTGGTGACGCGGGATTGGTCGGTGTCGGCGTTGAACAGGCCTTCCAGCACGTCCTCCACATTCTTCCGTATCGTCTGCGGGGTGATGCCGTGCTCTATATTATACGCATGTTGCTTTTCGCGGCGGCGGTTGGTCTCGCCTATGGCGCGCTCCATGCTGCCGGTTATGCGGTCGGCATACATGATCACGCGGCCATCCTCGTTGCGGGCGGCACGGCCGATGGTTTGCACCAGCGAGGTTTCCGAGCGCAGGAAACCTTCCTTGTCGGCGTCCAGAATGGCCACCAAGCCGCATTCGGGGATATCCAAACCCTCGCGCAAAAGGTTAATGCCGATCAGCACATCAAATGCGCCCAAGCGCAGGTCGCGCAGGATTTCGATGCGCTCCAGTGTATCAATATCAGAGTGCATATAGCGCACCCGCACTCCCTGCTCGTGCAGGTATTCTGTCAGGTCCTCGGCCATGCGCTTGGTCAGGGTCGTCACCAGCACCCGCTGATCGCGCGCCGCCACGATGCGGATTTCGCTCAGCAGGTCATCCACCTGCGTTTCCACGGGGCGGATCTCTATTTCGGGGTCCAAGAGGCCTGTTGGCCGGATGATCTGCTCGGCAAACACCCCGCCGGACTGTTCCAGCTCCCACTTTTGCGGGGTAGCCGACACAAACACAGAGCGCGGGCGCATGGCGTCCCATTCCTCGAATTTCAGCGGGCGGTTGTCCATGCAGCTCGGCAGGCGGAAGCCGTGCTCGGCGAGGGTGGATTTACGCCGGAAATCGCCCTTATACATGCCACCGATTTGCGGCACGGAAACGTGGCTTTCATCGGCAAACACAATCGCATTATCGGGGATATATTCAAACAGCGTGGGGGGCGGATCGCCGGGCGCGCGGCCGGTGAGGTAGCGGGAATAGTTCTCGATCCCGTTGCAAAAGCCCGCCGCGTCCATCATTTCAAGGTCGAAGTTCGTGCGCTGCTCAAGGCGCTGGGCTTCCAGCAATTTGCCCTCTCCGACGAATTTATCGAGTTGCTGCCGCAGCTCGGCTTTGATCTTGATAATGGCCTGATTGAGCGTTGGGCGGGGGGTAACATAGTGCGAGTTCGCATAGATACGCACCTTCTCCAACGTGCCAGTTTTCTCCGCCGTCAGGGTGTCAAATTCGGTGATTTTTTCCAGCTCGTCACCAAAAAAAGAAAACCGCCAGCCACGATCATCGAGGTGGGCTGGCCAGAGTTCAAGGCTATCACCGCGCACCCTGAAACTGCCGCGCTGGAAGGCCTGGTCGTTGCGCTTGTATTGCTGGGCGATCAACTCCTGCATGATCTGGCGCTGGTCATATTCCTCACCTACAATCAAATCTTGGGTCATTTCGCCGTAGGTTTCCACGCTACCGATGCCATAAATGCAACTCACAGAGGCCACGATAATTACATCATCCCGCTCTAGCAGTGAGCGGGTGGCGGAGTGGCGCATGCGGTCGATTTGCTCATTAATGGCGGACTCCTTCTCGATAAAGGTGTCAGAGCGCGGCACATAGGCCTCGGGCTGGTAGTAGTCATAAAACGATACAAAATACTCGACGGCGTTTTCGGGGAAGAAGTTTTTCATCTCGCCATAAAGCTGGGCGGCGAGGGTTTTGTTCGGAGCAAGTATGATGGCAGGCCGCTGGGTGGCCTCGATGATTTTGGCCATGGTAAAGGTTTTGCCGGTGCCCGTGGCCCCAAGCAGCACTTGGTTCTGCTCGCCCGCGTTGATGCCTGCGACTAGCTCTTTTATCGCCGTGGGCTGGTCGCCTGCTGGCTCAAACGGGGTGTGCAAAATAAGGGGTTTGCCGCCCTCTAGTTTGGGGCGCTCAGCGGGGGTGCTCATTTGGGGTTCCTGACGGCGGCGATGGCTGCGAACAGGTATATACAAAGGGCGATAGTGGTTAAAAGCAAGGCGATAGGCCAATTGCTTTCAATATTTTGGAAGCGCTGCCAACCTTGGGTGGCGATGATGGCGGTGAGGGCCGGCGTCAGCATAAACAAAAAATGCCGCCATGCGGGCGCAGGAGCAAGCGTGAGCTGCACGCCTTGGCTGCGCTGGCGACGGCGGAGGATCCATAGCGTGGGCAGGATGGCCAAGGGCAGCACCATGTAGGCAGGATTGAGGCTGGCCGCCATTTGCGCGGCCCATAAAAGCGTGGTGAGGCTGGCAAGAATAAGGAGTTCGGCGCGCTTATAGGGATAGACCGTTGGCAGCCTGTCCAGCACGATATGTGCAATCGGAACGATCAGGCCGGGGATGAGCAGATAGGCATAAGTGAAGCTGTCGGCGGGCATGTCTGTGCGCCCGATCACCCAGAACTGGCCCCAAATGCCATGGGCAATGCCAAGCGCCGCCCAGTAACCCGCCGCCTTATACCATGGCCAGCGCACAGCAATACGCCCCACGCCCAGCACCAGCACGCCCGATACCAACGCATGCCAGCTCATCGCGGTAAAGGCCAGGGTCCACGGCAGGGCTTCATAAACCATGGCTACGACTATACCCTCGATAACCCACCCAAAAATACAGCCGACGAGAAAGAGCGCGACCCAGCCGCGCACACCAGCCCATGCCGCCAGCCCAAGGCCAAGCCACGCAGTGAAGCTGTAAAATAGCCATGTGTAGAGAATGTCCAGCGGAGCCAGCGCTGCTTCAGGGGTGATGTAAAACTGCATTTCCGAGGCGAATCCGATGATTCCGCCAATGGCCAATGCGGCTAAAACCCTATTTCCCAATGTCATATCTTGCTCCTTTTCACTGACATGGCCCAGCATGACCCCTTTTTGTTCTCTTGCAAGGGGGTTTCGGTACTTATTTATGGTAATGTTTTCAAGTGCTACGTTAAATCTTAACAGAAGGTTAATACTTAAGGTGGCTTTTTATCAATATAAAGCAACTTTTAGGATATTTTGTTCTTGTATTGTCCGATCAAGTTTGGTTAATTGGTTTTGCAAGTGGCAAGTTATCGGTCCGGTGTGATACGAACCCACCCCACCCCTCGCTCCCTCACGCCGGGCTGGTAACTTTCCTTGCAATCCCTCTTGCACAGCGGCCAATGATTGGCGATAAGAACCCGAGACATGTATGAGGCACGCTTATGACTGCACGAATTTATCAGCCTGCACGCAACGCGATGCAATCTGGCCAAGCTAAAACCAAAGATTGGGTTTTGGAATATAGCCCGGCAGCCCCGCGCGGCATTGACCCGCTGATGGGCTGGACCAGCACAACTGATATGCAGCAGCAAATTCGCATGCGCTTTGCCAGCAAAGACGCAGCGGTTGCCTATGCCGAGGCCGAGGGTTTGGCATATACAATTACGGAACCGCACAAACGGCAAACCTTGGTGCGCCAAGGTGGATACGCCGAAAATTTTGCAGCCAATAGGCGCACAGTCTGGACCCATTAATTTTCGGCCCCGTAGCTCAGCTGGATAGAGCAGCTGACTTCTAATCAGCAGGCCACAGGTTCGAATCCTGTCGGGGTCACCAATACCAAAACTTACGTTCGCATAACATACTGAATTTACTGAATAATGTCCAGCCGTTGCTAACTCTAGGCGAAATGGTGGGACTAATTGATGGACTTTTTGGCTCCTTTTTCTTACAAAAAACGAGGTTATTTCTACTTCAATTGGCGAATCCCCGGCGCTGGGCGGGCCACTGTTTTCGGCCGGGCTATGGATTAATGATTGATAGAAATATCGAAACAGTATATTATTTTTTTGCTGAAATTTTTACTCGGCATTCCTTGATAAGTTGTAATAGCTTCACATGATGAATTTTTTTAAAACTCTTTTCTTTGCGGCTATCTGGGCGTCCGGCATTAGCGTGGCCCACGCCCGCCCTGATGATAACCTCATTTCCCAGCTTATTGGCCAAGGCCAGTTTGCCACGGCGCAGCAGGTGCTTGAGCAGGGCGACCCGACAGAGCTGGACAATATGTTTTTTGTCGCGCGGGTGCTCAAAGCTACGGGCCGCCCCGAAGAGGCCATCGCGCTTTTTGTCGAGATCCTCAACCGTGATCCGAATTATATAAACGCCCGCCGCGAGCTGGCCCACACCTTGCTGACCTCCGGAAAATACGAGGCCGCCAGCACCCAGCTCGGCATTTTGCAGCGTATTGACAGCAGCCCGCAAATGCTGGCCGGATACCGCCAGATGCAAGGGGTTATTGACCGTAACCGCCCCGTCGGCATTTCGGGTGTTTTTGCGCTTGTGCCGTCTAGCAACATTAACAGAGGCACAAGCAACTCCAAGTTTGTAGGCACGTCTATCATCCTTAACATAGACCCGACAAGTCAGCCGGTTTCGGGCATCGGGGTGCAGCTCGGGGTGTCTGGCTATTTCCGCAAGGTGATAGACGCGCAAAACCGCATTTCACTAAACTGGTCGCTTTCCGGTGTCTTCTATAAAGACAAGGCGCTTTCGTCACTTAACGGGCAGCTTTCCCTGCCCTATGAGCGCCGCTTTGCCAACGGCGGCATAAGCATTGCCCCGTTTTACCGCACCAGCTGGAACCAGGACGGGCTAAACCAGCAGGCCACGGGCTTGAGGTTTTCGGCAGATCGCCGGATTTCAGGGCAAAACCAACTCGCTCTTTCGTTGAGTTATGAGGAGCGCGACTTTCCCACCGCCGATTACCAAAACGGCAGCTTTAGCAGCGAATCCCTGAGCTTTAACCGCCAGATCAACCCGAGCCTATCCTACCAGCTTGGCGTGGCCTTTGAGCAAAGCAAGCCATTCGCCACCACTTCGGCCCACCTCTCCTATGACGGCGGCAAGCTCTTTGCCTCTGTCAGCAAAGCATGGGATGGCGGTTTGCGCACGGGCCTTGGGCTAGAGGCGGGCTACCGTGATTTTGTCGGGGATTTTCCGCTCACCACTTCGCCGCGCTATGATCAGTTTTATGGCATAAATGCCACGCTCTCCCACGCGCGGGTGCAAATCGCCGGCTTTGTGCCCTCGCTGCGCTGTGGCTACACGTTTAACACTTCTAATGTAGCATTTTTTGATTTCGAGGTGGTGGATTGCACCTTGGGCATCACCAAAGAATTTTAGCAAAGCACATTCGGATGCGTTTCCGCGCTTGACCACACGGCTCAAACTGCTAGGAAGCAGGTGGCCCTGCGGTGTGGCGGATTGTCTCGCCGTATCAATTTTTCGTTTTGGTGCATTCGCGCCCTGAAGGAAAGAATCCGGCCATGGTCTCACGCGTAATCCCTGTTAATCCCTTTGATCTGGTGATCTTTGGCGCCACCGGCGATCTGTCTCGTCGCAAGCTTTTGCCTGCGCTTTTTCGGCGGATGCTGGATGGGCAAATGCCCCTTGAGGCCCGCATTATCGGTGTGGCGCGCCGCAAAATGAGCGGCAAGGCGTTTCAGGGCTTTGTGCGCGAGGCGCTGGAGGAGTTTGAGCCGGAAGCGGCCAAAGCTCCCGAGGTGCTAAAGGCCTTTTTGGCCGCACTGGATTACCTTGTGGTGGATGTGATGGGCGACGCTGGCTGGGCCGCGCTTGGCCAAAAGCTGCGGCCAGATACCGTGCGGGCATTTTATCTTTCGGTTGGCCCGAGCCTGTTTGGCGAAATTGCCACGCGGCTTAGCAAGCACGGCATTGCCACGCCCGGCAGCCGTATTGTGGTGGAAAAGCCTCTGGGGCATGATCTGGAGTCAGCCAAGGCGCTAAATGCCCGCCTCGGGGCCTGTTTTGCCGAGCATCAGGTGTATCGGATAGACCATTACCTCGGCAAAGAAACCGTGCAAAACCTGATGGCGATTCGCTTTGCCAATGCGCTTTTCGAGCCGCTGTGGAACAGCCACTATGTGGACCATGTGCAAATCACCGTGGCCGAGAGCATCGGCGTGGAGGGCCGTGGCGGCTATTATGATAAGTCTGGCGCGCTCAGGGATATGGTGCAAAACCATATCATGCAGCTCTTGTGCCTGACCGCCATGGAGCCACCCGCCAAGTTTAACGCCGATTTTGTGCGGGATGAAAAGCTGAAGGTTATCAGGGCCTTGGAGCCGTTGCGCATGGAGGACAGTGTGCGTGGCCAATATCGCGCAGGGGGCGGTGAGCCGTCTTATCTGGAGCACGCCGAAAACCCTGATAGTAAAACCGAAAGCTTTGTGGCGCTCAAGGTCGAGGTCGATAACTGGCGCTGGGCAAGGGTGCCGTTTTACCTGCGCACCGGCAAGCGGTTGCGGGCGCGGATGTCCGAAATTGTGGTGGTGTTCAAAAAACCGCCACATGCGATATTTCCTGAAATGGCCTCGCAAGGCAGTAATGTGCTTGTTATCCGGCTGCAGCCCGACGAGGGTATTACGCTGAATATGACCATCAAAGAGCCGGGCCCCGGCGGTATGCGTCTAACCGAGGTGCCGCTCGATATGAGTTTTGCCGAGGCACTGGGCGAGGACTACCACGGTCCTGACGCTTACGAGCGCCTGCTGATGGATGTGATTCGTGGCGACCAAACCCTGTTTATGCGCGGTGACGAGCTGGAAGAGGCGTGGGCGTGGATAGACCCGCTGATTGCGGCGTGGGACGAAAGCGGCGAAAAGCCAAAACCGTATGATGCCGGCGGCTCGGGGCCGGAAGACGCCCTCGCGCTCTTGCACCGCGACGGCCGCAAATGGCGGGAGATAGAAGCCTGATGCCTGATTTGATGCAATACCCTGACAGGGCCGTGCTGGCCACAGACCTAGCCGAACTGGTGGCCGACCAACTGGTGGAGGCGATTGAAACGCGCGGCAAAGCCAGCCTCGCGGTGCCCGGCGGCACCACCCCCGGGCCGTTTCTGAAGGCGCTTTCCACGCAAGATATTGCGTGGGAAAAGGTCAGCGTGATGCTAACAGATGAGCGCTTTGTGCCGGAAGACTCCGCGCGCTCCAACACGCGCTTGCTCAAGGAAACCCTGCTGCAAGGCAAAGCGGAAGCGGCAATGCTGGTGCCCATGGTGGCAAGCTTGGCGCGTCCCTCCCCTCGCTTGCGGGGGGAGGTTAGGAGGGGGGCGCTCCAGCCGGAAGACGTGATTCCGGCCTTTATTGAAGGTGTGAACCCGACCCTGCCTTTGGATGTCGTCGTGCTGGGCATGGGGGAGGACATGCACACCGCCAGCCTCTTCCCCGAAGCAGATAAGCTGGCCGAGGCGCTTGGCGATGATGCCCCGACCCTGCTCCCCATGCGGGCCGAGGGCGCAGGTGAGCCGCGCATCACCCTGACTGCGCCCGTGCTGCGCGGGGCGAGATATGTGCACCTGCTTATCTCTGGTCCCGCCAAGCTGGAGGCCTTGCAAAAGGCCCTGCTGGAAGGCCCAGAGGCCGAGGCCCCCGTGCGGGTGATCTTGGCCCGCGACGATACCGAAATCCATTATGCGGAGTAGCCCATGCTAAACAACACCATCAAGCGCGTCACCGACCGCATCGAGAGCCGCTCGGCGACATTGCGGGCCGATTATATATCGCGCTGCGAGCGGGCCGCGGAGGGAGGGGTTAGACGCGCCCACCTCACCTGTGGCAATCAGGCCCATGCCTTTGCGGCGGCAGGGCAGGACCAAGCGCCGCTGGTGGAGGGCCAGGGCGGCAATGTCGGGATTGTCACCGCTTATAATGACATGCTTTCAGCGCATCAGCCCTTTGAGCGCTTCCCCGACCTGATCCGCCAAGCGGCCCGCGAGGCTGGCGGCACGGCGCAGGTGGCGGGTGGCGTGCCCGCCATGTGTGACGGGGTTACGCAAGGACAACCCGGTATGGAGCTTAGCCTGTTTTCCCGTGATCTGATCGCAATGAGCGCCGGTGTGGCGCTTTCCCACAATGTGTTTGATAGCTCGGTTTACCTTGGTGTCTGTGATAAAATCATCCCCGGTTTGGTGATCGCCGCCGCCACCTTTGGCCACCTGCCTGCCGTGTTTCTGCCTGCGGGGCCAATGACCTCCGGCCTGCCGAATGATGAAAAAGCCCGCGTCCGCCAAGAGTTTGCCGAGGGCAAGGTTGGCCGCAAAGAGCTGATGGCCGCCGAGATCGCCAGCTATCACGGCCCCGGCACCTGCACCTTTTACGGCACCGCCAATACCAACCAGATGTTGATGGAATTCATGGGGCTGCACCTGCCCGGGGCCAGCTTCATTAACCCTAACACGCCGCTACGCGATGCCCTCACCATTGAGGGCACCAAGCGGGCGCTGGCGATTAGCAATCTTGGCAATGAATACACGCCGGTTTCCGAAATCCTTGATGCCAAGGCCTTTGTGAACGGCATTGTCGGGCTGAATGCCACGGGCGGCTCGACCAACCTGCTCATCCACCTGCTGGCCATGGGCCGCGCGGCGGGCATTGTGCTGGATTGGGAGGATATCTCGGACATTTCAGATGCCGTGCCGCTGATTGCGCGGGTGTATCCGAATGGCCTCGCGGATGTGAACCATTTTCATGCGGCGGGCGGTTTGGGCTATATGATCGGTGAGCTTCTTGGCGCGGGCCTGCTGCACCCCGACACCCGCACCGTGGTCGGTGAGGGGCTGGAGGCTTATACACGCGAGCCGAAATTGCGCGATGGCGAGGTGGTTTACGAGGGCGGCGCGCGGCAAAGCATCAATGATAAAATCCTCAAAACCGTGGTCGACCCGTTTCAGCCAACCGGCGGTATCAAGCGCCTGAAAGGCACCCTTGGCAATGCGGTTATGAAGACCTCGGCGGTGGACCCGTCGCGCCATATTATCGAAGCCCCCGCGCGGGTTTTCCATGATCAGGAGGCGGTGAAAACGGCCTTCAAGGATGGCAGCCTTGATGGTGACGCGGTGGTCGTGGTGCGCTTTCAAGGGCCAAAGGCCAATGGCATGCCCGAGCTGCACTCGCTGTCACCGCTGCTTGGCATTTTGCAAGGGCGCGGCTATAAAATCGCGCTGGTCACCGATGGCCGGATGTCGGGCGCTTCGGGCAAGGTGCCCTCGGCGATTCATGTGTCGCCCGAGGCGATGGATGGCGGCGTGATTGCCAAACTGCAAGACGGCGATGTCGTGCGGGTGGACGCGGTAAACGGCACGCTCGACGTGCTGGATGAGGCGGTGCTCACGCGCGAAGCCATCACCGCTGATCTCTCCGCCAACGCACACGGCACAGGCCGTGAGATGTTCGAAGTTTTCCGCCGCTTTGTCGGCAGTGCCGAAACAGGAGCCAGCGTGATATGATTGAAAGTATTGAGGAATTGGAGGCGCTTTATGGCACGCCCAAAGCGCCGGCGCTCGAGAAGGTCGCCACCGAAATCACCCCGAGCTACCGCGCCTATATCGAGGCCGCGCCCTTTGTGGCGCTGGCCACGGTGGGGCCGGAGGGCACCGATTGCACCCCACGCGGCGATCAAGGGCAGGCGGTGTTTATCGAGGATAATCACACGCTGGCCCTGCCCGACTGGCGCGGCAATGACCGCATAGACAGCCTGCGAAATGTGGTGCGCGATGGGCGGGTCTCGCTGATGTTTCTGGTGCCCGGCTCTACCACCATTGTGCGGGTGAATGGCCGTGCGCAGCTCACCGCCGATGCTGAAAAGCTGGCGCAATATGGCAAGCAGGGTAAGCGGCCGCGCACGGTGATGCTGATCAAAATCAAAGAGCTATACTTCCAGTGCGCCCGCGCGGTGATGCGCGCCGATCTCTGGAACACGGCCAACATGCCAAGCCTGCCGACCGCTGGCGACATTCTGCACGAGATGACCTCGGGGGAGTTTGAAGGCAAATCTTATGACAACACATGGCCCGAACGGGCCGCAAAAACCCTATGGTGACCCGATGAGCATAACCCCCCAAGACGCCTGCAAGCGTAACCGCGAAACCTGTGAACTGGCCCCGATTGTGCCGGTGCTGGTGGTGGAGAGCGCCGCCGATGCCCGCCCGCTGGCCGAAGCTTTGGTAGCAGGCGGCTTGCCTGCGCTGGAGGTGACCTTGCGCACGCCAGCGGCGCTAGAGGCGATAGCCGAAATGGCCAAGGTCAAGGGCGGCGTGGTGGGCGCTGGCACGTTGATCACGCCGAAGGATGTGGAAAACGCGGTGGCGGCGGGGGCGCAGTTTGGCGTTTCCCCGGGGGCAACGGATGAGCTGATTGCGGCTTGCGAGGCGCTTGGCTTGCCACTGCTGGCGGGCGCAGCTACGGCTAGCGAGGCCATGCAAATGCTGGCGCGGGGCTATGATTTGCTTAAGTTTTTCCCTGCCGAGGCTTCGGGCGGGGCCAAAGCGCTTAAGGCCATTGGCGCGCCGCTGCCGCAAATCAGTTTCTGCCCTACGGGGGGTGTTTCGCTGGACAACGCCAATGATTACCTCAGCCTTTCCAACGTCATTTGCGCGGGCGGATCTTGGGTTGCACCCAAAAATCTGGTTGCAACGGGCGATTGGGCCGAGATAGAAAGCTTGGCAAGGGAAGCCAGCCAGTTGGGAAAATAGCATGGATACGATTTGGCGGATGCTGCGCGCTAACCGCGCGGCCAGTGAAGACCGCTCGATATTGTCATTGTTTGAGGACCCGCAGCGCTTTGACGATTTCAGCATAAGCGTGGATGGCATGCTGCTGGACTATGCCAAAACCTCGATAGATGCCGAGGCCCGCCGCCTGCTGGTGCTGCTGGCCGAGGAAGCTGGCGTGGAAGCCCGCCGCGAGGCGATGTTTAGCGGTGAAAAGATTAACACTTCGGAAGACCGCGCGGTGCTGCACACGGCACTGCGAGACCCCGAGGGGCCAGTGCTGGTGGACGGGCAAGATGTGATCCCCGAGGTGCGGGCCACGCTGGCGCGGATGGCGGAATTTGCCACGGCGCTTAGAAATGGCGAGATAAAAGCGGCGGATGGCGGGCCGATCACCGAGGTGATCAGCATTGGCATTGGCGGTTCGGACCTTGGGCCTTCGATGGGCGTGAAGGCGCTGGGGGCTTACCATGACGGGCCGAAAGTGCGCTTTGTATCTAATATTGACGGCGCGCATTTCACCGAGGCCAGCAAGCGGGCGGACCCCGCGCGGACCTTGGTGATTGTGGCCTCGAAAACCTTCACCACCATTGAAACCATGACCAATGCCGAGACCGCTAAAAACTGGCTCGGCAAGGGGGCTGAAAGCCAGATGGTGGCGATTTCCAGCGCGCTGGAGCGCACGGCGGCCTTTGGCATTCCGCCCGAGCGGGTGTTTGGCTTTGCTGACTGGGTTGGCGGGCGCTATTCCGTGTGGGGGCCTATTGGCCTGCCGATTATGCTGGCCGTAGGGCCGGAGAAATTTGGGGAGTTCCTCGATGGTGGCTACGCGATGGACAGGCATTTTCGCGAATCTCCGCTGGCAGAAAATATGCCGGTTCTGCTTGCCCTTACCGGTATCTGGCACCGCAATATTTGTGATTACCCCAGCCGCGCCGTGCTGCCCTATGACCAACGCCTTTCGCGCTTGCCCGCCTATTTGCAGCAGCTCGATATGGAGAGCAACGGCAAGTGTGTGACGCTTGATGGCATGCCTGTGAGCCAGCCCACGGGGCCGGTGGTGTGGGGGCAGGCGGGCACCAATGGGCAGCACGCTTTTTATCAGCTTTTGCACCAAGGCACCAATGTGGTGCCCTGTGAATTTATGATTGCGGCTGAGGGGTTCGAGCCGGCGCTGAAGCACCATCATGAGCTGCTGAAATCCAATTGCCTTGCGCAATCAGAGGCGCTGATGCGTGGGCGGGTAAGCAAAAACATGCGGCTTTGCAGGGTGTTCCCCGGCAATCGGCCCTCCACCACTTTGGCTTATCGCAAGCTCACGCCCTTTACCCTTGGCCAAATCACGGCGCTTTATGAACACCGTGTGTTTGTGGAAGGCGTGATTTGGGGGATTAACAGCTTTGACCAATGGGGTGTGGAGCTGGGCAAAGAGATGGCCACAGCGCTGGTGCCATTGGTGCAAGGCGGCGATGCCAGCGATAAAGACAGCTCGACCCAAGGGCTGCTCAAGGCGCTGGATGCAGGCTGAATTTACCTATGCGCCACCTGTGGGGCCATTGGATGTGGTGCATCAGGATGATGACCTTTTGGTGCTCAACAAACCTTCCGGCCTGCTCTCGGTGCCCGGCAAGGCGGCAGAGCACGCCGATTGTCTGGAGGCCCGCGCCAAGGCGGCATTCCCCGAGGCGCTGCTTGTGCATCGGCTGGATATGGACACATCCGGCCTGATGGTATTTGCCATGAATAAGCCCGCTCAACGGCATTTGGGGCTGCAATTCGAGCGCCGCCATGTGGCCAAAACCTATGAAGCGCTGGTCTGGGGCCAGCCGGAGGATAAAGGCGAGGTGGATCTGCCACTGATTGTAGATTGGCCCAACCGACCCTTGCAAATGGTGGATCATGCGCGGGGTAAAAAAGCCCATACCGCTTGGCAGGCCATGGCGCGCGACACCACCCATGCGCGTGTGCTTCTCAAGCCGACCACAGGCCGGAGCCACCAGCTGCGGGTGCATATGCTGGCCATTGGCCATGTGATCTTGGGGGATCGTTTTTATGCTACGGGTGCGGCTTTGGCCGCTGCGCCGCGCCTGTGTCTGCATGCTTCAAGGCTGGAGCTGCGCCACCCGCAGGGAGGGAGCCCTGTGGCATTTTCAGCCCCGTGCCCTTTTTAACGCGTTGAGTGCGCATAAAAAACCGGGCGATCTCCCGCCCGGATAATCTCACCTTCAAGCTTGATCAGACGACGTTAATCAAGGTCCACATGCCCATGGCGTAGTGATTGGGAATGTTGCAGGTCAGCATATAAATGCCCGGCCGCAGGTGCAAAACAACGCTGCCACTTTCGCCTGGCAGGGTCTCGGCAACCTCGCCGATCGCGCCGGCGGCTTCCTCGTCCATGCGCTCGGTTGCGCCCTAATTCGCGGCAACCGCGAGCGGCATGCGCGCCAGCACGGTTTCAGATTGCCCCGACACATAGCGCAGCTCGTAATTGCCCCCCGCCGGCGCGGTGAAATTGGCGGGCGTGCCGCGGCGGGTATACCGGCGGCATCGGGTGAGGTGATGGTTGCGGGGCTGCCCTCGGCTGTGTAGGCATAGCTGTTATAGGCACCATCGCGGGCACCGATTCCAACGATGGTAATAAAATCCCGCTCGTTATTCGGGCCAACCCAACGCACGTCTATTTGTGCGCCGGCATTGGCGGTATCGGCCGCCCCGAGCGACACCGTGGGCGGGGTCAGGGTGATGGGCTGCATGGCCAGAATGCTGGTGGAATTGGCCGAAACATAGCGGATTTCGAAATCGCCGACCGTATCGGGGGCGTTGAGGGTCACGGGGGAGCCTTCTTCTACATAGGCATACTCGTTATATTCATTCACCCGCGCGCCTACCGCCACGATGGTGACAAAATCCCGATCCGCGCCCGGGCCTTGCCAGCTGATTTGCACTGGGCTGCCCGCCATGGCGGTTTCGGGGCCCGAGAGGCTGACCTTTTGCACCACGGTGAAATCGGCGCGGGAAAAGGTCCTTGCCGTCGCGATCGCGGTAAACCACGGCATATTGGCCGATGACGGCAGGCGCGGTGAAGGTGGCTGGCGGGCCTTGGGTGGCATCTACACTGGCAAAGACCTCGCCATTATCAGAGATCATGTAAATCTCGTCGCCCTGCCGCGTGGGGGCCTGCCATGTGGCCTCTAGCAGCGCGCCGGTTTCTACCTCGGCGGGGGCGGTTAAATCCACGCCGCCCCGGGCCAACTCGGCGGCTAAGGCGCAGGGGTCGGCATTGCAGCTTTCCAAGCTGTCAGAAACCAGAATAATCCGGCTTGGGTGGTCGCGATAATTCAGCACTTCGGCGGCTTGGCGCACGGCTTCGGTCAAGGGGGTGCGGCCACGCGGCGTGAGGTTGTAAACAGCAGCGGAAAAAGAGGCGGCCTCCAGCGGGCCAACGGGCAGGACCAGCTCGATATCCTGACAGCTTGCCTTTTCACGGTGGCCATAGGCCACAAGGCCAAAGCGGGCGCTCGGGTCAATATCGCCCAACAGATCGGCGATCACTTCGCGTGCAATTTCGATTTTGGACACCCCGTCAATTTGCCCCCACATGGAGTTGGAAACATCAAGCACCACAATGGTATCGGGGCCGGGCGCGGTTTGGGCCAGCAGCATAGCGGGGGTTGAAAGGGCGAGGGCGGCGGTGAAAAGGGTGCTTTTAAACATGCGGTTGGCTCCAAAATGGTAAAATCAATGCCGCCTTTTAACACATCTCAGGGTAATGTTTGGCGCTCACTTTACAACAAAATGTGGTCCCGCGACCAGATGGTCGGGGGGGCACATGTGAAGCGGGTTTGCGGGTGCTATTTAACGTTGATCATCTGGCGGGCTAATACCTTTCCATCTACGGTATAATAGCGAAGCTCGTAACTGCCAGTTGCGCGGGGGGCGACCAGCAGCGCCTCGCCACTGCTGCCTGCGCGGGTAATGGCCAGCACGTCGTTAGCCCCCGCTTCCGCAAGGCCGATATAATCCCCGCTGTCCATCGGGCCGGTAAAGGCGACAGGGATGCGGCTGCGTGGGCCGACGGATTCGGGTGCCATAACAGTGGCGGACATCGCTTCAGCTGTGCTGCCGGCGGCCATGCCTTCCGTGGGCATATCCATCATCGAGTTCAGGTCGTCTTTCAGCTCGCTGCTGGTATCGGGCGTCAGGTAAAGCCCGCCATTGAGGCTGGCGAGGGCCTCTAGGCCGGACTGGTCTGCAATGCCTGATACATCAAACCCGATCACATGTACCGTGAGGTCCAGCGCATTTGCCTTCAGTTCGGCGGCCAGTGTGGCGGGGTTGCCATCGCAGCTTTCCACCCCGTCAGACACCAGCACAATGCGGGCAGAGCGGGTGGTGTAATCAAGCTGCTCGGCGGCTTGGCGCACAGCGGCTGTAAGCGGCGTGCGGCCTTGGGGGGTGAGGCTGTTTACGGCGGTTTTAAAGCCCGCAGGGTCAAGCGTGCCTACGGGCACGATGGTTTCAATATCGCCACAATCGGCCTTGGCGCGGTGGCCATAGGCGACGAGGCCAAAGTCGATGTCTTCTTGCAGGTCTGTCACCAAATCGCCAATAACCTCGCGGGCGATCAGGATTTTGGCCACGCCGTCTATCTGGCCCCACATCGAGTTGGATACGTCCAGAATAATGATGGTATCCGGATACGGCATTTCTTGTGCGCTGGCTGGCGTGAAGCTGGCCGCGACAAGGCCGGCAATGGTTAGTGCTTTCAACATGGTCCCGTGCTCCTGTTCGGAAAATTTATGTTTCAGGGGTAGCGCAGCGGCGGGCAGAGGGGAAATCACGCCTATGAACGATTTGGTGAAGGGGTGAAACACTTGCCGCTGGCGCGGGGGTGGCTTACATAGGTAAAGAACCACGGGAGCCTTAGTGCCAATGATCAGAATTCTCAGCATAGCCACGCTAATTTTCGCGCTTGATCGCGGGTTGAAATATTGGGTGCTGGAGGGGATGGACCTGCTGAACATTGGCCGGATCGAGGTGTGGCCGCCCTACCTTAACCTGCATATGGCGTGGAACGAGGGCATTAATTTTGGCCTGTTCAGCTCGGGAAGTGATGTAACGCGCTGGGCGCTGATCGGCATCGGGCTGGCGATTTCAGCCGGGCTGCTGCTGTGGTTTCGCAAGGCGAAGGGGATTTGGCTGCAAGCCTCGGTGGGGCTGGTTGTGGGGGGGGCGATCGGGAATATATATGATCGTCTGACCTACGGCGCGGTGGCGGATTTTTTGAATATGAGCTGTTGCGGGTTTGACAACCCCTATGCGTTTAACGTGGCGGATATTTCGATCTTTATCGGTGCGGTCGGGCTGGTGTTTCTGGACGTGAAAGACACCAGGAAAAAGCGGAAAGCCTAGCCCCAGCGCCTGCAAGCGAAGCGCCGCACGCGCCGACGAGGTGGGCTGGCGATCTACGCAATTTTGCATACAAATTGCTCAAAGAGGGTCGCCGAGGAGGCGCGATTCCGGGACTGTCCGGCAGCTCCGAGTTTGCTTTGACCTCTGCGGGGGTAACCCCCCACTCGGCCAAAGCACATTTTTAACAAGTGAAAAATGCCTGCCGCTTGCCGTGGCCTCGCTGCGCTCGGCGGTCCTTTGCTGCGATGGCGGTCTTTTGATCACGGTTACGTATCAACGGTTGATGTTGGCGCATGGGTGGTTATCTTGAGCGCACACATGCAGGGAGATAAGTATGCGTAAGATTTTCGGGTTGGCTTTGGTGGCCGCTACTTGGGGGCCCATGGCCACAGCGCAGAACGTGCCGGTTACGAGCTATAGGCTGGAAAACGGCATGGAGGTGGTGGTGATCGAGGATCATCGGGCGCCGATTGTGACCCATATGGTGTGGTATCGCGTGGGCGCGGCTGATGAGCCGGTGGGCAAATCCGGCATTGCGCATTTCCTGGAACACCTGATGTTCAAGGGCACCGAAGCGGTGCCGGACGGGCAGTTCTCCCCCATCGTCGAGGCCAATGGCGGCGATGATAACGCCTTCACCTCGCAAGATTATACCGCCTATTTCCAACAGGTAGCCGTGGACCGTCTGCCCCTGATGATGGAGATGGAAGCCGACCGCATGCGCGGGCTTGTTCTGGATGATGCCGCCATGCTGACCGAGCGCGATGTGGTGCTGGAGGAGCGTGCCCTGCGCACCGATAGCGACCCCGGCTCGTTGCTGACCGAGCAGCGCGATGCGGCACAGTTCCTTAACCACCCCTACGGCACACCGGTGATCGGCTGGCCTGACGAGGTCAACGCGCTGACCCTGCAAGATGCGCTCGATTTCTACGGTGTGTTTTATGCACCGAATAATGCCATTCTGGTGGTGGCCGGCGATGTGCAGCCCGAAGAGGTGCTGGCCTTGGCCAAGCAATATTACGGTCCGCTGGCCCCGTCTGAAGGCATCACCAAGCGCCTGCGCCCGCAAGAGCCACCCCAGCGCGCCGCGCGGCGG
>Ga0256839_1003184_pt1 | contig 17196 bp, 19 predicted proteins | sample 354166metaG_FD_185968 | JGI IMG/M metagenome (GOLD analysis project Ga0256839, IMG submission 185968) | Hydrothermal vent microbial communities from Mid Atlantic Ridge, Atlantic Ocean - 354-166 | ecosystem: Environmental > Aquatic > Marine > Hydrothermal vents | place: Atlantic Ocean: Mid... | reverse complement strand
AGAACAACCTTCTTTTTAAATGCTGATGTAAAGCGACGTCTCTTCGTCATAATTTGTCTCCGAATCTATAATCGGATACACCTTAACAGACTGTGCAAAAATCCGGGACCAGCTCACTATTGGGGCTAACAGCCCGGCAAACTTTGCTAAAAAAGCAAATGTTCCAGATAAATATATCCAGTCACGACTATCTTCAAATAAACCCTGTAAAGGCTCACTCTTTACATCAAGTAAAAACAAGGCAGTTTCCACCTTTGATTTGTGTTTGGAAATTTTGGCATGGGGTGGCATGGGAAACGGCCTAAGTTTAAGCAATGCAAAACGTTTTTTCTCTGAAGGCCACATAAAGGCATTTTTGGAATTAACAAATAAAATACGTCAGGGTAACTGTAATCGTTCTGAATCCTACGATGCTTTTGCTAAACTGAGTAGGGATAAAAAAATAAAAGGACTTGGGCCAGCATTTTATACGAAGTTGATATTTTTTTTAATGCCGCAAAACAATTGCCATCCAATCGGATACATTATGGATCAGTGGGTCGGCAGCGCTATTAATTTACTGGCTCAGGACAATATTGTCATTATGGACGGAGAAATAAAATGGAAAAGCATAACAGAATATAAAACAAGCCTGTTTGTGAGTAATTTTAATACTGGTGATCATTATGAGAGATATTGTAGCTTTATAGAATTTCTGGCCAGAAAAATTAAAAAAACACCAATTGAAACGGAAAGCTATTTAATGTCTGAAGGCGGCCGTGCTCAAAAGCCTTGGCGTGAATATGTTTCTAAAAACAGAAAAATATATCCATTGTTACAAATAAAACCTGAGTGAGGATAATCCCTTGAAAGCGAATGTTACAGCGAATAGTTTGGAATGGCTGGTATTTGTTAATTTCACATTTTGAAATTAAAAGGAAATAAAAGTGAAAACTGTTAAAAATAAAATAGATACTAAGAATGATGATTTTCTAGAATTAAAAAAACATTATGTTTATGAACTGGTGAACTCCATTGATAATAAAGTATTTTATGTTGGTAAAGGACAAGGTGAGCGTGCTCACCAGCATATTAAAGAAGCCTCTTCCGAAGGCATTGAAGAAACAGAAAAAATACATAAGATTAAAACAATAAAGAATAATGGCGGAAAAACTATTGTTCGTGTTATTGGTCGCTACCGAACTGGAACAGAAGCCTTTTCTGTTGAAAGCACGCTCATTCATTGGGTTTATGGCAAGGAAAATTTGACTAACAATCAGCCCGGTCATGGATCAGATTCAATAAGGGAAAAGGATGACCTTGGCGAAATACCTAATATTGATATTCCTGAAAAAATTAGAAGTTTCGATGGGGCATATAGTCGCAAACATGAAGCTGAACGTGACAAGCATAATATTATTCCTTTTATGACTGAATTGAAGTCTTTTCTGGAGAGTAAAACAGGCTTATCATTGTCGGATGTAGACCATTCAAACTCTCGTTTTACCACTCTTCGTTATGATTATGGTAATATATGCATACAGTTAAGTAAGACATCTTCCTCTAACAATCAGGTTTGGATAGGTCTGGTGGCTAGGTCGGGTAAGGAAAAGGACCGGAACTACATAGAAAATATATCAAGATGCTCCGACTTTATTAGTCAAAACCATGGCCAATATGCCAAGCATCCCGAATATAATAAATTTTCTAATTTTGAAGAAATTCTCGACGCCTTTGGTATTATTATCAATCAGGTTGATAAAGCTATTTCTATTTTACCATGCAACTTGTATATTCACAATATTTTAGGAAATAGACATGGGTTTTGAAGATTTTAGTGCGTGGCAAAGATGGGAAGACCGAAGTCAAATAGCTGGCATGAAATTTCCAGGGGTTTATGTACTCTGTATATCAAATACTGATATTGCAACCCAACCATTTCAATTGTTACCAAATATAATTTACATAGGAATGACTAATTCTAAGGCAGGATTAAAAGGAAGACTTACTCAATTCGATAATACGATCAAAGGCAAACAAGGTCATGGTGGTGCGGACCGAGTTAGATACAAACATCGTGATTATGATAAGCTTATCGCAGAATTATATATTTCTGTCCGGAAATTCCCATGTGATGTTAAAAGAGAAAGCCCTGAAGACCTATTGACCATGGGGGATGTCAGCAAACATGAATATGAATGTTTTGCAGAATATAAAAAACGTTATCATAAATGGCCTGAATTCAATGATAAGAAATTATCTGATAAATACAGCCGTCGAGGGCGGAATAAATAGGTAGAAAAACATATTCTTTTGTCTCGGAAAAATGGCTGTCTATAAATTTTCCCTCTCGCCACGGCTAAAAATTTCCGCTATGGCAGATTTATGACTGAAAGAAAGACTGATATTTTAAAACAAATAATGGCCGCCGGGGACTGGCCCGGCGCTCTTTCCTTGGCCTCTAAGTTCCCCCGCCTCGGCGAACATAAGGTAGCTATTACCCGCGACCACGGAGCGATTACGAACCCCGGCTTTGACTGAGGTTGATACGGCACACGCCACAGAGCGAGGGAAAGAGGGGTGACCAGGCTCCAAATCGGCGTGTTCCTGCAACGCCTCTTTTGCTTGGACCCGGGCGTGTGGTTATTTAACATATCTAAGGACATCCCCATGTCTGATACCACTGCCCACCCGCAGTCACATGGCCATCAAATTCATCCACAGAAATTATGAAAGAGGTTCAAGAGAAATGTGATACTCAGATTATTCTGAATAATCAAAAAGTTATAAAGAAATCTAAGCCTATGGAAAATAAGGGAATGGTGGGCGATACAAGATTTGAACTTGTGACCTCCTCGATGTCAACGAGGCGCTCTACCCCTGAGCTAATCGCCCCACTATGACGCTATGGGGGGAGTTATAATCATTTTGCTCTATTTGGCAAGGTAAAAAACAGAATTTTATTCCCTTTTCACGGGCCGAAATACCCCTGCATAATATGCAGAATCATTCAGAGGTGAGCAGGTTTGCGCCGAGCCACGTTAAATATTCTGCGCTGCCGCCTGTGATGTCCCATTGGACGATGCAGGGGGTTTCATAGGAATGGAGTTCTTTTATACGAACGGTAACTTTTTCGGCAATTTTTTTACGGGTTTTCATAATAATAGCCCATTCGGAATCTTCGCAAATTTTGCCGTCCCAGTGATAAATCGACAATATATCACCAGAAATATTGGCGCAGGCAATGAGTTTTTCTTTGATCAATTTCCGGGACAGCGAAACGGCCTCGGCTTTATCCCGAACCGTCACATATAACGTGCAATATTCAGCCATCTCTCGCCCTTCAGGCCCTTGCCCGGCGCAGCAATAGCAATGCCGCAGACAAGGCCACCACCGCGCCGCCCTGATGGGCAGCGGCCAGCGGAATGGGCACCATATAAATCAATGTATATATCCCAAGCATCCCCTGCCCCAAGACCGTTAGCACCATAAGATGGCCAGATATCCGCATATAAACATGAGAGTCTCTTAGCGTTTTATACCAGACAAATATTGCCCAGAGGCCAATCAGATAACCCACCATCCGATGATTAAACTGCACCGTCATGATATTTTCGAAAATATTCATATACCATGGGGTCATGCTGTATAATCCTGCGGGGATCAATTGCTCCTCCATCATGGGCCATGTGTTATAAATCATGCCGGCATTTAAGCCCGCCACCAGTCCGCCTAACAATATCTGAAGAAAAATCAGCCAGACCAGAAATACAATCGAACGGGCGGGTCTCTTGCCCATACCAATGGTGCTGGTGCGCCTCTCCATCACAAGTCCTGTCGCGACCCAGAATATATAAAGATAAATCAATATCGCCAAGCCCAGATGCGCCGTAAGGCGGTAATGGCTGACGTCAGGGTGATCTACCAGGCCACTTTTGACCATCCACCAGCCAAGGGCACCCTGTAAACCGCCCAGAAAAAACATCAACCATAATTTTGGTTTCAGGCTGGCGGACACCTGCCGCCTTATCAAAAAAAACACAAATGGCACAAAAAAGACAAGGCCAATCAGCCGCCCGAGCAAACGATGGCTATATTCCCAGAAAAATATTCCTTTAAATTCATCAAGGCTCATACCCCTGTTAATTTTTTGATATTCCGGAAATTGTTTATAGGTCTCGAATTCCTGCTGCCATGCCTCTTCACCTATTGGGGGGATTATACCGCTGATCGGTTTCCATTGTACAATGCTCAGGCCGGATTCAGTCAATCGCGTCACACCACCCACAATCACCATACAAAAAATCATGGCACAAACCAAAAACAGCCAAATGGCAATTTGGCGATTATTTCTTTTATCCGAGTACATGCATCACCTATATCTGCTCATTTAATCCAGACTTTGAGTTCAATGCGCTATCTTAACCGAAAAAATATTGAGATAAATGTTTTTTTCTCACTGTTTGAAAGTCATGGTTAGCAGATCTTTAATTTCCCATAAAATTTAAGGAGATTTTTTAAACCTTCGTTAGAAAATATTAACGCTTTACAACTAAAATTCCTCTATGGCTCAGCTTTTGAACATATCCAAAGATTATAAATCCAGCTTTTTCCATGCGGGTTTTCTTGTCATTGCCGCTGCCTTTTTAATCTTGAGCCTTTCCCCAAGCCGTGGCCTGTCTGCGCAAATTCAAATATATAATTTGCCCATGGTTAAGGAAAGCCATACGCCCCGACTTCAGGAGACCAGGCCTAGAATCAATGATTTCCTATATGAACATGCCAAGATAGGTTTATTTAAAGCGCGGACGGAAATATATCTGCCCTACAATAAAATATTGTCTGTTTCGGGAAATATATACGCCCTTAGAGGTCATAATATATTTGCGACCCTGGCCCCCGCCCTTCGATTCCAGAAAAGAGAGTATCTCACAGGGTTTGGCTTTACCGGATTGGTGAATTGGCCGATTTTTCAACAAAAAAGCTGGGCCTTTCACCTCAACGGCAAAATCAGCAGCTTTCGGCAGCTCACTGTTGATTTATCCCAAAGAAACCGCTGGAATTTCGAGCATCAACTGGGCTGTAGCGCGAATTTCACCCTCAATGAGGCTGTTCAAATATCTCTGAATGCGTATCAATATCGTATCATTGAGGATATCCAATATGACAATCTCAATCAATCCTATATAAACAGCAGCGGCGGCTTTGCGACCTTGCAGGTTCAATTCTAAACTATTGTTTGGCCCTCATATTCATATTGCTTTTCTGTTAAAAAAGACTTATCTGAAGCCTTATGGATCAAACGCTTACCTATATATTTATGGTCATCATCACCATTATTTCCGGCTTTTCATTATATAAGGCCCGAAAGCCAAAAGAGTTGGGCAAATCATGGCACATGCCGTGGAACGGTTTGGTTTTCCTTGGCCTTATGTCACTTCTGGTTTTAATCCGTCACCAGTTCACCCTGTCAGGCATTGACTTTCCCGCCCGATAAACCGGCTTTTAAACCTCCAGTTTTGACGCATCGGCAAGCGCAATGGCGGATACGTTAAATATGCCCTTGGCCGTGGCAGACGGGGTGACAATATGCGCGGGCTGCGCCGTCCCGAGCAATATCGGGCCAACCAACAGGCCATTATCAATACTCCTCAGCATATTCGTGCAGATATTGGCCGCATCAAGATTAGGGAATATGAACAGATTTGCCGAACCCGTCAGCCGGCTGTCTGATACCATCCTATCTCTGACAGCCTCTTTCAGTGCTGAATCCGCGTGCATTTCCCCATCAATTTGCATGTCAGGCCGCATATCACGCAAAATGGCGGCGGCTTTACGCATTTTTTTGGCTGACGGCGCATTGGAAGAACCAAAATTGGAATGGGACAACAAAGCGACCTTGGGCTCCACCCCAAAATGACTGACCTTTTCTGCGGCGGCCAGAGTATTTTCAACAATTTGATCCACGGTCGGGTCTACGGTCATAAAGGCATCAGCAAGAAAAATAGTCCTGCGCGGCAAAATTAATGTGCTGACCGTTGACAATTTATGGTTGGCATTTTTCTGGCCAATAATATCGATAATATATTTTACATGAAAATCAAATCGCCCGTATGTCCCGCAAATCATGGCATCGGCATCGCCCATCCGCAAGGCCAGGGCAGCGATCACCGTGGTATTGGTACGCACAATGGTTCGTGCGGCTTCTTTTGATACCCCGCGCCGACAAACCAGATCATGATATTCCTGCCAATAAAGCCGGTATCTGTCATCCTTTTGCGGATTAATCAGGTCATAATCCCGGCCTTTAACCAGCCGAAGCCCAAGTTTTTCAATTTTCTGTTCGACCACCACAGGCCGCCCGACAAGGGTTGGCATGCCCATTTTTTCATCCGCCAATGCCTGAACGGCAAGCAGAACACTTTCATTCTCCCCCTCGGCAAAAATAATGCGTTTGGGCTTTTTCTTGGCTTGTTCAATGACCGGCTGGAGCAGAATGCTGGATTTAAATACAAAGCTGCTCAGTTTTTCTTTATAGGCTTCAATATCCTTCAAAGGCCGCTTAGCAACGCCGCTATCCATAGCGGCCTGCGCGACGGCAGGGGCAATTTCGAGAATGAGCCGCGGGTCAAGCGGTTTGGGGATGATATATTCCGGGCCAAATTTCAGCACTTCCCCCTGATAGGCATTCGCCACCTGTTCCGAAGATTCCTTAAAAGCCAAATCAGCGATCGCCTTAACGCAGGCATGTTTCATTTCTTCGTTAATGGTGGTCGCCCCCACGTCAAGCGCCCCCCTGAATAAAAATGGAAAACACAATACATTATTGACCTGATTGGGAAAATCGGATCGGCCGGTGGCGATGATGGCATCATCGCGCACTTTACGGACGTCTTCAGGTAATATTTCCGGCGTTGGATTGGCCAGAGCCAGAATGAACGGCTTCGCGGCCATGCGCAGGGCCATATCCGGCTTCAATATGCCCGGGGCCGAAAGTCCAAGAAAAATATCAGCCCCACCAATGACATCCGCCAAGCTGCGCTTGTCGGTTTTGATGGCATATTTTTCTTTATAGGGATCCATGCCTTTCGTGCGGCCCTCATAGACCACACCGTCAATATCCACAAGACTGACATTGGCGCGGGTCAGCCCCATACTGACGAGCAGATCAAGGCAGGCAAGCGATGCCGCGCCGCCGCCCGTGGCAACGACTTTCACATCGGAAAGTTTTTTGTCCACAATACGAAGGCCATTATAAACCGCCGCGCCAACCACAATGGCCGTGCCATGCTGGTCATCATGGAATACCGGAATATTCATGCGTTCTTTCAAGGCTTTTTCCACAATGAAACATTCCGGGGCCTTGATATCCTCCAGATTTATCGCGCCGAATGTGGGTTCTAAAGCCGCGATGACGTCGATGAGTTTCTCGGGGTCATTCTGATCAATTTCAATATCAAAAACATTGATTCCTGCGAATTTTTTAAACAAAACCGCCTTGCCTTCCATCACCGGCTTTGAGGCAAGCGGGCCGATATTGCCAAGGCCCAATACCGCCGTGCCATTGGTGACAACCCCAACAAGATTGCCGCGAATGGTCATCTCATTAACCGCATCTGAATTTTCCACAATAGCCTCGCAGGCAAAGGCGACCCCCGGGGAATAGGCCCGGGCCAGATCCCGCTGATTTGACAGGGGTGTTGTCGGGGTTATCTCCAGCTTGCCGGGGGTCGGCTCCCGATGATATCTTAAGGAAGTTTCTTTCAAATTCTTATCTGGCATCTTATGCTAAAACCCTTCTTTGTTAAGACCATAGCTTATACCCAAAAACATATATTAAACAAGACCATGGTTTGCTTTTTCCGGAGTTTGTTCTTTTGCTGAGTAAAGCATAGCCAGCCATCTTTCACATTAGATATAGAGAAGCAAAGCCAACGGGATGATAGCTGGATTATGTTAGCCGTATTTAAATGAAACGTTCAATAACCATCCCCGCCGCAAGGGGCGGGGTATTTATTTTCTTTGGATTGCGCTCAAGCGCCGCTAAAGGCTGCGCTCCCGTCGGTCACTAGTCGTCGCTTCACTCCTTCAATCTCGCCCCAAGGGGCGGGGAATAAATCCCCTGCGAGATTGAACAAAAATATCAGATATGAATAACGGAACAACACGTTAATTTAACAGTGCCCTACCGAGCGGCATTCACTATTTCCAGGATTGCAGGATGTTTAAGCTGACGTTCGGCAGAGATCGCATAATAATGTTCTTTGACTTCTTCTGTGCGGCCAATAGTCTTGACATTATATTGATCCTCAATCATTTTCTCAATGAGCGTTGGTGCGGTAAAAATACCTTGCCCCTCCTGTCCAAATGATTTCTTCAGTGCGCTGTCATCAAATTCAGCAACAATATTTGGGACAATATCATATTTTTCCAGCCATGAAGAAAGCCTTTGCCTAACAGCAGATTTCTTGCCCGGCATAAGAAAATTCTGCCCTGACAAAGATTGCGGAAACCCTTTTTTATATAAAATGGCCTTATGTTCGGTAGCAAAAAAGCTTATCCCGCTTTCCGTAAGATAATGGTTATAGGCTTTTATGTGGCTGCCCTGCTCAAGTGGCCGATCTGTTAAGATCAGATCCAGCTTGCTCATGGCTAATTCTGCCAGCAAACTATCCTGATCGCCCTCAGTACATATTAATCGAACTGACTCAGGCATATTTAATACCGGAGTGAGGAGCCGTTTCGCCAGAACTTTTGGTATTATGCCCGTTATACCGACAGTGAAAGTTAACCAATAGGTGGGTTCCCGTGTTTTCAGCACATTATTTATTTCATCCCCCAACTGGAAAATATCTTCCGCATAACTGTAAATCAGGCGCCCCATTTCAGAAAGCAGCAGTTTTTTCCCTTTGCGGTCAAATAATGCGACACCGATTTGTGTTTCAAAAAAAGTGATCTGGCCACTGATGGTCTGTGGTGTCAGGTTAAGCCTTTCACTGGCTTTGGTGATGCTCCCCTCAGTAGCGACCATATAAAAATAATACAGATGATTGAAGTTTATGGGCGTCATGACATATATCTTTCGAATATTTAGAATAATAAAAAATTATATTCGATATAATCGATACAAACAAGTCAATAATAGACTATTATATATCAGTTATATGGCTTATAGATGCCTTATATACCTTTGTTTATAATTACTTATAAGGAAAGCACATTAATTCAAGATATAAAGAAATAAATATATAATCGAATTATTCGATTATATAAGAAGGTTTAAACGAATATACTTGAAATAAATTATAATTTATTAAGGCATTCAACTTTAAATTTACCGCCGTTGGATGTGATGACATTTTCTGAAAGAGTTTATAAATACAGGGTCGGCAATAGAGGGACCCGGATATTAAGCACACTGAAAACCACGTGCCCTTCTGTTTCAGCCAAAGAAGAATGAACAGATAATGCAAATAGATATTCAGTCTCGTGATATTGAACTTGACAAGGCAATAAAAACTCATATTCAAAGAAAGCTTCAGATAGCTTTGTCTCGAATGGAGTCACATATCACAGAAATTTCAATAATCATTTCTGATGTGGACGGGCTGAATGAAGGTGGTGATAAACGTTGTCTGATAAAGATTTCCAGTTCCGAGTTTGAAGACATTATAATAGAGGATATTCAATTAGATCTTTTTTATGTAATTGACCGGGCAATCCATAGGGCAAGCCGTTCTCTGGAACTTAAAATAGGGCAGGTTTAAAAGGTAATCCAATGCGACATACTATCAGTTTATCACTGGCCTTGGCAGCATTTTGGCTGCTGAATTCAGGTTATTATACCCCGCTTATTTTAGGGCTTGGATTAATTTCCATCATTACTGTTGTGTATATAGTGCATAGAATGGATGTGGTGGATCACGAGTCACAACCGCTGGGGCTTTCAGGCAAAATATTATTTTACTATGTCTGGCTTGGTAAAGAGATTATTCTGACCAATATTGATGTCGTAAAGAAAATCTGGCTTGGCAAGGGTGCGATTTCCCCCACCCTAACAACGATTAATATCAGCCAGAAGACTGATATGGGGAAAGTCATATATGCAAATTCGATCACGCTGACACCGGGAACAGTAACGGTGAATCTTGTTGCTGACCAAATAACAGTACACGCCTTGATGGCGGAAAATATTCAGCCTCTGGAAGCCGGTGAAATGGATCGCCGGGTAAGCCGATTGGAAAGTAAATGCTGATAGCTGCAACCATCGCCATTCTTGTCGTTATGGCCTTGACAATTGTTCGTGGATGTATGGGCCCGACGCTATATGACCGTATTCTCGCCGTCAACATGTTTGGCACCAAGACCGTGCTGCTCATTTCCCTGTTGGGCTTTGTGATGGGGCGTCCGGAATTTCTGGATATTGCCATCGTCTATGCCCTGATTAATTTTATCAGTGTGATCGGCGTGCTGCGTTTTTCCGACTCCTTTGGATTTAAGCCGCCTCATCAGGATAAAGCGTCAGGAGAAAAGGGGTCATGATGGATATAGCCCTTAATATCAGTAGCGCAATATGCCTGTTTCTGGGGAGTTTTCTCTGTCTGTCCGGCGGGGTCGGCATTATTCGGTTTCCTGATTTTTATACCCGGATGCATGCGGCTGGCGTGACCGATACTCTGGCGGCAAGCATGATTTTAATTGGTCTGATGCTGCAAAACCCGGATGCGATTGTCATATCAAAACTGGTAATGATTTTATTGATGACTCTGTTCATCAGTCCGACAACAAGCCATGCCATGGCCAAAGCGGCGATGAATAGTGGTCTTCTGCCGTTGCTCGATAAAAAAGAAAATAAGGATGGAGTAAAATCATCGTAATCCTGGTTGACATTGTTTTATTAACCTTCCTGGTATGTATCGCCATTGCTATTGTTCGGGTGAAAGACCTGTTTGCTATGGCGATGCTGTCGGGTATTTATGGTCTGCTTTCCGCGAGCCTTTTTGTCACTATGGACGCTGTGGATGTGGCCTTCACCGAAGCATCCATAGGGGCAGGCATATCCACATTGCTTATGCTGACAACGATTGCCATGACCGGTCGTACTGAACATTCCGTGCGTCACAAGCCCCTGCTGGCTTTGGCTGTTGTTTTTGTCACAGGTGCCCTGTTGATTTATGCCACGCTGGATATGCCGTATTTTGGCGATGTCATGGCGCCGGCCAATCTTCATGTTATGCCGCGTTATATTCAGGATTCAATGGCGGAAATTGGTGTCGATAATATTGTTACCTCAGTACTTGCAAGTTACAGGGCGTTCGATACTTTTGGTGAAGTCGTTGTTATTTTCACCGCCGGGATCGGGGTGCTGGCGTTATTGTCGTTTGCGCGTCGGCCCGAAGACGATGCTGAAATAAGTTCCGATAATATTTCAATGCATGAACAGAATCTGATCGTACGCATTGTCAGTAAAATACTGATCCCCTTTATCCTGCTGTTTGCCCTATATGTGCAGTTTCACGGAGATTTCGGGCCGGGGGGTGGCTTTCAGGCAGGCGTCATATTTGCCGCCGCCATAATCCTTTATGCCATGCTGTTCGGTATGAGCGTGGCGCGCCGGGCCATCAATCAGACCTTTGTTCAATTATTTGCGGCTGTGGGTGTTTTGCTTTACGGCATGGTGGGTGTGGTTTCCATGTTGAACGGGGGTAATTTTCTTGATTACAATGTTTTATCCGAAGACCCTGTCGCGGGACAGCATCTGGGTATTCTCATAATAGAGCTGGGGGTTGGCATCGCCGTTGCGACGGTAGTAATCATCATCTTTTTTAACTTTGCAGACCGCATCGACATATTAAAACATAAGGTTAACAAGAAACTATGATGATGATATTGGGACTTTATAATTACTGGATAGTGGTGGGGCTGATGATGATCGGCCTGTATATTGTTATTGCCCAGGGTAACCTTGTTAAAAAAATTGTTGGACTGAATATTTTCCAGACGTCGGTTTTTATTTTTTATATCAGTTTAAGCAAGGTTGATGGCGGCACCGCTCCCATACTGGTCGATGGCATAAGTCTGTATTCGAACCCTTTACCCCATGTTTTAATTCTTACCGCCATTGTGGTCAGCCTTGCAACAACAGCTTTGGGACTTGCGCTGGTCGTGCGCATAAAAGAAGCTTACGGGAGCATAGAAGAAGAAGAAATTCAAATTAAGGATAATCAAGAGTGTTAGCGCACCTCCCTGTTTTACAAGTACTTTTGCCCCTGATGGCCGCCCCCTTATGTTTATTTCTGAGGCGACCGTATCTGGTATGGATATTCACACTGATCGTCAGCGGTCTGGCATTTCTGATCAGCATTTCCCTGCTTCAGCAGGTGATGGTTTCAGGAACAATTGTCTATGAGATGGGCGGCTGGCCCGGCCCTTGGGGCATTGAGTATCGCATTGACAAGCTCAGCGCATTCCTGCTGCTGATTATCACGGCAATGAGCACCGTAATATTATTGGCGGCCCATACCAGCATACAGAAAGAAATTCCCAAAAGCCGCCAGATATATTTTTATATTCTGTATCTGTTTTCCTTCACCGGCATGTTGGGAATCGTCTCAACAGGGGATGTATTCAATGTTTTTGTATTCCTTGAAATATCGTCCCTGTCCGCTTATGCGCTGATTGCTATGGGCAAGGACAGGCGCGCCCTCTGGGCGGCGTATCAATATTTGATTATGGGGACGATCGGCGCCACTTTCATTCTGATCGGTATCGGCCTTATGTACCAGATGACCGGCACCCTGAATATGGATGATCTGGCCCGGCGCCTGCCAGAGGTGGCACAAACGCGAACTGTCTTTGCGGCCTTTGCCTTTTTCATTGTTGGTGTCTGCCTGAAACTTGCCCTGTTTCCCCTTCATCTGTGGTTGCCCAATGCCTATGCTTATGCCCCGTCAATAGTGACAGCCTTTTTAGCGGCTACGGCAACTAAAGTTGCCATATATTTGCTTATTCGCTTTACCTTTTCTGTTTTTGGTCTTTCTTTTTCCTTCACCACCCTGCCGCTGCAAACCCTGTTCGTGGTCCTTGGGCTTATAGGAATATTTGTGGCCTCGACGGCGGCCATATATCAGAAAAATGTGAAGCATCTCTTTGCCTATTCCAGCATAGCTCAGGTGGGCTATATGATCGTCGGTTACAGTATTGGGACGACAATGGGCTTGATGGCCACATTACTGCATTTATTTAATCACGCCTTGATGAAAAGCGCCCTGTTTCTGGCGTTGGGGGCGGTGATGTACCGCATTGGCAGTGTTCAACTGAGTAGTTTTCATGGTCTGGGCCGCCAAATGCCCTTCACTATGGCCGCTATCGTTGCGGGGGGATTAAGTTTAATTGGTGTGCCATTGACGGTGGGCTTTGTCAGTAAATGGTATCTGGTTCTCGCAGCCATAGAAAATGGCTGGTGGCCCGTGGCTGTTCTTGTCCTGCTTGGCTCGTTACTGGCGATAATATATGTTTGGCGGATCGTTGAAGCCGCCTATTTCAAGGAGCCGGCGGTAGCTACTGACAGGGTCAGGGAGGCACCAATGGCCTTTTTGATACCCGTGTGGCTGCTGGTGGCAGCAAATATTTATTTCGGCGTGGATACACGCTTCAGTGTTGAGATGGCACAAGCTGCTGCTCAGAGTCTGTTTGGAGTTAGCCCATGAGTATCTCCCTTGAGGTCATGTTGCAGCTGTGTATTATCCTGCCGTTGCTGGCGGCTGTGGGTATCGCGGTTACGGGCCGAAATCCCAATCTGCGTGAAGGGGTCACCCTCTCGACAAGTTTGGTGGTTTTTTATCTTGTTATTGAGCTTTACCTTGGTCTCAAGGCCGGGGAAATCATTACCGTGCAATGGTGGGAAATCATACCGGGATTAGGGTTCAGCTTTACCATTGAGCCGCTTGGAATGATATTCGCGTTAATTGCCAGCTTCCTCTGGCTGATCACAACGGTCTATTCCATTGGCTATATGCGGGCTCATAATGAAAAAAATCAAACCCGCTTTTACATCTGTTTTGCCATTGCCATCAGTGGTGTTATGGGGATTGCCTTTTCAGGTAACCTGTTCACCCTCTTTATCTTTTACGAGGCGCTGACCCTGTCTACCTATCCATTGGTCACCCACGCCGGAACGGAAAAAGCAAAAAAAGGCGGCCGGGTTTATCTGGGCATATTGCTCAGCACGTCGATCGCTTTTTTCCTGTTGGCGATCATAGCCACCTGGTTTGTTGCTGGAACGTTGGAGTTTACCCCTGGCGGTGTATTTGATGCCAGCGTCAATACAACGGTGGCGGCTGTTATACTTGTGCTGTTTATTTTCGGGATCAGTAAATCGGCCATCATGCCTTTCCATCGATGGCTGCCCGCCGCCATGGTGGCGCCAACACCGGTGAGCGCCCTGTTGCATGCCGTCGCCGTGGTGAAGGCCGGTGTATTCACGGTGTTAAAAGTCTGTGTGTTTATCTTTGGCATTGATCTGTTGCAGGAATTGCCCAGTACCCAGTTTCTGCTCTATCTGGCGGGGGCCACCGTATTGCTGGCCTCGCTTATCGCCATGCGGCAGGATAACCTAAAAGCCCGGCTGGCTTATTCTACGGTGAGCCAATTGGGGTATATCACCATTGGGGCGCTGCTGGCCGCATCCGCCGGAATTATTGGTGGTTCGATGCATATTGCCATGCATGCTTTCGGTAAAATCACGTTGTTTTTCTGTGCCGGGGCTATATTGGTCGCGACCCATAAATCAAATATCAGTGACATGCGGGGCATAGGCCGACAGATGCCCATTACCATGGCGGCATTTTTCATTGCCAGTCTCAGCATTATTGGTGTGCCGCCCACAGGCGGCACCTGGAGCAAATGGTTCTTGCTTATGGGAACGCTAGAGACAGCCCAATGGGGGCTTATGGTTGTTCTAATGGTCAGCTCGTTACTGAGTATTGCCTACCTCCTGCCCATACCTTACCGGGCCTTTTTCCCGGGAAAGGGTCAGGCGGTGGATCAGGGCGGCATTAAGGAGGCGCCAACGGCGTCATTAATTGCGATCTGTATTACGGCTGCAGGCTGTCTGATCCTCTTTGTCTATCCTCAACCATTATATGAATTGGCGGCGGCCATACTGGAGATTCCGGGAACAGTCCATGAATAATAAAAAAATAAATGATGACAAAAAATATCTGTTCGATAACCCGCAAAATATAAAGCGTGTTTTATATGCGCTCTATGGAAGCTGTCTGATCCTGTTTGGTCTGGATTTTGTCATTAACCGCCATATATATCACAGCTGGGAGAATATATGGGGGTTCTACCCGATTTATGGCTTTGTTGGCTGTGTTGTTCTGGTGCTGGTTGCGACGTGGATGCGTCATTTCCTTATGCGCCCGGAGGACTATTATGACAGTGCCGAAGAGAAGGAAGAGAAGAAAAAAATGAAAACAGGAGGCCATGATGTGGATGTTTGAGATACCACCCTTTGTCCCCTTTTTCATTGGTGCCGTCGTTATCCTGTTTACCCGTGGGATCTTGCGTAGTGCCATCATGATTGCCATTCCTGTGGTGGGGGCCATTCATCTCTGGATGGTGCCAGACGGCTTGTCTTTTCAGATGTCTTTCCTTGATTATCAGTTGATCCCCTACCGGGTTGATAAATTGAGCCTGATGTTTGGTTATGTGTTTCACATCGCCGCTTTCATTGCCATTGTCTATTCTCTGCATATCCGTGATACCATGCAGCAAGTAGCGGCAATGTTATATGCCGGCAGTGCTCTGGGGGCCGTATTCGCCGGTGATCTACTGACCCTGTTTATTTTTTGGGAACTTCTGGCTTTTACCTCAGTATTTCTTATCTGGGCGCGCAGAACAGAACGGTCCTATGCAGCGGGTATGCGTTATCTGATCATTCAGGTTTTATCGGGGGTTATTCTGCTGGCGGGGGCCTTGTTTTACGGTGCGGAGAATGGCAGCCTGGAATTTGGCAAAATTGGTCTGGAAGGTGTGGCAGGATGGTTGATTTTCATTGCCTTTGGTATCAAATGTGCCTTTCCCATATTACACAATTGGCTCACAGATGCCTATCCAGAGGCCACGGTTACCGGCACTGTTTTCCTTAGCGCCTTTACCACTAAAGTTGCTGTTTATGCCTTGGCCCGGGGCTATCCCGGCACAGAGTTACTGGTATATATCGGGGCCGCCATGACTTGCTTCCCGATATTTTTCGCCGTGATTGAAAATGATCTGCGCCGGGTGTTGGCCTATAGCCTGATAAATCAGGTGGGTTTTATGGTTGTCGGTATCGGCATCGGTACAGCGCTTGCCATTAACGGGGCCATTGCCCATGCTTTTAACGATGTTATTTTCAAGGGCCTGTTGTTTATGTCCATGGGGGCGGTGCTCCACATGACGGGGCGGATCAATGGTTCTGATCTGGGGGGCTTATATAAAACCATGCCTAAAACGACGGTGTTATGCATTGTGGGTGCGGCATCTATTTCGGCTTTCCCTTTATTCAGCGGGTTTGTCAGCAAGTCTATGGTGATGTCCGCTGCTCTGGAAAATGGGTTTGACTGGATATGGCTCATGTTGCTCTTTGCCTCCGCCGGCGTTTTCCATCATGCGGGCATAAAAATTCCCTATTTTGCTTTCTTTGCCCATGATTCAGGAATTCGGACAAGTGACCCCCCCGCTAATATGTTAATCGCCATGTTGATCGCGGCTTGCCTATGTATTGGTATTGGTGTCTATCCCTCAGTGCTCTATTCCCTGTTGCCCTATGATACCGGTTACAATCCCTATGATGCAACCCACGTATTGGCGCAGACTCAATTGCTGTTTTTCTCTGCCCTGGCCTTTGTCTGGCTTAACCTTAAAGGCATGTATCCCCCTGAATTACGGTCTGTGGTTCTGGATGCGGACTGGCTATATCGCCGGATGTTTCCAGCCGCATTCCAGAAGCTGTTCTCGGTCATACATAAAGCCGATAACGGTTTAAGACGGGCTTTCCTTGTGCGGCTGGAAAAACGACTGGATAATCTTGCTGTAAGACATGAGAGACTCAGTGGTTTACTGTCACGCAATCATCCCGTTGGCAGCATGGTTATGTGGGTTGCCGTTATTCTCGCCATCTATCTGTTTCTCAGCTTTTTTCGCTGAAGCTGAAGGGATGCAGGAGTCTGT
>Ga0256839_1003183_pt1 | contig 17196 bp, 17 predicted proteins | sample 354166metaG_FD_185968 | JGI IMG/M metagenome (GOLD analysis project Ga0256839, IMG submission 185968) | Hydrothermal vent microbial communities from Mid Atlantic Ridge, Atlantic Ocean - 354-166 | ecosystem: Environmental > Aquatic > Marine > Hydrothermal vents | place: Atlantic Ocean: Mid... | reverse complement strand
CCGCACCGTCGCGCCCAACCAGTCCAGCATCCGGACCACCCCCACGGGCGTCGCCGCGCCGACCCCCACCACGACGTCGGCGTTCTCGATCAGGGTGGCGGCGATCCCCGAACGCCCGACCGCGTCGCCGGGGTCCGCCCCGAGGTCGACCACGACGTCGCATCGGTCGGAGGCGAGCCGGTGAACCACGTCGAGCACCCGTCCCGGCCTGACGCCCTGCAGCGCCTCCCCTCCCCCACCGCCCGCCAGCACCGCGATCCCTGCCCGCGTCGACGGCTCGGGGATCGTGCCTCGATGTTCCAGCTCGTCGACCGCCGATCGAAGATTCGGGTGTAGGGGAAGTCCCAGACGGGGAGCCAGCGACGGACGTGACGGGTCGGCGTCCACGAGGACGACCCGTCGGTGCCGTCCGAGCCTCGCCGCCAGCCCGAGCGCCACCTCGGTGATCCCGCACCCGCCCGCGGGGCCACCCACCGCATACACGCGTCCCCGGTCCCCGTTCTCCGGGCCGTCGGTCACGGGCGGGTCGTCGACGGCGACGACTCCCTCTCCGGCGATCGCCACCGCGTCGAGGAAGTCGTCGGGGTCGGCGGATGCCTCGACGGTCACCTCGATCCCGCATTCGGCCAGTCGATCCTTTCCCTCCGGACGGCTCCGCTCATACACGCCCACCACCCGACGCCCACGAGCGGTGACGTCCGCCACGAGAGTCGGGGTGAGGAACGAACAGATGTCGTCGATCACCAAGACGTCGTAGTGCTCGGCGAGGACGTCGTCGGGATGCAGCACTTGCACCCGGACGCGGGCACCGCCGTGATCGGCGAGGAACCGGTGGAAACGATCGGCCCATTCTCTCGGCGAGACGGCGAAGGCGAGCGCGAGGTCCCTCATCAGGCTCCTTCGGCTCCCGTGCTGAGAACGACTTCGAAACCTCCGGCTGCGATCGTCTCGGCGAGGGCGAGGGTCTGGTCACGATCGACGGCCACGACGACGAAGAACCCCCGAGGGCTGCCGAGAGCTCCGCGATCCGAGTCGGCCACGGCGAGAACCGTCAGGTTCGTGGCAACGAAGGACGCCGAGCCGTCGGCCACTCGGACGACGTCCACCCGGTCACCTTCGACGAGACGACCACCGACCGCCCGCGCCGGGTCGACGGGGATGCTCATCGCCAACCGCCCACCCGGAGCCGCGGGAGCCACCAGGTCGGATCGCCGCAGCACCTCGGACGCCGCCAGAGACCGCGTCACCACGCTGCCTTCCAGCGTTGTGAGCTCCGAACCGGGGACGAGCCCGGCCAGCACCTCGGGAGGGACGTCGACGAGGGCGGTCGTGAACAGGCCCGGCCCGACGGCCTCCCCGGCGGCCACATCCGTTCGGGCGACCACGACCGGAACACGGTCGTCGACGGACCGCAGCACGGCCAGGTTGGCGAGCACGGCGAGGATCCCCGCCACCGCCACGAGGAGATGGGCCCCGGAGAGTCGCGCCGGCCATCGTCCGCCTGCCAACGCGGCCGGACGCACCGGGGTAGCCTCGTTCGTGGGCCTCGGGGTCACTCCGCCTCCCGTTGGCCCACGATCCTACGAAGGGACCCGACGGGATGTCGGTCCGGAGAAAGGGAGTTTTCGCGAGCGTGGACGAGCCCACCTGGGATCCCGACGAGTTCGCCGAGCTCGGAGACGAGCTCCGACGCGGCGCAGGAACCGAGTTCCTCGCCGAGGCCGCAGAGATCGAGCAGGAGACGCACCTGCTGCGGCGGCGTCGTCGCCGTCTCGGCGACGTCGCGACCGAGTTGGTCCAGCGTGGCGACCTCGTGGGGTTCCGCCTCGGCGACCGGGCGGTGACCGGCGTCGCCGTCTTCGCCGGGGCCGACTACCTCACCGTGGCGACGGGAACGACCGAGGCCACCGTCCGACTCGACGCCGTCGCCCTCTCCGTGCGACGCCGAAGAGCGGGGGGACGGCCCACGGCCGGCGGCGCCACCACCTTCAAGGCGCGCCTCGCCGAGTTCGCGCTCACCGGTGAGCTCCTCACCCTGGTGGCCCCGACCCTCGGGCTCGACGTCGCCGGACACATCGACGTGGTGGCCGTCGACCATGTTCTCGTCCGCGACCTCGAGGAGGTTGAATGGTTGATCCCGCTGGCGACCCTCACCCTGATCCTCAGGGAGATCCCGTCTTCTCCTTCTCACTGACCGGCCTCTCCGGCGAGGTCACGGGGTGGGCGCGCAGGAACTCGATGATCTCGTCACGGAAGAATCGGAAGACGCGCCCACCGGGGAGCCGGTACGCGGGGATCCGACCCTCACGGGCGTATTTCCGCACCATCTGCACGTTCATCCCCAGTAACTCCGCCACCTGGGCCGCATCGAGGATCGGGGGCAGATCCTCCATTCCCCTTCGATCCTCACCCGTCACGCTGTCCTCCTTCGGTGCATGTCCTCAACATACGCCAACCGTCGTCGAATGGGAAGAAGAGCGAATCAGACGGCGGCGACCCGCCGCGAGGGGGGTAGGCTCGAAGGCATGAACGAGGACACGATTCGCCCCGACCAGGTGGAGACGCCGACCGAACAGGCCGCCGACGAGGCGCCGACGACGGGCGATGAACATCCCCGGCGTCCCGCCGAAGGGGCGGCCGTCACCCAGCCGACGAAGCTCCTCCGCATCGCCTCGATGACGAGGGCGATGCTCGACGAGGTCCGCCACGCACCCCTCGACGAAGCCGGGCGGACCCGGTTGATGAAGGTCCACGACCGCTCCCTCGCCGAGCTGCGAGAGGTGCTGTCATCGGACCTGCTCGCCGAGTTCGACGACATCTTCGAACCCCTCCGCGACGACGACCACGCCCCCACCGAGGCCGAGTTGCGCATCGCCCAGGCTCAGCTCATCGGCTGGCTGGAAGGTCTCTTCCACGGGATCCAGGCCAGCCTCTGGAGCCAACAGATGGCCGCCCAGGCGCAGCTCGCCGAGATGCAACGCCGGCAGCTCGCCCAGAGCCAGCAGCGTCCCGAGTCGAGCTCGGGCCTCTATCTCTGAGGGGGCTCGTCCGTCTCGGCGATCGGCAGCTCCGCCGTGGGTTCATCGGCCGCCGCGTTGAGCCGCTCGATCATGCGTTCGCGCGACGACCTCGTCCCGAAGGCGGTGACGACGTCACCGGCCCGGAGCACCGTGTTGCCCGTCGGCACCAGCACGTCACGTCCCCGACGTACCGAGACGAGGGTGCTGCCCTCCGGCCATGCCACCTCCTTGATCGACTTGCCGTCCGCCACCGATCCCGGCGGGATCCGGAAGTCGTAGTAGAGGGACCCCGGCTCCGTGCGGCGCCGGAGCCGCTCCCGGGCGAGGTGATGGTCGGTCGTCGCCCCCAGGGCATGGTGGTAGGCGCGCACGGCATCTTCTCGGCGGAACATCCCGATGAGACGGACCGGATCGTGTTCGTCCACCACGGGGAGCCGCCCCACCCCGAGCACGGCCATCCGCTCGAGGGCGTGCGAGACCGGCGTCGAGGCGACGACGGTGACCGGCTTCCGGGTCATCGCCTGGGAGACCGTCAGATCCTCCAGGGGACCCCCGGCACGGAGGATGTCGGTGACGGTGATGATCCCCACCAGGCGGTCCTGGTCGTCCACCACGGGGAGGCCGTGATACCGGTGGTGATCCATCTCCGCCTGGGCCTTGGCGAGGCTCCAGTCGGGGCGGGCGACCGCCTTCGACTGGGTCATGACGTCCTGCACCAACACCGTGTCCAACAGATCGACTTCCGAGGTCTGCACGAGGCGGATGCCCCGCCGCACGAGGGGCAGGGTGTACACCGACTCGCGGTGGAATCGCTCGGCCAGGAAGGTCGCCACGGTCGCCGCCAACATGAGGGGGAGGACCAGGCTGTACTCCCGGGCCCCGGTGACCTCGAAGACGATGAGCATGGCCGTCAGCGGCGCCCGGGCCACCGCCGCGAACATGGCGGCCATCCCCACCACGGCGAAGGCCCCCGGTTGCAACAGGGACGCGTCCCAGAAGGGCTGGGCGACCTGCGCGAAGGCGGTCCCCAGGGCCGCGCCGATGAAGAGGCTCGGCATGAAGGCACCACCCGAGCCTCCACTGGCGAGGGTGAACGACGTGGCGGCGATCTTGGCGAGGGCGATGGCGAGGATCGTCCACCAGAGGATCTGCGAGGTCCCGGCGACGTCGAAGCGCTGCTGGTTGACGAGCAGATCGGTGACGAACCCCTGGCCGGTACCCAGCACCCGAGGCTCGAGCAGACCCAGGCCGGCCACCGCCAGCCCCATCGCCAGCGGGCGCAGGATCGGCGTCCGCTCCAGACGCTCGGCCAGCCCTTCCGACCACTCGATGAGTCGGAGGAACAGCACCGCCGCCGCCACGATCACCAGAGCGAGACCCGCGTACAGGAGGAGCTCGCCGGGGACCTGCAGGTCGTAGGGGACCGCCTGGATCGACAGCTCCTCCCCCACGAGACGTTCGCTGGTGACGGCGGCGACCACCGACGCCACGACGACGGCCGACAGGTGCCGGACCGAGAAGCTCCGGAGGATCACCTCCAAGGCGAAGAGCATCCCCGCGATCGGGGCGTTGAAGGAGGCGCCGATCGCCGCCCCGGCGCCGGCGGCGACGAGGCTGCGGATCTGGTCTTCGCCGAGCCGGAACCGGCGAGCGATCGAGGAACCGATCGTGCTCCCCACCTGCACGATGGGTCCCTCACGGCCCGCCGAGCCCCCGACACCGAGGGTGAGGGCGGTGACGAGGATCTTGAGAGGGATCGTCTTCGTCGCCAGATACCCGCCCCGCACGGCGAGGGCGGCGGTGGCCTCGGGAACGCCGTCCCCCGCCACCTCGGGCGCGAAGCGACGGGCGATCCACCACGCCGCCACGATCCCGAGGGGGACGAGGACGAGCACCAGCCGGCGCCCGCCGGGGACCGACGCCTCGATCCGATCGACGAACTCGCTCACGACGGCGAGGGTCTCGACCAGCAGCCAGGTGCCGACACCCACGAAGAGACCCACGAGCGACGCCACCGCGAAGAAGAAGGTGGTGTCCCGATCGCCGATGACCGCCACCGTCCGCTCCATCCGCCGTCGCCATTTCATGACCGCCAGAGTAGGCATGGGCTCCGGGGAGTCCGGATCGGTGGTGACCGCCGAGAGGGGCGGTGCTGGGATGCTGGGCTGGGAGGCGCACTCATCGACGGCCACCACCGTCCCGATGCGTGACGGCACCGGATCCGGCCGAACCCATGCTGACGGATCCGTCCTCAATGCTCCTTCAAACCCGACTCAAGGAAGCATCAAGGTCCCTCCCAGGTCTGCGAAGATGCCGGGCATGCAGCTCCACCCCGACCTCGCCGAGATCGCCCCCCTCGTCGGAACGTGGCGAGGGTCGGGCCGCGGCACATATCCGACGATCGAGCCCTTCGAGTACACCGAGGAGGTCGTCTTCGCCGCCCCCGTCCTCAAGCCGTTCCTCGTCTACACCCAGAGGACCCGCCATGCCGACACCGGCGAACCCCTCCACACCGAGACCGGCTACCTCCGAACCGTCGAGCCCGGTCGTGTCGAGCTGGTGATCGCCCAGCCCACCGGCGTCGCCGAGGTCCATGCGGGGACCGTCTCCGCCGGACGGATCGACCTCCGATCGGAGGCGATCGCCCTCACCCCCACCGCCAAGGAGGTGGTGACGGTCCACCGTCACCTCGTCGTCGACGGCGACGTCCTCCGGTATCGGCTGGAGATGGGTGCCCTCGGGCAGGCCCACCAGCTCCACCTCGAAGCCGAGCTCCGACGGACCGACTGAGGTCCCTCCCTCAGACGAGGCGCCGCATCCGCACGTGGGGTCCGATGCCTTCGACGTCGAAGGGCTCCGAGACGACCGCGAACCCGTAGCGGCGGTAGAAGCCGACGGCTCCGAGGCGGGCGTTGCACCAGACGACCGTGGCCCCGTCGTCACGAGCCCGGTCGAGGCACGCCTCCAACAGCAACTCCCCGACTCCCTGCCCTCTGACCTCCGGCGCAGTCGCCATGGCACGGATCCGTCGAGCAGCCGCCGCCTCGCCGGGAAGCGGTTCCCGATACAGGGCCGCCGTCCCCACGACCTCCTCACCCCGATGAGCGGCGAAGAAGACCGTCGAGGGGTCCTCCTCGCCCGGATCGACCAGCTCGTCCAGACGCTGGTGAGGCCTGAGCACCCGTCGCCGGAGCGCGCGGGTGTCCTCGGCGCGAACCCGGTGGATCAGGTCGGTGGTGGCCTCCAGATCGGTGACCTGCGAGAGCATCACCGAAGCGGAACAGTATTTGGTGTCGGTGAGCGACACCGCCCGAGCGAGACGATCGGGCACCACCTCGCCCACGACCTGGTAGCGAAGCCGGATCCTGGTCCACACCCGCGGTGGTTCGGATGCCCGTTCACCCCAGACCCTGACCACCAGACGTCGGAACGGCTGACGCATCCCGGTGAGGAGGTCCCGCATCGTCGAGCCGGCGCAGGTGGCGAGGCTGACGAGCATCAGCTCCATCGGACCCGGACCCGCCGGGGGACGAGCCTCCTCCGACGCGCCCTCCACCACCAGTCCGTGTCCCGTCGACGTGGCGACCCAGAAGGTACGACCGTCGACGTGGCGGGCGGTGGCGATGCGTTCCATGGGTCGCATGATGACAGAGCGGGCCGCCGAACCCCGGAAGCAGGCTGCGCCGCCTGAACCGTCCCGGGCATCCGCCCCGACAGACCCGGCGTACCCGGCGGGTCGACGCTCCCGGTACCCTGGAGCGGTCGTCACGGAGGTGTCCCCCGGGTGTCGTCACCGACCCAGCACACGACGAAGAAGTGGATGGTGCTCGCCACCGTCTCGATCGGGGTGATCCTCGCCACCGTCGACGCCTCGATCGTGAACGTGGCCCTCCCCACCCTGGTGGAGACCTTCGGCACCACCTTCGCCGTCATCCAGTGGGTGAGCCTCGGCTATCTGCTCACCCTCGCCTCGCTCACGATGGCCGTCGGGCGGCTCGGGGACGTGGTCGGGAAGAAGAGGATCTACACGACCGGTTTCGCCGCCTTCACGCTGGCGTCGGTGCTGTCCGGTCTCTCACCCGACGTGGGATACCTCATCGGTTTCCGGGTCGTCCAGGCCCTCGGGGCGGTGATGATCCTGTCGCTGGGGGTGGCCATCCTGACCGAGGCCTTCCCCCCGTCGGAGCGGGGCCGAGCCCTCGGCTGGGTGGGGACGGCCGTGTCGGTGGGGATCGTCACCGGGCCCGTCCTGGGCGGACTGCTCATCGGTGGGTTCGGATGGCGTGCGATCTTCTTCGTCAACCTGCCGATCGGGATCGCAGGGACCTGGATGGCGGTCCGCCACGTCCCGGCGACCATCCCCGGTGGGGACCGCCGCTTCGACGTTCCCGGCGCCGCGCTGCTGACCCTGACCCTGGCGTCGCTGTCCCTCGGCCTCACCCTCGGACAGGACGTCGGCTACCGCTCCCCGCCGATCCTCACCGCCTTCGGGATCGCCGGTCTCGGCGCCCTGGGGTTCCTGGCGGTCGAACGTCGGGTGACGTCGCCGATGGTACGGCTCGACCTCTTCGAGAACCCGGACCTGTCGGCGAGCATCGTGACGGGATTCCTCTCCTTCGTCGCCCTCTCCGGCCTGTTCCTGCTGCTGCCCTTCTACCTGGAGGACGTCCTCGGGTTCGACGTCCGAGCCGTCGGGCTGCTGCTGGGGATCGCTCCCCTCGCGTTGGGGACGGTGGCCCCCTTCGCCGGCGCGTGGTCGGACCGGATCGGCGTCCGCCCCCTCACCCTCGCCGGCCTCGGCGTCATGGCGGCGGCGTTCCTCGGCTTCCGAACCCTCGACGGGTCGTCGACCTGGTGGCAGTTCGCGCTCTTGGCGCTGCCCTTCGGACTCGGCATCGGACTGTTCCAATCACCGAACAACAGCGCCATCATGGGGTCGGTTCCCCGCAGCGACTCGGGCGTCGCCGGCGGGATGCTGACCCTCACCCGCCTCCTCGGACAGATCACCGGTGTCGCCGTCCTGGGGTCGCTGTGGGCGGCCCGGGTCGCCGCGGCGACCGGCACCCCGATCTCACCACCGAAGGCTCCGCCCTGGGCCCAGGTGGCGGGTCTCCGAGACACCCTCACCCTGTCGTCGGGCCTGATGGTGGTGGCCGTCGCCATCGGGGCCTGGGCCTTTCACCGAGACCGCCGCCGGGGCTGAACCCTCAGACCTCGATCCCCAACCCGGCCCGCCGAGCCGCCGCCAACGCGGCGTCGGCCGCCGCCACGTCCTGGGAGGCGATGCCGACCGACTTGAACAGGGTCACACCACCGTCCGGCGCCCGAACCCGCCCGGCGAGGAGATCACCGAGGGTCACCTGCGGCGTGACGCCGGCGGAGAGCAGATCACCGGCCTCGGCGAGCGCGGCGGAGACGTCGTCCACCACGACGAACGCGTCCCTCACCGTCTGGGCCGGCACCTCCACCATCTGCGGGGTGTAGGCACCGACGGCGTTGAGGTGCGTCCCCTCGTGGATCGCGTCCGGGTCGAAGAGGGGCTCGGTGGCGGGCGTGGCGGTGCAGACGATGTCGGCCTGCGCCACCGCCTCCGAAGGGTCGGCGGCGACCTCGCCGCCGACCCGCTCGGCCAGGATCGCGGCCCGTTCGACGCGTCGGCTCCAGACGAGGATCCGCTCGATGGGCCGGACCGCCCGGACCCCCTGGATCTGGTCGAAGGCCATCGCTCCCGCCCCCAGCATCGCCATGACGCGGGCATCGGGTCGAGCCAGCAGTCGAGTGGCCAGCCCCGACGCGGCTCCGGTGCGGATCGCGGTGAGGGTCGGACCGTCGACGACGCCCAGCGGCCTCCCCTCCTCGTCGAAGACGACGACGACTCCGACCGGATCGCCCGGGGTCGTCGACACCACCTTGACACCGGTGACCGAGCCGACCCGTCCGGGCATGAACAGCGACCGCCCCAGGAGTACCCGCTGGGGGATCTCCCGGTCGTCGGAGAACGCGTGCTCCATCGCCTCGATGGCGGCGCCCGGAGGCAGGACCCGCCGCACGTCGTCGGGGCCGAGTACCCGCATGGTCAGGCGAGGACGGTCTTCTGGCCGACCACGATGGGATCCCGATCGACGGCGAAGAATCCGAGCGGGACGTCGGTGTCGAAGTCGGCGCGAACCCCCGAGAGGGCCTGGGCCACCATCGAACCGATCATCGGTGCCAGTTTGAAGCCGTGACCGCTGAAGCCGTTCGCCACCCAGAATCCGTCCAGACCGGTCGGCCCGACCACCGGATGGACATCCTCTCGGTTGATCGTGTAGAGACCGGCGATCCCGGTGACGGATCCCCGATGGGCCAGGGCGGGAATCCGATGGTGCAGCCCGTGGATCTTGGTCTCACGGAAGGCCGCGTCGGCACCACGGCGCAACCGATCCGGATCGACGACCTCCTCTTCGTCTTCGGCGAGGATCGACCCCAGGAGCACCCGAGCCCCGTTGGCGTCGAGACGGAAGTAGACGCCGCTCGACGCGTCGGCGATCACCGGGATCGGACCCAGGTCGCTCGGCCAGTCACGGGCGATCACCTGCACCCTCGTCGGGTCGAGGGTCCAACCGAGCTCGACGCCGGCGAGCCGGTTGATCCGCTCACACCAGGGCCCGGCGGCGTTCACGACGGCGGCACAGTCGATGCGGGTGCCGTCAGCGAGATCCACCCCGGTCACCCTGCCGGACCGAGTCCGCACGCCCGTCACCTCGGTTCGAAAACGGATCTCGGCGCCGTGGAGCCGGGCCGCCTCTGCGAGGTCGGCGGCGGCGGCGGGGGCGTCCGCGTACCCTCCGCGCTCTTCGAGGAGGGCCGCCTCGAAGGGACGACAGACGTGGTCGGTGGCACCGGTCAGGTCGAACCGCTCGCCGCAGTCCGAGACGGCGGGGAATCGCTCCCGCAGATCCTCCGGTCCGAGCACCGACGTCTCCACACCGGCGGCGCGGAGACGCTCCGCGTCCGCCACCACCGAGCGTCGATCCTCGCCCAGCAGCCACAGCACCCCCGACTCGACCATCCGGCAGGCCGGATCGGGGAGGCCGGTGAACTCGGACCAATGCCGATAGGCGCGCTGTCCATCCCGGGCGAGAGCGACCACTTCGGGATGGGTGTATCGGCATCGCACGATCGCCGACGACGCCCCCGTCGATCCCTCGCCGATACCGGCACCGCGCTCGACGACGACGATCCGCCAGTCGGTCCGACGGGCGAGTTGGTAGGCGATCGACGCGCCGACGACCCCCGCCCCGATGACGACGACCTCGGCCCGGTCGTTCACGGCACGGTCACCACGTAGTCGTTGGCGTCGTCGCTCCACGTCAGCTCCACGAGACCCCGCGTCCGGGCAGCCTTCACGAACTGGAGGAAACCCCCGTACCCGAACCGCTTCTCGGAGAAGTCGGGAAGCCGCTTGCGGAGCTGGTTCTTCAAACCCGAGAGCTGAGGGGCGCCGTTCCGAGCCTGGATGTCCCGCACCACCTCGACGAGGGCACCGAACGCCTCCTGCTCCTCGGGGTTGGTGGCGAACGCCACCACCGGATCCCCCTTGGCGGGACCTTCCGACAGGGTCACCACGTGCTTCGACTCCAGGAACCTGAGCAGCTCCCCGAACGCCCGGAACCCGTAGTCCGCCTCCGAGAACGTCGGGTCCTTTCGCAGCAACGCACGCTTCAGCGACGAGGCGAGGACCACCTCCCCCGTCGACCGCTGCAACCCCGCCAGGGTCGACGTGACCAGACGCGCGAGCTCGTCGACGGACCGCTCCTTGGACTCCTCCTCCACCTCGGCGGGCGACTCCTTCAACGGCTCGACTCCTTCGAGGTTCTCGTAGAAGAGGAACTCGTCACATGCGGGCGGGAGCATGGCCGACGTCGACGCCTTCACCCCGACGCCGATCACCCGTTTGTTGAGCTCCCGCAGCTTGTGGACCAACGGGGTGAAGTCCGAGTCGCCGGTGCAGATGACGAAGGTCGAGATGAAGTCGCGCTCGAACGCCAGCTCGATGGCGTCGACCGCCATCTTGATGTCGGCGGCGTTCTTGCGAACCGCCCCCATCCGCTGGGGGATCTCGATCAGCTCCACGTGATTTCGGGCGAGCTCCCGGGAGTCCTCTTCGAACATCGACCAGTCGGCGTACGCCCGACGGGTGACGACCCGTCCCCGATCGGCGAGGGCGTCGGCGATGGGCCGGAAATCGAACCTGGCGCCGCCCAGGGCGTCCCGGGCCCCGATGGCCAGATTCTCGAAATCGAGGAACAGCGCGATACGCGCTTCGTCTGCATCCATGGGCGAAGCGTACCGGATGACGACACCGTACCCCGCGGCTCCCTTGCCGCCGAGACGGTCCCGCCGACAGGGGTCCCATGCGCCGCACCCTCGGAGCCGCGACTCTCACCGCCGTCGCCGCGGTCCTCGCCGGGCATCACCGCGCCCGCCGGGCGGTCGCCCGCCAGCCCGCCTTCGCCCCGGAGCTGCCCGGCAGGAAGAAGATCGTCCCCACCGACTGGGGATCGGTGGCGTATCGGCACCTGACCGCCCAGGACCCGACCGCTCCGGCTCTCGTCCTGGTGCACGGGTGGGGGAGGACCGCCGACACGGCGTGGTGGCGTCTGTTCCCGTTCCTCCGCGGCGAGGTCGTCGCCGTGGATCTGCCGGGCCATGGGATGTCGGAGCTGCACGCTCCCTTCACCTTCGAACGGGCCGCCGAGGCCGTCCGCACCGCCGCCGTCGATGCCGGGCTGCAGCGACCGGCCCTGGTCGCCCATTCGATGGGCGGAGCCGTGGCACTGGAGGCCGCCGCCGAACCGGCCGGCTTCTGTCATCTCGTCGCCATCGGCACCTCGGCCTTCTGGGTTCGCCCCCGGACCCGCCTCATGATGTCGGCGGCACCCTTCGTGCTCGGAGACCGGTCCCCCTTCGTCGTCCGTTCCCTCCACCGGACGTTCCGCAGCGATCCCGAGACGGCGCCGGTGGTCGCCTGGGCCCACGCGGTCCGTCCCCGGCGACGAATCCTGGTCGAGTCGGCCTGGGCTCTCCGCCGGTTCGATACCCGAGACCGCCGTCTTCGGCTCCCGCCCACCACCTGGGTGGTGACGCGACACGACACGGTCATCGCCCCTCGCTTCCAGCGAGCCTCGGCCGCCCTGGTGGGAGCGGCCGTGGTGGAGATCGACGCCGAGCATTCGGCCCCTCTCACCGACCCGGCCCTGGTGGCCGAGGTGATCGAGTCGGCGCTCCTCGGAGACCGCGTCGCGTGAGCCATTCAAGTTCTCGAACCGCCGCTGCCGATGACAGATCCATGGGCCATCTCCGAGTCAGCTCCTTCTGCCCCGGATGTGGCCGGATCCTCCCCGCCGGTGACTTCGGCTGGAGAGACATCCCCGGCGGGAGGCTCCACGACCGATGCCGCGCCTGCCGGGCATCCGAGCCCGCGTCGAGCGCCCGCTGCCCGTGCGGCACCGACGACCCCGACATCCTCATCCCCATGGACGGCCGGGGACGCCCGGTCGCCCGACGCGACGAGGTCGACCATCACCTCTGCCTCCGCTGCCTGAGCGGCCGGGTCGGGGGAACGGTGTGAAGGTCGGCGTTCCGGCACCCTTCGGTGCCGGGGTTCGGCGTGCCAGAATCGAGGAGTGGTGATCACATGCCCGGAGTTCGGGAAGCTTCGACTCAGCAGTCATGCGCAGAGCCGCATGCGCGCACGATCCATCGCACCCCAGGACATCTGCGAGGCACTCGACACCACCATCCACGAGTGGACCCATCGCGAGGATCACCACAAGCGGATCATGATCGGGTTGACTTCCGAAGGGCAGCACCTCAAGCTGATCATCGCATGGGACGATGAACCCCCGGTACTCGTGACGGCGATGTGGGTGACCCCGAGCGCCGAGTAGGCTCGGCTGGAGACCAGGAGGAGACTGTGGCGACGGTGACGGTGACCTACGACCAAGAGGTGGGGGCGGCGTACGTCACGGTGCGCGAGTTGCCGGCCGTCAGGACCATCGAGCTGGTCCCGGACAGGCTGATGCTCGATGTCGGAGAGGACGAGCGACCGGTGGGCTTCGAGATCATCGGACTCGACGTCCAAAGCCTCCGCACGTTGCTCCACACCGTCGAGGAAGCGCTCTCGGAGATCGAGTCGGAGACCGAGAGCGACCTGTTGACTCTGGCGTGATCGACGCCCGAACGCCCCCATGGACGGCCGGGGACGCCCGGTCGCCCGACGCGACGAGGTCGACCATCACCTCTGCCTTCGCCGGCTGAGCGGCCGGGTCGGGGGAACGGTGTGAAGGTCGGTAGTCTGAGGGTGTCCCGCCCGTGTAGCTCAGGGGATAGAGCAACTGCCTCCTAAGCAGTAGGTCGCAGGTTCGAATCCTGCCGCGGGCGCAACACCTCCCCCTAACCTCTGTGACCATGGCCGAACCCTTCTACGAGCCTCTCTCCTACCTCGACGCCTCCTTCCTCGCCCTCGAGACCCCCACCACCCACATGCACGTGGCCGGGGTGGTGATCTTCGACGCCGGGCCTCTGCTCCGATCCGACGGCGGCGTCGACATCGAGACGGTCAAGTCCCACATCGCCGCCAAGCTGCGATACATCCCGCGGTACCGTCAGCGCCTCGCCCACATGCCCCTCAACCGGGCACCCGTGTGGATCGACGACGCCCACTTCGACCTCGACTACCACGTCCGACACACCAGCCTCCCCCGCCCCGGATCGGACGCCCAGCTCAAGGCCCTGGCGGGACGGATCGTCTCCCAGCCGCTCGACCGGGCCCGTCCCCTGTGGGAGCTCTGGGTGGTGGAGGGGCTCGAGGGAGGCCGGTTCGCCCTCATCGCCAAGATCCACCACTGCATGATCGACGGCATCTCCGGGGTGGATCTGACGACCATCCTCCTCGACGTCACCCCCGACACCGAACCCGAGACCCCGGACCGTTGGGAGCCCCGTCCGGCACCCAGCGGTACCCAGCTCGCCGTCGCCGAGATCGCCAAGGCGGCCAGGTGGACGATCGACCATCTCACGTCGCTCGCCGAGACCGTCGAAGGCGGAAAGGAGCTCGGCGAGTCGGTGCTGCGACGCCTCGGAGCGGCGATCCAGTCCCTCCGATCCGGATGGCTCACCCCCGCTGCCCGAACGCCGCTGAACCCCGAGATCGGCCCCAACCGACGCTTCGACTGGACCGAGACCGCCCTCGATGCCACCAAGGCGGTGAAGAACGCCCTCGGTGGCACGGTGAACGACGTCGTGCTCGCCACCGTCGCCGGAGCGGTCCGAAGCTTCCTCCTCGAGCATCGCGACTTCGACGTCACCGGGATCGACTTCAGGGTGATGGCACCGGTGAGCGTTCGGCGCCCCGACCAGCGGGGAACCCTCGGCAACCAGGTGGCCATGTGGCTGGTGCGACTTCCCCTCGACGAACCCGACCCGGCGACACGACTCCGCATCATCTCCGAGGAGACGAGGCGGCTCAAGGAAGAGGACCACGCCCTCGGCGCCGCCACCCTGGTCGAGCTCAGCCGGGGCACCCCCCTGACGATCCTGTCGCTGGCCAGCCGACTCGCAGGCCACGTCGTCCGCCCCTTCAACATGACCGTCACCAACGTCCCGGGACCCCAGTTCCCCATGTACCTGCTGGGAGCCCGGATGTTGGCCAACTACCCGATCGTGCCGTTGTGGGCCCAGCACGGGGTCGGGATCGCGCTCTTCAGCTACGACGGCGTGCTGCACTGGGGCATCCACGCCGACTGGGACACGCTCCCCGACAGCGACCAGTTCATCGCCGCGATTCACCGGAGCTTCGACGAGCTGCGTGCGGTCGCGACCGGATGAGCGCGTACGGACGCAACCTGGCGGCGGCGCTGTTCGGCGCCAGCGCCATCTCCTTCTCCGCGATCCATGTGAGGTTCGCCGGGGTGACGCCGGTCACCGCCGCCGTGTTCCGGTCCGCCTACGCCCTCCCGCTCCTCTGGGTCGCATGGCTCGTGGTCCGTCGACGGGACCGCCGGAGCCCTCGCGCCCGGCTCGTCGCCTTCGGGTCGGGTCTGGCCCTCGCCGCCGACCTCGTCGCCTGGCACGCGTCGATCGACTGGATCGGAGCGGGGCTCGCCACGCTCCTCGCCAACGTCCAGGTCGTCGTCGTGACGTTGGCGGCGTGGGCCCTCTTCGGGGAGCGCCCCAGCCGCCGCTCCCTGGTCGCCCTCCCCGTCGTCCTCGCCGGGGTCGCCTTGGTGACCGGACTGGGACGGGCAGGTGCCTTCGGGGACCGTCCGGTGCTCGGCGTCGTCCTGGGCGTCACCGCCGCGGTCTTCTACGGGATGTTCCTCCTCGCCTACCGACACTCCAATCGCAGCCTCGCCCCCGCCGTCGGCCCGCTCCTCGACGCCACCGCCGGCGCCCTCGTGGGCTCGCTCCTCGCCGGCGTGCTGGTCCCGGCCTTGGCCTTCGACCCGAGACCGGCGTGGCCATCCCACGGCTGGCTGCTGGGCCTGGCGATCGGTACCCAGGTGGTCGGGTGGCTGCTCATCGGCTATGCGCTTCCCCGGCTCCCGGCGCGGGAGACCTCGTTTCTCATCCTCCTCCAGCCGGTGCTGACGATGGTGTGGGGTGGTCTTCTGTTCTCGGAGCGAGTCTCCCTCGTCCAGGCGGCCGGGGTCGTCCTCGTCCTGGCGGGAATCGCCGCCGTCGTCACCGAGCGTCACGCCCCCCGGCTCGCCAGAATCCCTCGAGGAGGGCGTTGAAGATGGACGGCGCCTCCATCGGTGGCATGTGACCCACCCCCGGGATCACCTCGAGCCGGCCATCCGCCACCTCCGCCATCTCCTCGGCTTCGGCCACCCCCACCAGCGCGTCCTCCTCGCCGACGACGACCAAGACCGGCACCTGGCTGCGGGCGAGAACCTCCGTCCGGTCCGGCCGATCCCTCATCCCCCGCAGCGACGCGACGATCGACTCGGTCGGCGTCTGCTCCACCATGGTCCGGAGGCGGGCACGGACCAACGGATCGGCATCGGCCGGCACCAGCACCTCGAGCATGGCATCGGCGAGGGACTCCCTGCCCCGTGAGACGACGGCCTCGATGGTGGCGTCCCGCCGAGCCCGAGCCTCGTCGGTGTCGGGTCGTGTTCGAGTGGCGCAGAGGACGAGGCTGCGGACCAGATCGGGATGACGCTCGACCAACGCCAGCGCCACGTAGCCTCCCATGGAGAGCCCGACGACGTCGGCCCCGTCGGATGAGGCCGACCGAATCACGGAGGCCACGTCGTCGGCGAGCAGATCCATCGTGTGCACCGGGTCCCCCACCCAGGGGGTACCGCCGCTCCCCCGAAGGTCGGGGGCGAGGAGGCGACGTCCCTCGACGACGCCCAACTGGTCGGCCCACATCCGATGGTCGAGGGGGAACCCGTGGATGGCGACCGCGGTCGGACCCCGACCGGCGGCCGCCACCGTCATCACCAGTCCCCGCATGCCCCCGTAGGTCGTCAGGTCGTAGCCGAACACCGCACCCCTCCTCAGCCTCCGAACACTTCCACCACCATCAGGCCCAGCGGTCCCCGCACCGCGGCGATCCCCACTCGGTCGAAGGCGGGATTCACCATGTTCGCACGGTGCCCCGGGGAGGCGGCCAGACCGTCGTGGACGGCACGGGCGGAGGCGGCGAGCGCCAGGTTCTCCCCCAGGGTCGCCAACCGGATCCCGGCCGCGGCCACCCGATCCTCCACCCGACCGGTCACCGGCGACAGGTGCGAGACGTACCCGGCCACGTACATCTCCTCGGCGTGCCCCAGGGCGACGGCGGCGAGCCCCTCCGACCAGGCGAGAGGCGGGACTCCTTCCTCGGCCCGGGTCTCGTTGAGCAGCTCGAACACGAGGCGAGCCGCTTCGTCGTCCACTTCGAGGGACGAGGGGTCGGTCTCGCCGAACTCCACCTTCTCGTCCCCCTGCAACAGCAGCCGCCTCGAACCCAACGCCGTCTTCAGGTCCCGGAGGGCCGTGAGGACGTCGTCGCCGACCAGCCGGTCGAAGACGGAGCCCGCGACGCCATCGGTGAGGGTGGTGACGACCACCGAGTCGTCGAGGGCATCGTCCACCGGCGCCGGCATCGGCAGGGCCCGCAGGAGGGAGGCGATGAGGACGA
>Ga0256839_1003182_pt1 | contig 17200 bp, 16 predicted proteins | sample 354166metaG_FD_185968 | JGI IMG/M metagenome (GOLD analysis project Ga0256839, IMG submission 185968) | Hydrothermal vent microbial communities from Mid Atlantic Ridge, Atlantic Ocean - 354-166 | ecosystem: Environmental > Aquatic > Marine > Hydrothermal vents | place: Atlantic Ocean: Mid... | reverse complement strand
GAAGAACACGGAAATTAAAAAATTATGAATTACGTCATGTAAGCGAATGTAGCATCCATCTTAATCAATAATCCTACCCTCAACTAAAATTCTGACATTCGCCAGAATGACGGGGTTACCTTCCGTGTGTTTCCGTGGCAAAAAACTCTTTTAGCCTTTATCCGAAAGTGCTTCTTCTACACTTTTGTCTGTTGCATCTTCTGGCTCCCAGAGTTTTTCTAATGCATAGAACTCTCGAGTGCTTTCCAACATAACGTGAACGATAATGTCATTTAGGTCAACCAACACCCATTCAGATGTTCCCTTACCTTCGGTACCAATAATCTTTGCACCTGCTTCTTTCACATTGATGCCTACCATCTCAGCAATGGATTTAACATGGCGGGTTGAGTTACCTGTGGCAATGTAAAGCATATCGGTCATTGATGATTTACCTTTAACATCAATAGTTACGATATTTACGGCTTTCATGTCTTCTAGGCTGTTTTGGACAATGTCCTGTAATTCATTTATTTTCATAGTATTTCTATATTGAGTTTAATTTTGATAATAATAAAAAGTTAAGTGTAAAGTTTGTTTGTTTGTATAAATTCATTTACCTTGCTAGGTGTTGTAAATAATGAACTCCTACCTTCAAGTATTTGTTTTCTAATATAAGTTGCTGATATTTCTAGTTGACTAACTTCTGCAAATAACAACTTTCCCGCAGAAACTTCTTGTAATTCTTTTACTGATTTAGTCATACGCCCATTCATCCAACTTTCTGTTTCAACCTGAACTGTTCCTGGTCTGGATGAGATAACAATATGCGCAATTTTCAGTATTTCTTGCCAATTATGCCACGTTGTAAAATGCTCGAAAGCATCCATACCGATTAACATACATAACGGTTCGGTATTTCCTATTTCTTCACGAATCGATGCCAATGTATCAACCGTATACGATGCACCGCCACGATGGTATTCACGATCATCAACTACAAAACCCTCAACATCTTTAACGGCTAGTTTTACCATTGCTAAGCGATGTTCTGCGCTTGCTTCTGGTTGCCAACGGTGCGGAGGGTTTGCACTGGGTATAAAGCGTAACTCATCCAGCCCTAACTGTTCAAAAATCTCTAAGGCTGGGCGCAGGTGTCCAAAGTGAATGGGGTCAAATGTTCCACCCAGTATACCTATCATGTACGAATATGGCCGTCACCAAATACCACGTATTTAAGTGATGTTAAGCCATTTAATCCTACTGGACCACGGGCATGAAGCTTATCGGTACTGATACCAATCTCCGCACCTAAGCCATATTCAAAACCATCGGCAAAACGAGTAGAAGCATTCACCATCACCGAGGCAGAATCAACCTCACGCATAAAGCGACGTGTTTTTGTAATGTCTTGGGTGATGATAGATTCGGTATGTTGTGAGCTATAGGTATTGATATGAACAATCGCATCATCCATGTCATCGACAACTTTGATAGATAAGATTGGCGCTAGATACTCTGTTGTCCAATCCTCTTCTGTTGCATCATTACATTCAATAATGGCTTTTGTCTTTGTGCAACCGCGTAGTTCAACACCTTCTTCATCAAATAGTGTTTTTAATGCGGGCAATATTTCATCGGCACGTGATTTTGCAATGAGTAATGTCTCTAAAGTATTACAGGTTCCGTATCGCTGGCTTTTAGAGTTGAAAGTGACTTTAATGGCTTTTTCAGCATCGGCATCATCGTCAATATAAACATGACAAATACCATCTAAGTGTTTGATTACAGGTATTAATGAATCATTACTCACTCGCTCAATCAAGCCTTTTCCACCGCGTGGAATAATGACATCTACCGAGTCTTTTAAGCGCAGTAATTCACCTACGGCTTCGCGATCCGTCGTTTCGACAACCTGCACACATTCCGCTGGCAACCCTGCTATTTTCAAACCTTCTTGGATACACGCGGCTACCGCTTTATTAGAATGAATCGCCTCAGAGCCACCCCGCAAGATGGTTGCATTGCCTGATTTTAAACACAGTGCTGCCGCATCTGCCGTTACATTTGGGCGTGATTCATAAATGATACCGATAACACCTAATGGCACGCGCATATTGCCGACTTGAATACCCGATGGCATATATTTTAGATCTGTGATTTCACCCACGGGGTCAGCCAGTGCCGCTATTTGGCGCAGACCTTCTGCCATTTTTGCGATACCGTCATCCGTTAGTGCTAGGCGATCTAACATCGCAGCTTCTAGACCTTTTTCTTTGCCAGCTTGTAAGTCTTTTGCATTTTCAGTTTTGAGGGCTTCACTTTGTGCAATTAAACGGTCTGCAATTGCATTCAGTGCATCATTTTTCTGTTTTGATTCAACAGCCGCGAGTGTGCTTGAGGCTTTTCGTGCTTTTAGCCCTAAGTCACGCATATATTCTTTGATTTCTTGGTTCATAGTCTTCTTTTAGGTCATTTTTATAAGACCACCCCCCCCCTTTTTCGACGATTTGTATTTAAACTTATGTTTTTAAACACAAATCATCGAAAAAGGGGGGGGGTGGCTATAGTAACTGTGTTTATTTAGCGATTATTCGCTGATTACAGCCGTTCCAGCCAATATTAATGCCAATTCTAACAAGTCTGACCAGACTCTGCCCAATCCTTTATTGGCAATATCTCCCTGCCCCTTTGATAAACGGTCAATTTCAGCGTTTTTCTTAAGAATCGGGGGCCAATCTGTGTATTGCATTCGTTGTAATGCGACTTGAAAAGGCTTTTGTCTCGGCCGTGGCATTTTAGATAATATCTGTGACACTGGAATACCATTTTTTAAGTTAAAACTAGCGCTATAAAGTTGTCTACTTAAATCACTCAATGTCCAAAGCATTAACTGAACAGGCACACCCTCTTCTTTAAGATTATGATGAATATGCTGAACACGGCGCACATCTCCCATCATAACCGCATTGGATAAATCAAAAATCGAAAAGCGCGAGCTGTCACTGACTGACTCTAAAACATGTTTATCATCAATCACTATTTCAACATTATCATCACTCTGAAAAAGTAATTTTAGTTTACTAATTTCTTGCATCGCCGCAAGCAGGTTGCCTTCTACACGCTCGGTTAACCACCGCACCGCATCATTACTAGGTCGCATTCCAGCAGCTCGCATTCGTTTGGCTATCCATGCCATCGTTTGCGGCGGTGATAAGTCCCAAATTTGTACAACAACACCACTTTTTTCGACTGCTTTCACCCATGCGCTGTTTCTTGCACTTCCCACGAGTTTTGGCATCTGCATTAATAACACCTTATCATCAGGCGGGTTCTGCATATAATCACGAATGGCTTGGCTACCTATTCGGCCCGGAGTTTTAGTCTCTATACGCAAATCAATTAGCTTTTTTTCACTAAATAATGATAATGCATTCGATGCACCTAATAACGCCCCCCAATCAAATTTATTATCAGCATGGAGCACATCACGTTCGCTAAAGCCTTGGTTTTTAGCTTGCAGACGAATCGCATCACACGCTTCCATTACTTGCAGAGGCTCGTCGCCCGTTATTAAAAATGCACGTGGAATTTCTTTCTGTCGTTGTAAGAATGGCTCTAATTGGTCTGCGTTTACTTTCATACTACGATGATAACCTTAGAAAGACTTTGAGTATAATATTACAGGCATAAAAAAGGACGCCACATGCGCCCTTATTTATACCTGTAATATACGTTCGCTAACGACCACTAAAGATTGATACAGGGGCCATAACAGCTGGTAAGTAATCAATGATCTTTTTCTCCCGTACTTTTGCCGCATCTTTAAGAACCACAATACGATCATCCCCACGTAAAATAGGATCTGCTATTTTACCGGTTCTCACTAAATCAAGGCTGATATTATGCTGTGCACCATCACGATAGAATAAAACATTTCGAGAATTACCTACCTCTGTAATACCTTGCGCCATTGCTATTGCTTGTAAGAAACTTAAGTTTCCTTTGATAGGAAATACTCCAGGGGTTCTCACCTCACCTTCAACAGTTACACGCTTCGATATTGCATTATCTGTGCGCACAACACTGACTTTAGGGTCTTGCATATATTGTTTGAGGCGCTGAGTAATAGTGGCTTCTGCCTGAGCTATACTTAACCCTGCAACACGTACCGAACCAACTAAAGGCAGTGAGATAATGCCATTTGACTCAACTTTAATTTCTCTTGCTGATAAATCAGGCACTTTGAAAACATTTATATTGAGTGTATCTTGTGGTGAAATAGTGGAACTGGTCGCTGGGCGATAAGCGCCTCTCGTCGTCGCCTGAGGATTTATTGAAACCTTAGGTGAGTATGTAGAAGCTTGATTAAGTGTATCAACTGATCTGGCCGCCGCTGCTGTTTCTGCCACAGTTGGCTCTGGTGGCATCGTTGAACAAGCATTCAAAAAGATCAAGGGCAACATATATACTGCCACTTTTTGTAATGTTCTTTGTTTATTTATCTTTATCATAATCTTATGCTCTTTAAGCCAGCGCTTCATCACTAGCTGTATCTAGTTTAGAACTTGATTGAGGATCTAATAGGGTATTTGATGAAGAACTTAATGAAGAACTTAACGAAGAGTCTAGCTCGACACTATCGACCACTTTATATCCATTCGGATTATTGCTCTGCCACTTCCAAGTATCATCACACATTTCTTGAATACCAAACTGTGCCTCCCAACCCAGCATCTCTTTTGCTAGTGCGGGGTCTGCATAACAGCAAGCTATATCACCAGGTCTACGGTCAACAATTTTATATGCCACCTCTTTATTTGATGCACTTGAGAATGCCTTAACCATCTCAAGAACTGAATAACCAATCCCCGTTCCAAGATTTACCGTGTATAAGTTTTCAACCTTTTCACTTTCAAAGGCTTGCAGAGCCTTAACATGACCCTTTGCCAAATCGACCACATGAATATAATCACGCACACCCGTGCCATCTGGTGTGGGGTAATCACCCCCGAATACTGATAACTGTTCGTATTTTCCTACGGCAACACCAGACACGTAAGGCATTAAATTATTTGGAATACCGTTAGGGTCTTCACCAATCAAGCCACTTTCGTGCGCACCAACGGGGTTAAAATATCGAAGCAGACCAATATTCCATTGATCATCTGAGACATAAATATCTTGTAGAATTTCTTCAATATGAAGCTTTGATCGCCCATAAGGGTTGGTGGCACTAACAGGAAAGTCTTCTTTTATTGGAACAGTAGCAGGGTCACCATAAACGGTAGCTGATGAGCTAAATATAATACGTTTTACGTTGTTGCGATTCATCGCATCAAATAAACAAATACTCCCTGCGATGTTATTATCGTAATACATAAACGGTTGTTCAACCGACTCACCCACTGCTTTTAAACCTGCAAAATGAATGACACCGTAAATATCATGTGCATTAAAAACTTCATCTAAAATTTTAGGATCACGTACATCCCCCTGAATAAAGGTAACTGCTTTGCCTGTGATTTCTTTAACTCGGTCTAAAGATACCGTTGAACTATTGCAGAGATTATCTAAAACAATAGGTGTGTAGCCTGCAGCCATAAGCTCGATGCAAGTATGTGAGCCGATGTAGCCTGCTCCGCCAGTCACTAATATATTCATTTTAATTATTATCTATCATATTATTTTAATACAGATAGATTATCTTTTTGCTTAAAAAATAGCCAGTTCCTTTGCAGGAAACTGGCTATTCAGTTGCTTTTAACCGACAAGTTGCAGTCAGCTGATAACGAAGAAATTACTTATCTTTCTTTTTAGGCTTTTTCTTCTTTTTATCTTTCTTTGGTTTTTTAGAGCTTTTCTTCTTTTTAGACTTTTTATCGCCTTTTGAACTCTTAGAAGATTTCTTTGTGCTCTTAGATGACTTACTGCCCTTCTCACTCGAAGAAGAAGAAGATGATGATGATGTAGAGCGACTCTTCTTAGATGAAGAAGTAGATGAGTCATCACTTTTTGAACTACTACGACTAGACGTAGTTTTCTTTTTCGTAGATTTTTTTGATGATGATTTTGATTTTCCGCTACTCTTACCTAACGTATATCCTTCTGGTGCAACTGTTTTACCACGGGAGGTAGACATCTTACGTTTATTATCTTTAAATGTTTCCTCTCCAATACCTGGCACATTCTTAAGATCATCAACCGTTTTAAATTTACCATTGGCTTTACGATATTTAATAATCGCATCAGCTTTATTTGCACCCACACCTTTGAGATAAGCAGCTAAGGTTGCTGCATCAGCACGATTTATATTGACCGTTTCAGTACCTTTAAATTCAGTATTTGCAAATGCAATTGCTGGTAGTAATACTGCCGCTAACAAAAAACTCATTAGAACTTTGCGTAAATTAAAAACCATCTTTTTCTCCTGTTTTTATAAAAATCAATAAAAAATCAATTACTAATTTAATCATTCACTGTGTATGTAGCACTACTGCACTAATTGGTTCAAGTTCAATATAGGTAATAATATTGACAATACAATCAGTAGCACAACCCCACCCATTACCAATATCAAAATTGGCTCAAAAAGTCCTAACATATTGGTTAGCATAGAGTCAGTCTCGCGCTCTTGTTGTACAGCTGCTCGCTCTAGCATTTCATCTAAACGACCACTACTTTCACCACTAGCAATGAGGTGAACAGTCATCGGGGGAAAGTAACCTGCCTGGTCTAAAGCGCGATTAATCGCCTTACCTTCTCGTACTTTATGTGCGGCTGCCTCGATTGCTTGGCGCATAGGAAGGTTTTGTACAACCTTTGCAGAAATAGACATCGCATCCAGAATAGGGACACCGCTGGAAGCTAAGATACTTAAAGTTCGTGCAAAACGGGCTGTATTTAACCCTCTAACCATTTTCTTAATCAAGGGTAATTTGAGCAAAAAACTATGATAAATATAACGCCATTTCGATTGCTTTACAGCCTGTTTAAAAATGATATAAATAACCACGAGTACCGCACCAATATACAAGCCATAATCACGCACAAAATCACTGACAATAATTAAACCACGCGTCATCGGAGGAAGTTCTTGCCCCATATTATCAAAAACTGCAATAATTTTAGGAACAATAAAGCCAAGTAATCCTGCCACGATTGCTATCGAAACTATCGTTAGTATAACTGGGTAGAACATGGCATTAGCAATACGTGTTTGTGTTTCTTGACGAGACTCTGTGTAATCTGCCATACGTTCTAGCACCGCATCTAAATGACCAGATTGCTCACCTGCAGCAATAGTTGCTCTATACATTGCGGGGAAAACAGTTGGGTATGTTTTCAAACCATCGGCTAATGAATAACCTTCAACAACACGCGTACGCACTGCGGTTAAAATATGCCTTATGTTTCTTTTTTCAGTTTGTTTAGCGGTAGTCGCTAAAGCTTCTTCGAGCGGCGAACCTGATTGTACTAACGTAGCAAGTTGCCGCGTCAATAATGCAAGATCAGCTGCTTTTACACGCCCTGCTCTCTGAACTTTATTTTTATCGCCTTTTTCTGATTTTTCAACTTGATTAATTTCTAGCGGCGTTAGATTACTATCACGTAATAGCTGGCGTACTTGTTTTGCATTATCACCATCTAATATACCTTTTTCTTCTTTGCCTTTTGCATTAAGTGCAATGTATTCAAAAGCTGGCATAGTTTAACTCAGGGTCTTGTCTTCGCGTTTATCTTCACGAGAAACGCGTAATACTTCTTCAAGTGATGTTCTGCCCGCAATGACTAAACGCATTCCATCTTGGCGAATAGTTGGTACACGTTGATGCACATAATCTTCAACAGATTGCTCACTTGCCCCATCATGAATCATGTTTCGTGTTGTATCGTCTATTTCCACAAATTCATAAATACCATTTCGACCAACATAACCTGAGTGGTTACAGGCTGTACAACCTTTTGGGTGATAAAGCGTAGGAGGTGATGATGGATCAACATTAATCAATTCACATTCTGCAAGGTCTGGCGTATACGGTGTACGACAATCTTCACACAATAAACGTACTAAACGTTGAGCAATAACACCTATTAGACTGGATGATAATAAGAATGGCTCTACACCCATATCACGCAAACGTGTCACGGCGCCTACTGCAGTATTTGTATGCAAGGTCGAAAAAACCAAATGACCTGTAAGTGATGCTTGTACTGCAATTTCCGCTGTTTCAAGATCACGAATCTCACCAATCATTACAACATCAGGGTCTTGTCGCAAAATAGCTCTTAAACCACGCGCAAAACTCATATCAACTTTATTATTAACTTGTGTTTGACCTATACCATCAATGTAGTACTCGATAGGATCTTCTACTGTTAAAATATTACGACTGGTTTCATTTAGGTCGGTTAATGCCGCATATAACGTTGTTGTTTTACCAGAACCTGTTGGCCCTGTGACTAAAATAATTCCGTGAGGCTTTTTGATAAGCTCCTTAAGGCGGCCTTGAGTAACAGGATCCATACCTAAATGCTCTAGGTTCAAACGCCCTGCTGACTTATCCAGTAAGCGCATAACCACACGCTCATTGTGCCCTGAAGGTAATGTAGAAACACGAATATCAACACCACGACCTGCTACACGTAAGGATATACGGCCATCTTGAGGAACACGCTTTTCTGCAATATCAAGCTTTGCCATGACTTTTATACGTGAAATAACTAATGCGGCCAATGAACGTGGAGGCTCTAATATTTCGCGCAAAACACCATCAACACGCATACGAACCACCATACGATTTTCGTAGGTTTCGATATGAATATCTGAGGCATTTTCTTTAACTGCCTGAGTTAATAAAGCATTGATAAGACGAATTATCGGTGCATCATCTTCTGATTCTAATAAGTCTTCTGGCTCAGGCAGTGAATCCGCAACGTCATGTAAGTCGAGCTCTTCACCAAGATCATCCATCATCGCGCTTGCGCCAGCACCACTATTATCGTATTGCCTCGCCAATGTATGTTCAAACTCATCATTCTCAATAAGTTTAAAAATAGCATCTTTTTCTAAGAAGCGATTAACTTCATTTGCAATCGCTGGTGTTAGGCCTTTTTTGTAATGTACGATTAGCCCACCATCACCACTACGTTGCAACACGACACCGTTACGCTTCGCAAAACTATAGGGAAAGTCCAAAACCTTTACACTCTCAAGCTCATTAGTTTCAAATTCTAATTCTGTATTCTTATTCATTGTTATATTTTAAATAGAGTTAGTTTATTAACAGTCAATTTAATTACGCTTAGGTGGTATAACATTCTGCAATCTTGCAGGTAGATTACTAACCGGCGCAATAGTTGCGGGTCGATTTTTAGCCTGATGCGCTGCTGCTCTACGTTGCTGTAGCATTCTGTTTTTCTTTTGTTGTGCTAATTTAGCCTGTTGTATTTTTCGCTGATGCGCCAACACACGTTGTTGTTGCTCGCGAATAATTAATTGCTTTTTTTGTGCAGGCGTCATTTTCTTGATTAAATCACGTCTGATATCGTCAGGGAATGGAGAGGCTCGTTCCTTCAATAAACCTCTGTTCAATATATTAGTTTCAGCCTGAGCGCCTTTTAATTTCTTATATTTTTGTCGTGTATAACTATCACCGCTTAATACATCACGCATAATTACAGGATGAATAAAAACCATCAAGTTCTGTTTCTTCTTGATTGTTTTTGTATTTCTAAACGCCCTTCCTATTATAGGAATATCACCTAATAGTGGCACTTTCTGAATTGTATCTGTATAGGTATCTTCGATCAAACCACCTAATACCAATACTTGACCGTCCTCAACCATAACTGTTGTATTAATAGTGCGCTTATTTGTCACAACATCTGCAGTACTTACATCTGATGCTGAAAGGCTAGAAATCTCTTGTTCAATTTCCATGCGAATACTACTTCCATCATTGATTTGAGGTTTAATTTTTAGGGTTAAACCTACATCTTTACGTTCAATGGTTTGAAAAGGATTAGATGGTGTATCACCAGTAGTACCCGTGTACTTGCCTGTTAAAAATGGAACATTTTTACCAACAACAATTTTTGCTTCTTCATTATCCATGGCAATAATAGTTGGCGTCGATAAAATATTCGTAGCGGCATCTCCTGCCAAAGCATCTATGAGAACACCAAAATGAAGCCTTCCATTATTACCCACTCCAAAACCAATAGTTGCACCATTAGCTGATGGTATAATACCATTAGTTCCTAATGTTGCCCCTGCACTACCAAATACAGAAAAGAGCCCTGCACCATTACTTTTGCCATCAGCTGTCGCCCCCGTACCTAATTGAATACCAAGGCTTTGAGATAAATCCGCAGAAACTTCCGCAATAATTGCTTCGACTAAAACCTGTGCTCTTCGCACATCCAAACGAGCAATAACCTTTTCTAGGTTTTTTTGTACATCTGGCTCAGCAGTGATTATCAAAGAATTTGTGGATTCATCAGCTTGGATATCAACACTGGCTTTTTGAGTTCCTGCCGCACCTTTTTTGGTTGCTTTAGTTGTTTTTTGAGTTTTAGAGAAGCCTGTTAAGACCTTAGCAAGATCTACAGCTTTAGCATATTTTAAATAAATAACCTTCGTCTTTTCTTCAATTGGCTGATAAGTATCTAGTTTTGCAATGATCTTTCTTACTTGTTGTCGCGATGACTTATCACCGCTTAACAGTAAGCTATTAGTACGAACATCGGCTGATATTTTATTTTTTGATACAGCTCCTTTTATAGACGATTTTTGTAAGGTCTGAATAGTTTGAGCTAAGTCTTTTGCAGAAGCAAATCTCAAAGGAATAACTTCTAATTCCTCGTCATCTGCACGATCCATACGTCTAATGACTTTAACCAAACGTTCAATATTTGCAGCTCGATCAGAAATCAAAATCGTATTACTTGGCCCATACGCTTGTAACTGCCCAGTGCTAGGCACTAGTGGTCGTAAAATAGGCACTAACATCGCAGCTGGCACATGCTCAACACGAATAACACGTGTAATTAATTCATCTGCATTTCTTTTTATCCGTTTATTACTATTATTCTCTTCTTCTTCACCAATTACAGGAACCGGTTGTTGTTTGGCTTGATTAGAAGGTACCACCTTAATTAAACTTGCACCTGACGGTACTGCAGAAAAACCATGAATTTGTAGAACCGATAAAAATATTTCATACAGCTCATTTTCATCAATATCACTATTTGTGATAAGTGTGACCTTACCCTTAACCCGAGGGTCAACTACAAAATTCTTACCTGTGATACGAGAGACAGTCTCAATTAATGTTGAGATTGTCGCATCACGGAGATTAATTTGCGCCGACTCTTTGGCTAGCACAGCTGCACTAGAAAAAATTGCCACAGATGTAAGTAAACCTGCCAAAGCGGTTTTTGCTATTATTCTTTGACATTTATTTAACAAACAAGGTACGTTCAGAAAGCCCATTTCTTTACTCTTCTCTATCATTTTTAACGTAATTTCAGTAACTTGAAAAATCTATTATTATATATTCAAGTTTAATTTAACCCCTAAGTGACCCAAAATATTATGCAATATTCTAGATCGCGACGATTCTAGCACTTTTAGATGTTTATCGCTAAATCTTTGATTCAATATAACACCCAAAAAAACTACTAGCCTTTAAAAGGCTATTATAAATTGACTAATGTTTAGGCTTGTTGGCCAAATATATCGACAGACAATGCCTCATACTTGAAAACTTAGCGTTGCAAGAATTTATGAAGCTGATTCAGTCTTTTCCCTTAAGGAGAAACTGATTTAAGTCGATTATAATTCAGCGCAGAAAAATTTGTCGCTATTTTTCACGAAGTGAGACGTAATAGTCATTTTATTGCGCCGATCTTCGTGGAAAATATCGGCAGATTTGGCAAGCTGAAAACAATTGGACTTGATCAGTTTCTCCTTAAATAACACCATCTGCTTGCTGATCAGCAAAATACGAAGATCTCACCATCGGCCCACTTGCAACGTGTGAGAATCCCATTTCGTAACCTATAACTTCCAATTCTTTAAATTCATCTGGTGTTACAAATCTTTCTACGGGCAGATGATCTAAGCTTGGCTGTAAATACTGCCCTAGTGTAAGCATTTCACAACCATGATTGCGTAAATCCTGCATAACAACTTTAACTTCACTTATCTCCTCACCCAAACCCAGCATCAAACCTGATTTTGTAGGAACATTGGGATGCATTTCTTTAAAGCGCTGCAATAAATCCAGCGACCATTGATAGTCTGAACCGGGGCGAGATTGCTTATATAAACGCGGCACTGTTTCAAGATTATGGTTGAACACATCAGGTGGAGCTTGCTCCATAAGCTTAAGCGCAATATCCATCCGGCCACGAAAATCTGGCGTGAGGATCTCAATACGAATCTCAGGGTTTGATTTACGTACAGCTTGTATGCAATCAACAAAATGCTGGGCACCACCGTCACGCAAGTCATCACGATCTACAGAGGTAATTACCACATATTTTAGTGCCATCGCCTGAATGGTTTCTGCAAGACTCGCAGGCTCGTTCTCATCCAATGGATTTGGACGACCATGTCCCACATCACAAAACGGACAACGACGTGTGCAAATATCACCCATAATCATAAATGTAGCCGTGCCTTTAGTGAAACACTCACCCAGATTAGGGCAGGCGGCTTCTTCACAAACGGTTACAAGCTTTTGATTACGAAGTACTTCTTTTAAACGTTTTACCTCAGGAGTAGTCGGTGCTTTGGCACGAATCCACGAAGGCTTACGTTTAATTTTAGTACTCGGAACTACTTTTATAGGGATACGAGCAACTTTTTCTGCACCTCGAAGTTTTACACCCTGCTCTGCTTTCTTTACACTCATGTTTTAACAATCCAATTAATGTACGTGAAGTATAGTTGAGATGACAAACCATTACCAAAATACTGAATTTTATCAGGTCACTTTTTATGTTCCCGAAAAACACTGTGAAAGTGTCAAACAAGCCATGTTCGATGCTGGCGCAGGCGGATTCGATAATTATCAAGAATGTTCTTGGCAAACTATGGGTCAAGGTCAATTTAAGCCTATAGAAGGAAGCCAGCCATTTTTGGGTAAGAAGGATAAACTTGAAAAAGTTTTAGAATACAAAGTAGAAATGCTGTGTCACAAAAACAATATAAAACCCGTTATTCGGGCATTAAAAAGCAGCCACCCCTATGAGGTGCCTGCTTTTTCGATCATAGAATTAATTTCTATTTAATATCCATTCATTCGGTCAACTCGTGCGCAATCTGCTTTTTCGTCATACTTTACGCGACGTTTAAAGTTTTTAGCTTTTGATGATTTTGCAATGCGGACGCTCTTTCTAATGATTCTCTTCTTTGCTGGTACATATTTTGCTTTCTTGACTGGCGCTACGATACTTGGGCAATTTGTACGCAAATAATAAGCATTACCACGTTTAGCGACATACTGGTCATATTGTGCCCAGCTTTTAAAACCACCCTGTACCGCTTTAGTTGGTGAACCACACATATTCATATGATCCACTTCTGGCCAAGCATAAGCAGGAAAAGTCACCATACTACCTAAAGTTAAGACCAGTCCTAATATCCATTTTTTCATTGAAAATAAATTCATAACGTTTAACTCTCCATACTTAAAATTGCGATATACTCTAACAATACTGATAATAGCTTATTATTTATTAGTATATTTTACTAAAATACTGTTTTGCTTAATATTTAACCGACAAAAACATTGCTTAATTTAGGAATTACCATGTCAAATTCACCCCAAGAAAGCACTAAACCTACCAACACTACCCATTTTGGCTATGAGCAAGTAGCCACAGAAGAAAAACAAGGCAAAGTGGCTGAAGTTTTCCATTCCGTTGCAGATAAATACGATGTAATGAATGATTTAATGTCAGCAGGTGTACATCGCTTATGGAAACGTTACACCATTGAAACATCAGGTGCTAAAAAAGGTGACACTATTCTTGATTTGGCAGGTGGTACAGGTGATTTAGCGATCAAATTTACACGTATTGTTGGACCAATAGGCAAAGTTACACTTTCTGACATAAACCCATCCATGTTAGAAAACGGGCGTAAGCGCTTAACCGATATGGGTATCGCGGGTAATATTGAATATATTGAAGCCAATGCAGAAGATTTACCCTTTGAAGACAATACCTACAATATCACTACCATGGCTTTTGGCTTACGCAATGTAACGGATAAAGATTCTGCTTTGCGTTCAATTTACCGCTGTTTAAAACCTGGCGGAAAATTGATGGTTTTAGAATTTTCAAAACCTATTGTTCCTGGATTAAACACTATTTACGATGCTTATTCATTCAAGCTTTTGCCTCTTATTGGCAAGATTGTTGCCAATGATGAAGAAAGTTACCGATATTTAGCAGAATCCATCCGTATGCACCCTGATCAAGAGACTTTGAAGGGTATGTTTGAAGATGCGGGCTTTGAAAATTGTAGCTACCACAATATGACAGGTGGAATCGTTGCCCTGCACGTTGGTTATAAATTCTAATTTAGGTTTAATCAAATTGTGAAAATTCCAATACCCTTTTTATCCGCTGTAGAAGCAGCCATTAATGCATGGCTAAAGCTCGATAATGAGAGCTTACCTCGCTTTGCTGAATTAGAGGGTAAGATCATTCGTTTGCACATTACAGGGCTAGACTTAAATCTCTATTTCTTCCCCTGTGCTTCAGGTATTCAAGTCTTAGGTAATTACCCTAGCGAAGAAGACGGTGGCGTAGTTGATGCAACCATTCATGGATCACCCATGGCATTGATTCTCCTCGGAACATCCAATAATGCAGGGGAAACCCTGCTAAAAAGTGATGTTGAAATTGATGGAGATATGCGTGTCGCTGAATCTTTCTCTGACATTTTAAAAAATGTAGATATTGACTGGGAAGAACTCTTATCAAAACTAGTCGGCGACATAATTGCACATCAAACAGGACAAGTTGCCCGTGGAGCAACTAGTTGGTTTACAGAAACGATTGAAGCGATGAAACTAAATACTGGCGAATACATAAATGAAGAATCCAAACTCAGTCCAGCTGATGCCGAAGTTCATCATCACATGGAACAAGTTGATAATGTGCGTATGGATGTTGACCGCTTAGAAGCTCGTATTAATCTGTTATTTTCCAATACAGATTCAAATCAGGAAAAACCAGAATAATAATGAATATCTTTTCCCAATCTTATCGACTTTTTGTGATCAACCGCGTCCTGATTCGCCACAACCTAGACGAACTCATTTACGCAATCCCCGCATTTAGGCCATTACGTTTTGTTTATCACCTCTCGCCTTGGAACTGGGGCAATAAAAAAGAAAATCGCGCATCTAACGCAGTGCGTATTCGCAGAGCGCTTGAAGACCTTGGGCCAGTATTTGTTAAATTTGGACAAATATTATCAACTAGGCGCGATATGTTGCCCGATGATCTAGCCAATGAACTGGCTAAACTGCAAGACAATGTGCCCCCTTTTTCAGGGCATGAAGCACGCAACATCATAGAAAAATCATTAGAAAAACCCGTCAATGAACTCTTCAAAAACTTTGATGAAAAACCACTGGCATCAGCTTCAATCGCTCAAGTTCATACCGCTATATTAAATGATGGTCGAGAAGCAATAGTCAAAGTTGTTCGCCCAGGCATAGAAAACACCATCCGCCACGATATAGATCTGATGCTATTTATCGCCCGCATGGTAGAACGCTTCAGTACCATTGGTAAACGCTTACGCCCGATTGAAGTGGTTGAAGATTATGAAAAAGTAATCTTTGATGAGCTAGATTTAGGGCGCGAAGCTGCGAATGCTAGCCAACTACGACGCAATCATGAAGGCTCTCCTGACTTATATGTGCCAGAAGTATACTGGGATCACTGTACACCCGAAGTCATGGTGATGGAACGTATTTACGGCATTCCCGTCGGTAAAACACAAACATTACGTGACCATAATATAAACATGAAAGTATTGGGTGAGCGCGGGGTAGAAATATTCTTCACCCAAGTGTTTAAACATAACTTTTTTCATGCCGATATGCACCCTGGTAATATTTTTATCGATGAAAGCAACCCTGACAACCCAAAATATATTGCTGTAGATTTTGGCATTATGGGAACACTAGAGCCACAAGATCAACGCTATTTAGCCGAGAATTTACACGCCTTTTTTAATCGCGATTATAAACGCGTAGCCGAGGCACATATCGAATCAGGCTGGGTACCCGCAGAAACAAAGGCCAGTGAATTTGAAGCCGCTATTCGTACCGTTTGTGAGCCAATCTTTCAATTACCCATCAAAGAAATCTCCTACGGAAAGCTACTTTTGCGTCTATTTCAGACGGCACAACGCTTTAATATGGAAGTACAACCACAATTAGTTTTACTACAAAAAACCTTATTAAATATCGAAGGCATGGGACGAGAACTTTATCCAGATTTGGACTTATGGGTAACAGCAAAGCCATTCCTACAGCGATGGATGGACGAACAAGCAGGTATACGTTCGCTATTTAACAACGCCAAAACAAATCTACCAAAGTTTATCGAACAGCTTCCGCATATGCCCGTGATGATCAACGATGTGATCAAACAAATGCACGATAATCAACTCAATATGCAAATGGAATCCAAACAGCTAGAGCAAATTCGTAAAGAAATTAAAGATGCCAACCGACGCACCGTTTTAACCTTAAGTGGTAGTGCTTTGCTAATAACAGCAGTTTTATCTAATTCACCACTCAATACTGCGCAGTTATCCACTCTTGTAAGTACATCACTTTTATCGTGGGGTGCTGGAATTGCTGGTATCGCATTATTAATTTATGGTTTATTTAAGCGATAATTTTTAATATTGTGCTAGTCTTAAAAGACATCTAATCATCTCAAAACTATGGAAAGACAGCCATTAACCCAACAAATATTACCACTGCTAACAAACACACCAAACTACTTGAAAAAGTAGAGCTATTTTCTGGGCTATCTACACCTTCCCTAATAGAAATATCCAGTTTAATGAAAGAGTTAAGCTTTAAGAAAAATACTGCCGTAATTAACCAAGGCGATCAATCTCGAAGCTTGTTTATTATTACCTCTGGTAGAATGAAAATATTTGCCAATGATGAAG
>Ga0256839_1003181_pt1 | contig 17205 bp, 11 predicted proteins | sample 354166metaG_FD_185968 | JGI IMG/M metagenome (GOLD analysis project Ga0256839, IMG submission 185968) | Hydrothermal vent microbial communities from Mid Atlantic Ridge, Atlantic Ocean - 354-166 | ecosystem: Environmental > Aquatic > Marine > Hydrothermal vents | place: Atlantic Ocean: Mid... | reverse complement strand
CAGGCCCGCCGGCATGCGCTGCAAGCGGCCCGCGCCCGGCAGGCCCAGGCCCAGGCCCGGCTCCAGCAGCAGGCCCAGGCACTTCAGGCCCAAGTCAAAGACCTCCAACGCCGGATCGAACAACTGGAAGGGCGTCTGCGACAGGAGGAGGAACAACTGGAACAACTGGTCGAGCACAAAAGCAAATTGGAACAGGAGGTGCGCCGCTGGCAAAAGTTGCTGGCTTCCCAGGGCGAGGAGCTGGACGCCGAAGAGCTGGACCGGCTTCGCCAACGCCTGGTCTGGTACCAACATAAACTCCAGGAAATCCAGACACGGCTGAAGGAAAAGCCCCAACCGCAAGCGGCCGTCTCCTATGCCATCGTCCCCTTCCAGGGGCGCCACGGCACGCGGCGGCGACCCATCTACATCGAGTGCCGCCGGGATAGCGTGCTGATCCAGCCGGGGGGGGTGGAGCTGCGGGCCAGGGACTTCCTGCACACTGGGCCGGAAAATCCCCTGGTGGCCGCCCTGCGAACCACCGTCCGCCACTGGCGCCAGCAAGGACTGCCGCCGGAAGAAACCCCTTATCCGCTCATCCTGGTCCGGCCCCAGGGCATCGCCGCCTACTACGCCGTGCGGCGGGCGTTGCAGAACTGGAAAGGCCCGCTGGGCTACGAGCTGATCGAAGGGGATTGGCAGCTGGAATTTGGTGCCGAAGACCCCCAGTTGATCCAGCTGCAACGCCTGGCCGTGCAAAAGGCGCGGCGGCTGCAACGCCAGCTGGCCCAAGGCGACTCCGGCCCCCGCTCCTCGGCCGAAGCAGGACTTTACCAGGCGGACGTCTTCGGCGGGCTGCGCCCGGTTGCCCCTGGGGCAGGTCACGCTCACCGTTCGGCGCCGGGCACAACTCGCCGCGGCAGAGGCTCGGGAACAGGCAGCGGCTTTGGCTCCCAGGCGTTTCGGCCCACCCGAAGCACCACCCCCGCAGCAGCCCGGCAGGGGGCAACCGGCGGCAACTCCGCACTGGCCGCTGCCATGGGTTCCCGGCGGGGAGCCTCCGGGTTGGGGAGCGGTTCCCTCGGGCCTGGACTTCCAGGCACTCCGGCTCGCCCTGGTGGAGAGGGATTCGGCTCCGGGCCTTTCCCGGGAGAATCCCCACCCGGCACAACCACCCCAGCAACCGGCTCGCCGCCCGGGCTGCAAAGCATGCTGGCCCGGAACACCACCAGGGGGCAAGGCGGAAACTCCCTGTTTGACAGCGGGCAAGCAAGCTCCGGCAGTGGCAGCGCTTCGTCCGCCACGGCCCCGAGCCAGGGACACTCTGCCACGGGGCAGCCTGCCGCCGGGGTGTCGTCCTCCGGCCGCAGCGCAGGCGCCGGAATCTCCGCTGCCACGGGAGGCGTCGCCGGGGGGCAGGCCTCCGGCCGGGGTACCGGGGGACTGGGTGCCGCCTCCGCCGCCGGTGGCTCTTCCTCCCTGGGGCTTTCCAGCTCCTCCTCGGGTGCCGCCGCGGGCGGCAGCCCCGCCGCCGCGGGAGCTGCCGGTGGCTCTCCGGCCCAGCAGCAATCCGGCTCGCTGGGCTTTTCAGCCCTGCTGAACCAGGACGACCCCACACGCTCCTCCCCCCAGGCACACCATTCCAACCGGCACGCCGGCTCCGGCACGGCGGGCCTGATGGAAGACCCGCCCCCGGGAGCCATCCCGCTGCGGCGGGCCATCACGGTCAACTTGTACCCGGATCGCCTGGTGGTGCTGCACAACGGCAGCCTGCGGGCCACGACCATCCGGCTGGATCAGCCGCTGGGGCGTTGGGCCACGCAACTGACCGACGTGCTGGCCCGCGAAATCCAGTCCTGGGGCAAGGCCGGCCGGGGCATGTACTGGAAACCCGCCCTGCGTGTCCGCGTGGCACCGGGAGCCAGCAAAAACTGGCAGCTCCTCCAGCAAGCCCTGCGCACCAGCGGGCTGGAACTGCAACCGATCCGCTGACACACGCATCCCGGGAGGAAACCACCCGTGGCCAGGCAACAACCCCCCACCGCCTCCGGAATGGACAGCGATTCCTTCCTGGACATCGTGGCCAACATCGTAGGGATTCTCATCATCCTGGTGATGGTGGTGGGCTTGCGCATCCAGCGCACTCCGCCGGTGCCGGAACCCTCCCCGGAGTTGAAGAACCGCCTGGCCCAGCTCAAGCGGCAGCTCGACGAAGCCCAGAAGCGGCTTGGACAAATGCAACAGGCCCGGCAGCAAAACCAACACCAACGCAAGCAACTCCAGCAACAAGCCGACGCCTTGGCCCAAGAGAAACAAGACCTCCAAGAACGCTTGCGGGAAAAACAACAGGCCCAAAAACACTACCGCCAGGAAAAGCTCCGCCTGCAGCAAGAAATCCTCCGCCAGGCCCGGCAGCTGGAACTGGCCCAGCAGGAACTGGCCAAACGCTCCCTCCGGCAGCCCAGGACGGTCCATGTGGTCAGCTATCCCACGCCGGTCAGCCGCACCGTCCAGGACGAGGAGCTTCATTTTCAGCTCACCGCCGGGCACCTGGCCTACGTGCCTTTCGAGGAGCTGGTGGCCCGGCTCAAGGAAGACGCCAAGCGCCGCGCCGCCCAACTGCGCCATGCGGCCGTGCTTTCGGCCACCGTGGGGCCGATCCGGGGCTACCGCTTGCGCTACGTGCTGCAAAAGGTCTCCACGCTTTCGGAGCTGGGCACGCTAAGTTTTGCCCGACTGGTGGTGGCCACGTTCGTGCCGGAGAAGGACCCGCCGGGAGTGCCGCTGGAGCAGGCCCTGGGTGCCAGCTCCGAGTTCCGAGCGCTGCTGGCCCGCGTCGATCCCCAAAAAACCACCATCACCATCTGGGTCCACCCGGATAGCTTCGGCCACTACCGGCGATTGAAAAAGGAGCTGTACGAGATGGGCTTTGCCGTGGCCGCCCGGCCCTTGCCCCCGGGACGCTACATCAGCGCCTCGCCTTCGGGGAGCTACTCCGAGGCGCAGTAGGGTTTTCGCGCACCGGGAGCCGTTGCTTCCTGCGGCGGGGCGGCCGGGAAACCGGTGGCAGCGCGCGGTTGTTCCGCCGGCTGCGCAACTGGTCAAAAAGCGACTTGCGCGGTACGCTCGACGGCGCCGCCGAAAACAAACGCGCCATGAAACAATCGGCCGGAGTGTTGCTGTATCGCTGGAACCAGGGGCGGCTGGAGGTGCTGCTGGTTCACCCTTCCGGGGCGTACAACCGCCGCGCGCCGTGGAGCATTCCCAAGGGAGAGCTGGACCCGGGCGAACAGCCCGAACAAACCGCCCGCCGCGAAACCGCCGAAGAAACCGGCATCGTCCCCCCGCAGGAGCTGATCCCCCTGGGGGAGGTCCAGTACCGCAAGAGCCGCAAGCGGATTGTCGGCTTTGCGGCTCTGGCTCCCGAGGGGAGCCGGCCGCGGTGCGCGTCGTGGGAAGTGGATCGAGCCGAGTTCCTGCCCCTGGAGGAAGCTCTCCGCCGCATCCACCCAGACCAGGCCCCGCTGGTTCATCGCCTGGTGGAACATCTTCGCAGCCAGGGAGGGACGCCCCCGGAAGGAGGAACAAAAGGGGCTCAAGCGCAGTGAAAAAATCGTCTCTTTGCTTGTTCGCCCCCGCGAGTATGAAGGACAATGGAAGGGGGGTCTTCCGGCTCCGGCAGCCCCCACTTTTCCTCATGGCTCGCAATCGAAGGTATCGGCCATGCCCGTTGACTTGAGGACTCGTTACCTGGGCCTGGAGCTTTCCTCGCCGCTGGTGGCCGGGGCTTCGCCGCTGACGATCGACCTGCAAGTGCTGCGGCGGCTGGAGGAAGCCGGAGCGGGAGCCGTGGTCATGCCTTCGCTTTTTGCCGAGCAGTTCGAGCGGGACGAGCGGCTCCTGACCTAGCTGTACGAGTTCCAGCCCGAGGAGCTGCCCGAGCTGCCTCAGCTCTACGCCCAACTGAAAGACTACAACCAGGGCCCCCTGCCCTACCTGCGGCTGCTGGAACAGGCCCGGCAGCAGCTCTCCGTGCCGGTGATCGCCAGCATCAACGCCCCGGGTCCGGGGGACTGGACCCGATTTGCCGCCTGGCTGGAGCAGGCCGGAGCCGACGCCCTGGAGCTGAACATCTACCACGTGCCCACCCGGGCCGACCTGTCCGCCCAGCAGGTGGAACAGCAATACCTGGAGGCGGTCCAGGGGGTGCGGCAGGCGACCCGGTTGCCGCTGGCGGTGAAGATCGGGCCGTATTTTAGCAGCTTGCCGCACTTTGCTGCCGAGCTGGTGGCCGCCGGGGCCGAGGCGCTGGTGCTGTTCAATCGCTACCTGGAGCCGGACGTGAACCTGGAAAAAATGTGCATCGAGCCGGTGCTGGTGCTCAGCACGCGGCACGAGCTGCGTTTGCCGCTGCGATGGATCGGCGTGCTGCGGGATCAGCTCTCGGTGAACCTGGCCGCCAGCAGCGGCGTGCAGGAGCCGGAGGACGTGGTGAAGGCCCTGGCCGTGGGGGCCGATGTGGTGATGGTCGTAGGGCACCTCTTGCGGCACGGTCCATCGGCCCTGGAGCGGCTGTTACAAGGCGTGCGGCACTGGCTGCAGGAGCACCAGATGACCCTGGAGCAGCTTCGCGGGCGGCTGTCCATGAGCCGTTGCGGCGATCCGGCGTTGTTGCAGCGGGCCAACTACATGCAGACGGTGGTTTCCTACCGCGGGCATTGAGCAGGCTCCCGCGGGAAACTCACCCCTGTTGCTGGTTGATCGAGGCGGGGGACTTGACCAACTCGGTGTGAGGGGGGGCGGGCACCGGGGGCATCCCCGCTGGGGCCACCGGGGCCTGCTCCGGCCGGTGACGGCGGAACAACCGGCCGAAGGGACCGGCCAGGATCGCCGGCAGCATCAGCAAATCGCCCACCAAGGCCGTGGCCAGCAGAGGGAGCATCAACACGCCGAACCGCATGGTGGGAGTAAACGCACTGAAGTAGTGCATGAACATGCCCAAGCCCCCCACGATCGACGTCTGCACCATGGCCCACGCACAGTGCGCATAAGATTGCCGCGTGGCATCGGCGGCCGACTTTCCGGCGGCCACGCCGCGGCGATACCAGGAAAGGAAGTGCACCGTGTCGTCCACGGCCACCCCCAGGGCCACGCTGGCGGTCATCATGGTGCCGATGTCCACCAGGATGCCCATCCAGGCCATGTAGCCGAACACCACGAGGGTGGGGAACAAGTTGGGCAGCATGGTCAGGGCCGCAGCCGGCAGGGCCTTCAGCGGGCCGGCCGTGGGCCAGACCAGCATCACCATCATGAAAAAGATCAGCCCAAAGGCCAGCGTGTAACTCTCGAACAACCCGGTGAGCAGTTCGTTCTGGGCCTTATAGACCAGCGGCACGATGCCCGTGTAGGTGGCTTGCACTTTGCCGGAGCCGATCTGGGCCAGCAGGGGATCGACCGCTTTGCGGATTTCCTCCACGAAGTGGCTGTAGTCCACGTCGCTCAGGGCGGCCATGCGGAGGCTGATGCGGAACAGCTCCTGGTCCCCCTCCTGCACGTAGAAGTCCCGCCTCAGGAAATACTGGCGAAACTCCAGGAGTTTTTCGTTCAGCACGCGGTCGGCGGTGCTCCTGCCGAGGGTCACCCGGGGATAGAGCGAAGGGACGAAGGTGACCACCGACAAGGTGGCATCCACTTCCTCCAGGGCCGTCAGGCGGCGGTTGACCTGGTCGATCAACCGCATCCGCTGCAGCAGGCTCCAGTTGGCGATCTCCGGGTGGCGGTTGTCGAAGCGGATGACCACTTCCATGGGCATCAGCGGCCCCACCTTGTTCTCCAGCCAGGTGTAGTCCTGCACGATGCGCGTGCTTTGGTCGAACAGCTTGATGAGCTTGACGGTGGTCTTCATCCGCGTGGCCACCCCGTAGCCGAACAGAACCATCACCAGCACGAAACCGGCCAGCACGAGGCGGTTGCGGCGGAGGACCCACTCGCGGGCCGGGAGGAACCAGTGCCGCGTGGCCCGGGAAAACAGCGACTCGCGCCCCTGGACTTTTCGGCAGCGCCCCTGGGAATCGGGGTAGTATTGCAACAAGCTGGGCAGGTAGAGGAACAGCCACAGCAGCGACACCATGATGGCCACAGCCGACATGATGCCGAACTTGCGAATGGGCAGCAGGTCGGCGATAGCCAGCGAGCCCAGCCCCACGGCCGTGGTGGCCGCAGCCAGCGTGCAGGGGAGGAACCCCTTGGCCACCGCTCCGGCGGGAGCCTCGGGGCGGGGCCCCTGATCCTCGATGGTGTCGAAGTAATAGTTGACGATGTGAATCGCCCCGGAGAGCGTGAGCACGAACACCAGCGTGGGCATGGTCAGCAGCACGGCATCCACCGGCACCCTGGCATAGTGCACGATGGCCAGGCTGCTCAACTCGCTGAACAAAGCCGTGAAAAAGACGAAGGTGCTGAACTTCACGGCCCGCTTCCAGCCCAGGTTGGGCAGAAAGCAGCCCAAGCACAACAGGAACCCGACCCCCAGGGCCATGGTGGCCACGGTGCGTACGGCCCGCTGCCCCTCCTCGTCGATGGCCACGTTGTCCACCGGCGGCCCGCCCATGTGCAGGTGTTCCTCCGGGATATTGCACTCCTGGGTGGCGATCTGGCGGATGCGAGCCAGGGTGGGGGCCAGCTGCTTTTCCTGGGCGGCAAACTCCGAGAGCGAAACCAGGATGGCCGCCTGCCGGCGCGGCTCGGACTGGAAGAACTCCCAGCGCTTGGGCCGATCGTCCCCTTGGAGCAACACCTCGAAGGTGCCCAACTCGTCCCGGTAGCTGGCCCGCAACAACTCCAGGGCATGCTGGTAATCGCGGGCCGGCTTGCCGTTGATCTGTTGGATCACCTGGCCGGGCCGCAACCCGGCCGCCTCGGCCGCCGAACCCAACTCCACCCTGCCGATGGTCGGCTCCTGGTGATCCGGGTCCAGCCAGATGCCCTGGAGGTACTCCGGCCCGATCAGCGTCCCCTCCAGCCGCTGCAAGGCTTTCCGGCGTGAGATGCGGGCCGGGGATTTTCCGTCCTTGGTACGGGGCGGGTTGGTCAGTTTTTCCAGCAACTCCGGGCCGGTTTCCACGGTTTCAAACAACTTGGGCCCTTCGGGGGCCTGGGCCACGCGGAGCTTGGCTGCCATCAGCGGGATGCGGTCGTCGTCCAGGTACCCCCCTTCCCAACTGATGAGCACCACCTGGTCGCTGCCGGTGCCGAATCTCTCTTGAAACTTCCGCAGCTCCTTGGTTTCCGGGTAGCGGTCCGGGAGCCAGTCCTTGACGTTGTTGGTGTTGGACCGGATGGCCCGCAATGCCCCCATCACGATAAACGGGAGAAAAAACAAAAAAATGCACAACAAGGCAAAATGGTACCGTTGCAGAAATCGTGCATAGAGCGAAGTGAGAGAATCCTTCGTCATCAGACCGGACCCATTCGGGGAAACCTGCTAGGGGGCAAAAGGCTGGAACAACTTGCTGGGTACCGGTGCGCCACCTGCAAACAAGCAAAGTGTATCGCACAGGGTATCAGCCGTCTATGCCCAGCAACGGGAAAAAGTGGAACGAAGGATTTCAAGCTAGACATCCTGGGAAGACCTGTTGACAGAGACAGCCTGCGGGTTCTGGATCGACCTGGAAGGCTGCCAAAAATGTTTACCCTTCCCCTTGCGGCTGGCACCGCTGCCAAGCCCGCACCGCCGATTCGGCCAGCGTGGAGTCCTGGGCGGGAAAGACCGTACGCAGGTCCAATAGCAGCCGTTCCTTCTGCACCCGCGGAACTACCGGCGGAGAGCCGGTGCGCAAGGCTCGGGCAAGCTGGTCCAACGAAGCGTGCTGCGGACAGAGGGCCACGCACCAGGTGGGCAGCTGCTGGGTGGGGACGGATCCCCCGCCAAAGTAGCCCACTTCCCGCACCGCTCGCGGCTCCAGGGCCGGGGCCTGTTGCAGCAGTCGCCGGACCAGCCGCTGGGCGCGCCGCTTCAGGGTGTCCAGAGGCGTGTGGAGCATGCGCAGCAGCGGCAACTGATCCCGTGCCTGGTCCAGCTCCAGGTACAGTTCCAGCGTGGCGGCCAAGGCGGCCAGGGTGAGCTTGTCCACCCGCAAGGCGCGCATGAGCGGGTGCCGGGCGATTTGCTCCACCCAGCGGCGGCGGCCGACGATGATCCCGCACTGCGGCCCGCCAAGCAGCTTGTCGCCGCTGAACAGCACCAGCTCGGCCCCTTGGGAAACGCTGGCGGCGGCCACCGGCTCCTGCTCCAGCTCCGGCAAGTCCAACGGGACGATCACCCCGGAGCCGATGTCGTCGATCACCGGCAGATCGTAGCGGCGGCCCAGAGCCACCAGCTCCGCAAGCGGCACTTCCTGGGTGAAACCGACGATGCGGAAGTTGCTGGTGTGGACCCGCATCAACGCGGCCGTCCGGGGGCCGATGGCCTGCTGGTAGTCGCTCAAGCGGGTCTTGTTCGTGGTGCCCACTTCCCGCAGGCGAGCCCCGGACATGGCCATCACTTCCGGCAAGCGAAAGCTGCCTCCGATCTCCACCAGCTGGCCGCGGGAGACGACCACTTCGCGTCCTTGGGCCAGCGCCGCCAGGGCGATCAGCGTGGCGGCGGCGTTATTGTTCACCACCACGGCAGCCTCGGCCCCGGTCAGCTCCTGCAGCAGCGGGGCCACGGCCAGCACGCGCTGGCTGCGGCGACCGCTTTCCAGGTCCAGTTCCACGCTGGCGTAGTTGCCCCCGCAGTGGGCCAGGGCCTGCACGGCCGCCGGGGCCAGGGGACTGCGCCCCAGCCCCGTGTGGAGCAGCACCCCCGTGGCGTTGATCACCACCTGGAGCGGGTTGCGGCACTGCCTCTGTACGTAGTGTTCCAGTTGATCCAGCAGTTGTTCATGCGGGGGGAGCTGCTCGCCCTGGTGCAGTACGCCCCGGCGCAAGTGCTCCAGGAAACGGCGAATGGCCTGGGTGACCCGACGCCGCGAATGACGCTTGACCAGCGCCTGCACCCGGGGGTGTTGCAGCAAGGCATCCACCTTGGGAATATGCCGCAGGGGATGATCGTTCATGGCAGGGGGTTCTCGCAACCGCGGAACGGAAACGCGCCTCGGCTCCTCAGCCGCTGCCGGCCGCCTCGCCCACCAGCTCCTCGGCCCGGGGACCCAGCACACGCAGGTCCCCTTGGCGTCGGGTCAGTCCCAGGGAATCGAAGTATTCGCACAAGGGGACGGCGTACTTGCGGGTGGTGCCGAGGGCCTCGCGAATCTGGCTAAGGGTGCGTCCCTGGCCATCGGCCAGCAGCTGCACCACCTGGCGGCGCAGGCGGCGCTCGGCGTCTCGATGCATCAGCAGCGTGGGGGACAGCTGCACCAGGGTACCCTGGGCAGCGGCCAGCTGGAGCAGCTTGGAGATCAGCTGGGGGTTCTTTCCCAGCTGCCGGGTGATCTCCTCCACGCCCGGTGGCCGCTCCCCGGCCCGGGCGTAAAGCTGCTCTAGTTCCCCCAGCAGGCGGCGTTCGGCGGCGGAGAGCTTCGGCCCGTGACCCCGCAACTGCAACCCCTGCTCGTTGCGCAGCACCTGCCCCCGGCGGACCATCTCCTCCACCAGCGCCTGCACCAGGGGCGAAGGCCCCAGGTAGCTCAATCGCCGCAGCACCTCGTGGGGATCAATGCCCAACTTGAGCGGTTGCTGGGCGTGGAGTTTTTCCAGTACCTGGGCGATCTGCTGGAAGGCCCGTTGGGCCGCATCGCGGCTGAGCGTGGCACTGCGGGTGGGGGACCAGCTCAGGTGAAGCAACTGGCCCTGTTGCTCCAGTTGGCGGAGGTACTTTTCGGGGTCCGTCACCCCGGTGGCCCGCACTAGGTCCCGTTCACTCCAGGGGCGCGTACCGAAAAAGTAAAGGGCGGCCTGGACACGTTGCATCGGGTCGGGGGAGTCGAGCCGCCGGGCCCAGTCCCAGGCCGCAGCGTCCTTGCGGCGGAGCTTGGGAGCCAGGGGGTCCAGCACGTGTCCGCCGCCGATGGTAACCACCGGCGATTCGCTCCGCAGCACGAACGGCTGCCCCCAGGCGGCCACAGCCGGTTGGGCGAGGAACAACTGGGCCAGCCCGTCCTTGCCGGGCAGGAGCTCGCCCGCCCCCTGCAAGGAAACCACGGCCAGGATTTCGGCCGTTCCCAGGTGCAAGCGGACGCGGCTGCGGTGTTTAAGCGGCCGGGGAGCGCCGGGCAACAGGTGGCAGCGGACGGTCATCAAGCGGCTGGGGACCAGAAAGCCCGGCTCGCACAGCTCGTGCCCGCGACGCAACTGCGTGTGGTGGATGCCGTGCAAGTTGATCGCCGCCCGCTGCCCCCGACGCACCGAGGACACCGCTTGCTCGTGGGACTGGATGGCCCGCACGCGCACCGGGATTTCCCCCGGCTGCACCACCAGCTCCTGGCCCACCTCGGCACGTCCACTCACGACGCTGCCGGTGACCACCGTGCCGTGCCCCTCCTTGACGAACACCCGATCCACGGCCATGCGAAACGGCCCCAGCGGTTCGGCGGCCCGGAGGGCGGCTGCCTGTCGAGCCGCCTGGAACAGGGCTTGTTTCAGTTCCGGGATGCCCTGGCCGGTGGCGGCGCTGGTGGGGACCATGGGGGCGTGCTGGAGAAAGGTCCCTTGGACCAGCTCGCGCACCTCTTCCTCCACCAGCTCCAGCCATTGGGCATCGACCTTGTCGCACTTGGTCAGAGCGATGACGCCGTGGCGGAGCCGCAGCAGCTTGAGGATTTCCAGATGCTCGCGGGTTTGGGGCTTGACCGACTCGTCGGCAGCCACCACGAGCAAGGCCAGGTCCACTCCCGTGGCTCCGGCTAGCATGTTTCGCACGAACCGCTCGTGCCCCGGCACATCCACAATCCCCAGCACCACCTCCCCCAAGTCGAGCTTGGCATAACCCAGTTCGATGGTGATACCGCGGCGTTTTTCTTCGGGGAGCCGGTCGGTGTCGGTACCGGTGAGAGCCTTCACCAGGGAGGTCTTGCCGTGGTCGATGTGCCCGGCGGTCCCCAGGATCAGCGGCACAGGCTGGTTCATGGCTCGTATCTCCATCGCTTGCTTGGGACACGGCGCGCCCCAAGAGCCGCTGCGGCGTCAAGCGGCAAGGGCAAGCGAGCACGGGGCGCGGGGAGTGGGCTCGCAAGAACCTTTCCCCCTGCTCCAGTATAAGAGGAGCTGCTCGGGTGTTCCCATACGCCGGCAGGGGGAAACTCGTTCCCCTGGAGCAAAAAAGCCTCCGGCATCTGCCGGATGCGCGTTTAGCGTGCCAGCACAAAACGGAGTGTTTCCAGAGCAAAAAGAGTCAATTTTTGTCCGGCGAGCCCCGGGCTTCAGCCCGGGGAGAGCCGAAGAAACACCTGTGTGTTGACCTTCTCCGCCAGCTGAAGCTGGCGGCTCGCCGGTTGCAAGAAGAAACGCTTCTTTCCGCCTCGTGCGGAAGCGTCGAACCAACAGTGTGCTAGCTGGCTAAACACGTACAATGCCGGAGTCAGGTCAGCCACCCTGGGGGAAGACCCTGCGGGGCCCCTAGCGGGCCACTTCCAGGTACAAGACGTCCACGAAGAACTCTTGTCCGCCTCGCCGATTCCGCGAACCCCGCTGCCGAGATGCCCCTCGGGCGGGAGCCTGGGGACCCACGCCGGGCTTGGGATAGATCAGCACGTCCATCGACACCAGGCGATCACCCTGCTCCTGGAAATACTCCAGCCAGTAACTGCGGGCGAAGCTGAGGTGGCGCTTGGCTTTGCGCTGAAAGGGGCGCGCCACGTTGTTGATGGCTCCCTTGCGGGAAAGCCGCAGGAAGTGGACTTTCAGCCGCGGCCAGTTCGACTTGGAGCCCAGGGAACGGGGTACGTCGGCAGGCAAGCTGCAGTGGTACTGCTTGAGCACCGTGTAGGTGGAGGGGATGCGGATGGGCAAGGACTTGACATCTCCTTTGCTTGGGCTTCGGACTCCAGCCTGGGCAAAGCGGGAGCAAAGATGGAAGACCAAGTCTTCGGTGGCGTCGTTCCAGGCGAGCTTGGGATCCTGGGAGCCCTTGTTCCCTGTGGGAAATGGTTGTCCCCCCTGGGGAAATCCGCCACCGGAAATCTCACCGGCAGGACCAGCTCCTCCGCCGGGAAATCCCCCCGCGGGACCAGCACCACCAAAAGGATTGTTGCCACCGGTGTTTCGCCGCCCGGGGCGAGGCGTCTTGTCCCGCGACTGCCGGGGAGCCTGGCGAAGCACAAACAACAACCCCGGGTCGACCACCTCGAACATCCCCCAGTTCTTGCCGCTCCAGGCTTGCGGTCCTCCGGCCCAGTGCTGCTGAACCAGCTGGTCCAGGCTATTGCGTACCTTGGGAAAGGGCATGACGGCAGCCAATTGCAACAAGCTGGAGCGCATGGCCAAGCCGCGTTGTGCGCGAACTTGGGCGGCCACCCGATCAATCATGGAAGAGCTCCAGAGCAATGGGACGATCTGGGCCATCTGTTGCTCGTTCAATTGGGGAACGCGAGGCGCTTGAGTCATGCCGCCTCTCATTCCGGGCATCATGCCTTCGCCGCCGAGCATCCCTGGCCCATCAATTCCCCCCGGTCCAAGCGCCCCTCCTGCTGAGAATTCCGCCCCCGCGGCACCGGGAACTCCACCAGGCCCGGGAGCGCCCAGACCTTCTCCACCAGGACTAGAGCCACCTGGGGCACCGGGGGCTCCGAGCCCACCCGGGAAACCCGGTCCAAAGGGTGTGCTCCCACCGGAGGCGGCCGACAGCGCCCGCCACGGCAATCCCATGCCATGCAACAGCAGCTGCCGGGCATATTCGGCAAGGAGACGCTCCAGGTAGGCTTGTTGCTGCGCTGGAAGATGGACTTGCGTGTAGAGGGTCACCTGGGCGGGGATGTTATCCACCGACGGGGCAAGCAGCAGGGGCAAAACTTGTTTTTGCGACTCGGCCGGGAGTCGGGGCAGGTTTTGGGCCAGTTTTTGGCGGATCGTTCCGGGCAGTTTGCCCTGGGTGAGCTTCAGGGCCATCAATTGCAACTGAGCGGGAGTGATTTTGCCGTTCCCTCCGCCCGCGGAACGAACCCTCTGCGGGAACAAAATACAAAGCTGCAACAATTGGCGGTGCTGCGGCGAGGAGGAGTTGGCCAGCTCTTGAAGCAACGCCTGCACCACGGCTTGATCCGCAGCGGCCACCTTCAGCTTGCCGCCCAGCAGACCCGTCACCCCTTGAAATGCCTGCGGCGTCCGATTGCTCACCAAAGCCTTGATCAGGGACGCTGTGGCCTTGTCCAGGGAGGCGGAGCCAAAGCCGGAGCCCATTCCCGGTCCCATTCCCGGTCCCATTCCGCCCGGCCCACCTGGAAAGCCACCAACCCCCTCGGCCCCCGGAGGCCCCAACCCTCCGCCGCCGGGGATCCCTCCCGGGGGGCCCAGTCCTTCGGCTCCTGGTCCGATTCCGCCGGGAGGACCGAGTCCTTCTCCACCAGGAGGTCCCCCGCCGGGAGGACCGAGTCCTTCCCCACCAGGAGGTCCCCCACCGGGAGGACCGAGTCCTTCCCCACCAGGAGGTCCCTCACCAAACCCTGGAAAACCTCCCATCCCGGCGGCCCCTTGCGGCTTCATGGCCAGCAGCTCCAGCCATAAGGCCGCATATTCGGCACTGTTGGTGGTGGAGGCAGCTCGCCGGGCGACGGCTTCGGGAAGCTTAGGATGGTTGAACTTGCGCGCTTTACGGAAGTCGTCCGGCTTCCAAGCGTCTAAGTCCTTGGGGAGCTTGGGCGTCTTGGCTCCTACGCCCGGGCCTCCCGGCATACCGGGCCCCCCCGGCATACCGGGCCCCCCCGGCATACCGTCCGGACCACCCGGCATCCCGTCCGGACCACCCGGCATCCCGCCCGGACCACCCGGGGCACCAGGTCCGCCGGGACCACCCGGGGCTGCCGAAGATCCAGGGCTGGCGCCACTCCCTCCGGATGGCTGAGCGCTGGCCGTTTTTTGACCAGTGCCAGAGGAGCTTTCTTCTTTTTTCTCCTCTTTGCTGCCGCACCCGGAAACAAACCACAACGCCAAAGCAGCTGCCACCAAGCTCGAACGGAAAAGCCAGCCTGCCGACCATGCACTGCGAGAAGATTGCACGAACGGTTCCTCCACCGATAGGAGGGGACACACCCCAGAAACGGAAAAAGGACTAGAACGACTTCGGTTGCTGAATCTACCACAAACTCCGCATTTTTGCCAACCGAATCCCGTTTCGGGCGGGGCGGCGGTTGATTTTTCGCCTGAGGGGGGTCACACTCGGGCCGTGTTCTTCCGCCCTGGCTGGGGGTGTGCCGCAGCGGGTCCCGTGGCCCGGTGCAAGCTGGCGGCTCTTCTCCTCCGGATACGGACGGACGGTAAAGACGAACGCTTTTTCCAGGAACGAAGCATGCCCTCGCTGAGACAACGCTTCTTGGAAGATCGCCTGTTGCGGCTGTTTGCCGTGAGCCGCGTCCCGCATCCGGTGGTGATCGACGTGTTCGGGCTTTCGGGGCTGTTCGACGCCTTCTGGATCGACCAGGAACACGGCGGCTGGACCTACGATCAGATCGTCACGGCCGTACTGGCCGGGCAGGCGCACGGTTTGGAATGTTTCGTGCGCATGGCCCCCACCGGCTACGAGGCCGTCACCCAGAATCTGGAAGCCGGGGCGGCCGGGGTAATGGCCGCCCGGATCGAAAGCGCTCAGCAGGCCGAGCAGTTCGTTCGCTGGAGCAAGTTCGCCCCGCTGGGAAACCGGGGGTTCAACTCCGGCGGCCGCGACGGCCGCTACGCCCAGCTGGAGCCGGTGGAGTTTGCCCGCCGGGCCAACCAGGAACAACTGGTGGCCATCCAGATCGAAACCCTCGGGGCGCTGAACGACGTGGAGGCCATCGCCGCTCTGGAGGGGGTGGACGTGCTGTTTGTGGGCCCGGCCGACTTGAGCCAGGCCTTGGGCATTCTGGGCCAGTGGGATCATCCCAAGCTCTGGGAGGCCATTGTGGCGGTGGAGCGGGCTTGTCGGCGGCACGGGAAGGCGTGGGCCACGGTGGCCCCCAGTGTGCGGTTCGTCCAACGGGCCGTGGAACACGGCTGCCGTGCGGTGAGCTTTACCAGCACGGTAACCTGTCTCAACGCAGGGCTGGAAGCGCTGCAAGAGCAGTTTGCCGCCTGGCTGGGCTGAGGGGTTGCGTTTTTTGTTTCGGTATCTTCGGCCTCCGGTGGACCGCGGCCTGGAAGATTTTTTTCGGGGAAAAGATACACGCGGTCCCGGCCCTTGGCTAAGCTGAAATGTACGTGGGGCTGTGGCCTTCAAGGAGCAGAACCTCCTTCCCTCGGCTTTCTCGGGGAAACTCGATGGACCTGGCATCTTTCTGTTTCGGCATCTTCGCACTGGTGGTCCTGCTGCCGGCAGCCGTGGCAGCCGGGTGGTACTGGCTTCAGAAGCGGAAAGGGGCGGCCTCCGAAGACGAATCCCCCTTTATCTCCCTGGTAGGGTTGCTCAGCGAACCGCTGCCACTGAACAAGCGGAAACTGCTGCAAGCGGTACAGAAGGCCTGGGATCCTCGCATCGGGACCAGCTCAGAAGATAGCGAAGATGGCTTTGTGGCCTATCACCCGCGCACCTCGGCCGTGTTCTGGCAAAGAGGATTCTTCCTGGTGCACAACATGCCCCGAACCTACGTGGAAGAGGTGGAAGAAGTGACCCAGCAGATCATGGACCTGCGACTGCGGAAACTATTTCTTCAGCACCGGGCGTGGTTCAGCGTGGACGCCGTGGGAATACCAGAGGCCATTTCGCCAGATGAGCATCGCCGATTGTATCACCTGATTGCTCGCTTGTTTCTGGAGCTGGTGGACCAGCGGTGCCTGGCGATTTTCGTGCCGGAGACCGGCCAGGCGTTTCCCGTCACCGAGGAAACCCTGGCGGCGTTGCGAGCCCCCCACCCGCTCAAAGCCCTGCAAGATTCCGCTCCCATCCCGCTGTTGGAAGTCGCTCCGGACGATCCTCGCATGCGCCAAGCCGAGCAGCAGGCCCGGCAAACCTGGCCCCAGTTCGTCGAGGCGTTTGAGCAAAAAAGGGGCTCCGACTTTGCGGTCAAGGCCCCCATCACCGTGGAAGACAACACGGAGTTCATTTGGATCGAGGTCACCGCCCTGGAAGGAGATTACATCTACGGCACGCTGGGCAACGATCCGGTGGACCTGGGCCAGCTGAAGTACGGTTCCCGTGTGCGGGTGCCGGTGGCGGAGTTGAACGACTGGGTCTATTTCGATCCGGAGGGGAACCTGGTGGGCGGCTACACGATTCCGCTGTTTCTCGACCAGGAGAAGCTCAAGCGCAAAAAACCTGAGTAAAGCCTCCGGAATGTGCTTTTGGGGCTAGCATTGCCAGCACTACCGGCCAAGGGGCCGCAGCGGACTGCTCTTGTCGGCAAATTGCTGCCTTTTTATCGTGCCGCCGCAGTGTTTCCGGCTCTCGCAGTGCGCGCCGGGCCGGAAGCAGGATTGCCCGCCGCGTGGTGCTCCTTTTGCGGAATCGGATGTTCGCCCCGGTGTTACGGCCGGCTTGGACCGCTGCCGTGACGGCGGTTCTGTTAGGGATCGCCGCCGCCGGGGGGGGCTGCGCCCCTTGGGCTCCGCCGCCGGGCACCCCCACCTACGTGGCTCCGCCTCCGCCGCTGGTAACTTCTCCCGGCACGGGCGCCCCCCTGCCCGGCCAAGTGAGCGTCCAGGTGCGACCCCAACAAACGGCGGCCGTGATCGGCAGCTCCGTGCCCCTTGTGGCCGAGGTGCACTTCGGCGGCCGGCCGTTGCCGGGCCAGCGGGTGGATTGGGTGCTGGCCCCGCAAAGCGTCGGGCGGCTCGATCTGGCCACTGCCGCTTCCCCCCTGACGCGGCTCCTCCCTCCCTTTACCAGCCCGCGGAAAATCAGCGATGCTCACGTAATCACCCTCACCGCCACACGCGACCTGGCCTGGTCGCGCAGCACGCCCGATCCGCGCGACGATGTAACCATCCGCCGGGGGCAGGCACTGGTGCTGGTTTCTTCGCCGCAGGAAGGGCTTAGTCGCGTGCAGGTGGTGGTGCCCGGGCTGGCTGCCGCCGGGACAGCCCAGACCGCCTGGATCTATTGGGCCGATGCCCGCTGGACTT
>Ga0256839_1003180_pt1 | contig 17206 bp, 16 predicted proteins | sample 354166metaG_FD_185968 | JGI IMG/M metagenome (GOLD analysis project Ga0256839, IMG submission 185968) | Hydrothermal vent microbial communities from Mid Atlantic Ridge, Atlantic Ocean - 354-166 | ecosystem: Environmental > Aquatic > Marine > Hydrothermal vents | place: Atlantic Ocean: Mid... | reverse complement strand
AACGTGGTGCCGGTGGACGAGACGGACGAGCAACTACTGGTGCTGCCGCTGGCCCACATTTTCTCGCGCCAGCTTCTTTGGGGCGCGGTGGAGCAGGGCGCGGTGACGTCCTTCGCCGAGCGCCCCGACACCATCGAGCGCGATCTGCACGAGGTGGCGCCCACGTTCATGGGGGCCGTCCCCCGGATCTACGAGCAGGTGTACCATCGCATCCTGGCGAAGGGGCGGGCCGGCGGTTTCGTGGACCGGCGGCTGTTCGAGTGGTGCCTCGACGTGGGCCGCCGGGTGAGCGTGCACCGCCAGCGAGGCCAGGCCGTGCCGCTTCGGCTCGAGGCGAAGTGGCGGATCGCCGACCGGCTGGTCTTCTCGCGGATCCGCGGGGCGTTCGGCGGGCGGTTGCGGTTCTTCGTGTCGGGGGGGGCGGCGCTGGCCCCGCCGATCGCGGAGTTCTTTCACGCGGCGAACATCCTCATCCTGGAGGGGTATGGATTGACCGAGACGACGGGGGCGGTCACCGTCAATCGCCCCGACCGGTTCCGCTTCGGCACGGTGGGGCCGCCCATGCCCGGTTGCGAGGTCCGCATCGCGGAGGACGGCGAGATCCTCGTGCGCGGGCACAACGTGATGAAGGCCTACCTGGGGCGCCCGGACGAGACCGCGTCCGTGCTCGATCCCGACGGCTGGCTGCACACCGGGGACATCGGCGAGTTCGTGGGGGGCTTTTTGCGCGTGACGGATCGCAAGAAGGACCTCATCAAGACCTCCACCGGCAAGTTCGTGGCGCCGCGGATGCTCGAACAAAAGCTCGAGTGTTTCGGCCCCATCGCGCGGGCCGTCATCCTCGGGGAGGGGCGCCCCTACGTCGTGGCGCTCATCGAACTCGATCCCGAGGTGGTCGCGGACCTGGCGCGTCGAGAACGGCTCGGGGTCTCGAGCGTCGAGGACTTTGCGCGCCACCCGCGGATCCGCGCCGTCGTGCAGCAGTGCATCGATCGGGCCAACGGTTCGCTGGCGTCGTTCGAGACGATCCGCCGCTTCGCGATCCTTCCGCGCCCGTTGTCGGAGGCGCTCGACGAGCTGACGCCCACCGGCAAGGCGCGCCGCCGCGTCGTCGCGGAGCACTTTCACGATCTCTACGAGAAGCTGTACGAGACGCCGCCGCCGGGCATGCCGGGCGGCGGCGCGACCCGGCCGTCCTGGCGCGGGCGGTAGGACCGGGCGGTTTCGAACCGCCGACCTCTACCGTGTCAAGGTAGCGCTCTACCCCTGAGCTACGGTCCTGTGGTCGCTGGGGCGAGCCCTTTATCGCGGGTGCAGCGCGAGGTCAAGGACCGCGCCATGGGTGCGCAAAAGGCGCGCCGTGCCGCGCCGCCGGGGCGTTCGCCGGCGGGGTAGCTGCTACCTTCCCACCCCGACGATGAGCGCTTCCGAGTACGAACGCGAACTCGAACACATGATCGATCCGAAGCCGCCCGAGCTCTCCCCGCTCGAGACGCTGCGGCACTCGGCCGCGCACGTGATGGCCGACGCGATCAAGCGCCTTTGGCCCGACGCGAAGCTCGGCTTCGGTCCGCAGACGGAAGACGGCTTCTACTACGACATCGATCTCGAGCACCGGATCACGCCCGAGGACTTCTCGAAGATCGAGGCCGAGATGCAGGCGATCATCGATGCGAAGGAGCCGTTCGAGCGCGAGGTGATCGGGCGCGAGGATGCGGTGAAGTTCTTTCGGGAGGCGGGGGAGGACCTCAAGGTCGAGGCCATCGCCGCGATCCCGGAGGGGGCGGAACTGAGCCTGTATCGAAACGGCGGCTTCGCGGACCTTTGCCGGGGGCCTCACGTGGAGGACACGGGCAAGATCGGGGCCTTCAAGTTGCTGCGGGTCGCGGGGGCCTACTGGCGGGGCGACGAGTCGCGCCCGATGCTCCAGCGCATCTACGGCACGGCCTTTCCCACGAAGAAGGAACTCGACGCCTTCCTCGAACGCCTGGAGGAGGCCAAGAAGCGGGACCATCGCAAGCTGGGGCGCGACCTGGATCTGTTCGTGTTCGACCCGATCGCCCCGGCCAGCCCGTTTTTCACCGGCAAGGGCGCGGTGGTCTACAACCTCCTGCAGACCTACGTTCGGCGCCTGTACCGGCGGTACGGCTACGAAGAGGTGGTGACCCCGCAGATCTTCGACATGGCGCTGTTCAAGCGCAGCGGGCACTACGACCACTACATCGAGAACATGTTCGCGTGCGAGATCGACGGTCGTTCGTTCGGAGTCAAGCCGATGAACTGCCCGGGGCACTGCGTGTTGTTCGGCAAGCGCCGGCACAGCTACCGCGAGCTACCGATCCGGTTTGCGGACTTCGGGCGCTTGCACCGCTACGAACGCGCGGGAGTGACCCATGGGCTTACGCGCGTGCGTTCGTTCGCACAGGACGACGCGCACATCTTCTGCCGGCCCGACCAGGTGGAGGCCGAGGTGGCGAGCGTGCTGGAGATGGTTGGCCACTGCTACGCGACGTTCGGTTTCGACGACGTGCGCGTGGAGTTGTCCACGCGCCCCGAGAAGTACCTCGGGGCGCTGGCGGACTGGGAGCGGGCCGAGGCCGCTCTCGAACGCGCGCTGTCCCGGGCTGGCATCGAGTACACGGTCAACAAGGGGGACGGGGCGTTCTACGGGCCGAAGATCGACTTCATGGTGCGCGACGCCATCGGCCGATCGTGGCAGCTTGGCACCTGCCAACTCGACTTCCAGCTCCCGCAACGCTTCGACCTGTCGTACGTGGACGAGCACGACGGGCGCAGCCGGCCCGTGATGATCCACCGCGCGATCCTCGGCAGCCTGGAGCGTTTCTTCGGGGTCTATCTGGAGCACACGGCCGGGAACTTTCCGGTGTGGCTCGCGCCCGTGCAGGCGGTGGTGCTTCCGATCACCGATGCGCATCACCCGTACGCCGGTGAGGTGGCCGGGGCCCTGCGTGCGCGTGATCTTCGGGTGGAGGTGGACGATCGCAACGAGAAGCTCGGGTTCAAGGTGCGTGAGGCCACCTTGCGCAAGATCCCCTACGTGCTGGTGGTGGGGGACAAGGAGGCGCAGAGCCGTTCCGTGGCCGTGCGCGTCCGGGGGGAGCGTCGGCAACGGGTCGAGCCCCTGGACGCGTTCGCAGAGCGGCTCGCGCGCGAGTCGGAGGCACTTGGCGCGGTGCCCGAGGCGACCGGGGACGGTTCGGCGAGCTAGGCGCGCCCCGTCGCCCGCCGTCGCCTGTGGGGGGTGGCTGGCCGGACCACGATTTCGGCTTGACGCAGGCCCGCGGTCGTGGTCACGTTCAAGGGTCGCGTTGGATCGCCGGACATCGGCGGACGTGACGACGCCCCGAAACAGGAGACGACATCATCGCCCGCAGAGACCACAGGAAACGCCGCAAGCCCGCTGAACAGCACCGCGTGGGAAGACGCATACGCGCCCGGGAGGTGCGCGTCATCGATCACACCGGGGAGCAGCTCGGGATCATGGACACGCGCGCCGCGATGGAGCGCGCCGACTCGCTGGGCTTGCAACTGGTCGAGGTCAACCCGAAGGCCAACCCGCCCGTGTGCAAGATCATGGACTACGGGCGCTACAAGTACGAGATGGCCAAGAAGGAGCGAGACGCGCGGCGCAATCAGACCCGCGTGGAGGTCAAGGAGGTCAAATTCCGGCCGAAGACCGCCGGGCACGACTTCGACTACAAGCTGCGGCACGTCCGGCGCTTCCTCGAAGACGGCGACAAGGTGCGCCTGCTCGTACAGTTTCGCGGCCGGGAGGTGGTCCACCCGGAGACGGGTCGCTCGATCCTGGAGCGGGTGTGCAAGGAAGTGGCCGATCTGGCGACGGTCGTGCAGATGCCTTCGATGGAGGGCAACCGCATGAACATGATCCTCGCGCCCAAGAAGTCGCGCCAGCAGGGCCGGTCGAGCAAGGCCCCGGCCGGCAAGGGCGATTCCACGCGCGCGCCCTCGCGCGGTCCCGCGGCCGAGGGGGCTTCGGCGGCCGAACCCGCCCCGGCGGACACCGCGGCCGGTTGAGTGTGCGCGGTTTGCGCGGGATGGCTCCGTGACCGTGCTTGCAGGGGACGGGGCCGTGGGGTATAGGCTCCGCCCCGCCCTCGGGAGAGAAGGCATGCCGAAACAGAAGTCCCACAGCGGATCGAAGAAGCGCTTCCGCTTCACGGCCACCGGCAAGGCGCGCCGGAAGCACTCGCACAAGAACCACATCCTCACCAAGAAGAACGGCGATCGGATCCGCCGCCTGCGTGGCACGACGCTGGTCTCCGAGGAAGACCAGCGCCGCATCGAGAAGCTTTTGCCCTACGGAAGGAAGGCCTGACCCATGCCCCGCGCAAAACGAGGCTTCAAGGCGCGCAGGCGCCGCAAACGTCTTCTCGCCCACGCCAAGGGCTTTCGGGGCGGCCGCCGTCGCATCTACCGCCGTGCGGCCGAAGCGGTGCACCGGGCCTGGGCGCAGGCTTATCGCGGCCGTAAGGAGCGCAAGCGGACCATGCGCCGACTGTGGATCGCACGGATCAACGCGGCGGTCCGTCCCTTCGGTCTGAGCTACAGCCGCTTCATCGAGGGGCTCGCGAAGGCGGGGATCGAGCTCGACCGAAAGGTCCTCGCGGAGCTGGCCGTCGTCGATCGGGCGGCGTTCGCCAAGGTGGTCGAGGCGGTCCGCGCCGCCCGCTAGACCCGATTCGTCCCTCGCCCGTCGCGGCTATTTCGGGGGAACGCCGCCCGCTGGGGGCCCCTGTCGTCCGTCCGGGTGGGCAGGGGAACTGGCACCACGCCTCGCTACCCGCGCTGCTATCGTTCGCGGCCGTGGATCCACGACTCGAAGCCGAAGTCGCTCGTTTTCGCGACAAGCTCGCGGAAATCCGGGACGAGGACGCCCTTTATGCCCTCAAGGTGGAGTTTTTGGGCAAGAAGGGGCGTCTTACGCGGATGCGTTCGGTCATGCGGGACCTTGCCCCGCACGAGCGCCGGTCCTTCGGCCGCGACTTCAACGAGGCGAAGCAGGCGATCGAACGGGCGCTGGACGAGGCCCGCGCCGCGCTGGAAGAACGGCGCCGTGCTGCCGATCTCGCCCGGTGGGCCGATCTCTCCGTCGTGTTCGACGCGGCCCCGCGCGGATCCTTGCACATCCTGACCCAGACCTGGCGTCGGATTGAGCGGGTCTTCGAGAGCATGGGGTTTACCGTGTACGACGGCCCCCACGTCGAGCACGAGAAGACGAACTTCGACGACCTGAACATCCCGCCGGAGCACCCGGCCCGGGACATGCAGGACACCTTCTTCGTGTCGCCGCCGCCCGGCGGGCGCGACACCTGGCCCCGCGTGCTGCGCACGCACACCTCGCCCGTGCAGATCCGGACCATGCGCGCCGGGCCGCCGCCCGTGCGTGCCGTGGCCCTCGGGCAGGTCTATCGCCGTGACGACGACGCCACCCACACGCCCATGTTTCACCAGATCGAGGGGTTGTACGTGGATCGAGACGTGAGCATGGCGGATCTGAAGGCCACCTTGTTCCATTTCGTGAGCGCCGTGTTCGGCACGAAGCTCGACGTGCGCTTTCGGCCGTCGTTCTTCCCGTTCGTCGAGCCGGGCGCTGAGTTCGACGTGCGCTGCCCGTTCTGCAAGGGCGATGGCTGCGGCGTGTGCAAGAAGACGGGATGGATCGAACTGGGGGGCTCGGGCATGGTGCATCCGGCGGTGTTCGAGGCCGTCGGGTACGATCCCGAGGCGGTGCAGGGCTGGGCCTTCGGCTTCGGAATCGACCGCATGGCCATGCTCATGCACGGCGTCGCGGACCTGCGCCTGCTGTTTGTCGGCGACGAACGATTCCTGGAGCAGTTCCCGTGTTGATCTCCTACGATTGGTTGTCTTCATTCCTTCCGGAGGGACTGCCGGAGCCGGAGGTCGTCGCCGACGCCCTGACCGCCCTCGGGCTCGAGGTCGATGGGATCGAGCCGGTGGGCGCGCACAACCGCGCCGTGAAGGTGGCCGAGGTCCGTGGCATCCGGCCCCACCCCAAGGCGGACCGCCTGCGCCTGGTGCAGGTCTTCGACGGGGCCGACCTGCACGAGATCGTGTGCGGCGCGCCCAACGTGCCCGACCCCGGCGGCAAGGTCGCTTTCGCCCCCGAGGGCGTCGAGCTGCCCGGCGGTCTTCGCATCGAGGCGCGGACGATCCGGGGGGTGCCGTCGGCGGGCATGTTGTGCAGCGAGGCCGAACTCGACCTGGGGCCGGACGCCGATGGCATCCTCGTGCTCGACCCGGACGCCGAACCGGGGCGATCCCTGGCGGACCTGGTGCCCGGGGCGGCCGACGTCCTCATCGAGCTGTCGGTCACGCCCAACCGCCCGGACGCGCTCGGGCACCTGGGCGTGGCGCGCGACCTGGCGGCCAAGTTCGACCTGCGCCTGGCGCTGCCGCCGGTGCGTGCCCCAGACGACCTGGCTGAAGACGGCGGGCTCGTGTCCATCGAGGCCCCGGCGCGGTGCGGGCGCTACCTGGGCGTGGCTCTCGAAGGCGCGCGCGTGGGCACAAGCCCCCTGTGGGCCCGGGTGCGGCTGCACCGCATGGGTCTTCGTCCAATTTCGGCCGCGGTGGACGTCACGAACCTCGTCCTCGTGGAGTGGGGCCAACCCTTGCACGTGTTCGATCGGGACGTGCTGGCCGAAGGGCGCGTCGTCGTGCGGGCGGCGCGGGCGAAGGAGCGCATCGTTCTGCTCGACGGGGCGGAGGCGGAGCTTTCGCCGGACGATCTCGTGATCGCCGACGCCCGCCGCCCGGCCGCCCTCGCCGGGATCATGGGCGGGGCGGACTCGGCCGTGCACGCGGGGACGACGTCGATCCTGCTCGAAGCGGCCTACTTCGACCCGCCGGGGATCCGGGCCACGGCGCGGCGCCTGGGGATCTCGACCGACAGCAGCATGCGCTTCGAACGCGGCGTGGACCCGATGGCGGGCCTGGACGGGGCGGCCGGGCGCGCGCTGGACCTCCTGTGCCGCTGGACCGGGGCGCGCCCGGTGGTCCGGTGCGAGGCCCGCGGCCGATTGCCCGACCGGCCCGCGATTCGGTTTCGCACCTCGCGCTGCCGGCGGTTGCTGGGGGTGCCCGTCACCACCGACGAGGCCGCCCGCGGGCTCGCGCGCCTCGAGGTGGCGGTCGAGCGGCAGGACGACGATACCCTCCGTTGCGTCCCGCCGACCCACCGGCCCGATCTTCGCCGCGAGGTGGACCTGTTCGAGGAAGTGCTGCGTCTGCGCGGGCTCGACACCATCGAGGCGAAGAACGTGGTGCCGTCCCGCCCGTTGGCGGCCGCGCCGCCCGACCCGGCCCGCCGGGCGCGCCGCGCGGCCCAGGACGCGCTCGCCGCCCGCGGGCTGCACGAGGTCGTCGGGTGGGCGTTCCAGCCGGAGGCAGCGTTCGCCTTCCTGGACGCCGAGGTCCCGTCGGACCGGCGGGTGCGGATCGACAACCCGCTGCGGGACGAGCCCACGGTGATGCGCCCGCACCTGCTGCCGGGGCTGCTGCGGATGGCAGCGCGCAACGTCGCCCACGGGCGCCGCCGGGTGCGACTGTTCGAGGTCGGCCGGGTGTATGCCTGGCCCGAGGGCGGCGCCCCGCGCTTCGTGCCCGGTCCGCATCGGCTGCCGGAGGACGACCGCCTGCCCGAAGAACGCACGCGGGCGGGTTTCGTACTCGCGGTGTAGGGGACGGGGGACATCGGTGTGTTGCGCGAGGCCGGGGACATCTGTGTCCAGCTGCTCGCGCGGCTGGGCTTCGACACGAAGACGGCTGCACCCGAGGCCACGGCCCCCGCATGGGCGCATCCGGGGCTGTGGGCGACGGTGCGGATGAAGGGCGGCGAGGTGGCTGCGCGCTTTGGGGAGATCCACCCGGACCTTCGTCGCGACCACGACCTGGACGGCTGGACGGTGGCGTACGGGGAGGTGGATCTTTCGAGCCTGCCGGCAGCGGCCACGCGAACGGCCCGCCCTCTGCCCAAGACGCCGGGCACGGCCCGGGATCTCTCGCTCGCCGTGCCGCGGGGGATCCACGCGGCGGAGATCCGAGATGTCTTGCAAGCATCCGCGGCCTGTCTCGAAGGGGACGTGGCGCTCGGCGAGGGAGACGGCGGCGAGCCGCCGGTGGAGGTGGTCGAGGAGTACCACCCAGAGGATGGATCGCTCGCTGCGGGGACACGCTCGGTCTTGTTTCGCCTGCACTATCGCGCCGCAGGCCGCACGATCCGCGACGATGAAGCGGATGCGTGTCACGAAAAGATCGTGGCCGCGCTGCTCGCCGCCTTCGAGGAAGACCATCGAGGTCCTCTACGTCGGCGCTGATGGGCTCGGTGTTGTTCGCCCCCCCCTTGCGCACGAGCGCGGATTTCGGAACCATGGGTAACGCGCCGGCATGACGAAGGCTGATCTCATCGACCATGTGTGCGAACGCGTGGGCGGCTTCTCCAAGAAGGAGGCGGCCGAGATCGTCGAGTCGTTGTTCGAGATCATGAAGTCTACCCTCGAGCGGGGCGAGAACATCAAGCTGTCGGGCTTCGGAAACTTCGAGGTCCGGGACAAGAAGCCTCGCTCGGGCCGTAACCCGCGGACCCACGAGCGGATCCTCATCGAGGCGCGCCGCGTGCTGGTGTTCAAGCCCAGCAACCTCTTGAAGGGGGCGATGAACAAGCACCGCGATCGGTATCGGGCAGCCATCGAGGCACGGGCCGCGGCGGCGGGCATCTTGCTGCCGGGGCGAGTGCCTGGTGGCGAATCCGATCAGGGGGGTGGTGTGTGAGCCGCGTCGCATCGGCCCGGGGGGCGGACCGCGGCGTCGAGGCGATCGACCTCGGGACCGACAAGCTCTACTTTCGGATCGGGGAGGTGGCGAAGATCGTCGGCGTTCCGCCGTACGTGCTGCGGTATTGGGAGTCGGAGTTTCCCATGGTCAAGCCCGACAAGGGGCGTAACCACCAGCGGGTGTACCGCCGCCGCGACGTGGCCGTCCTCCTCAAGATCAAGCACCTGCTGTACGAGCGTCGCTTCACCATCGAGGGGGCCAGGCGCCAGCTTCGGCGCAAGGACGAGGTGTGCCCCCCGGCCGCTCCCGACGGCGCGTACCTCGCCGCGCGTTCCTTCGATCGCGTGGCCCGGGCCCTCGACGAACTCGAGCGCATCGTCGAACAACCCTCGCGGCCGGAACTGGCGGATCCGGCGGCCTTCGTCGCCTCCCTGCGTGCTGCCGGTGCGAGCGCAGAACCGGCGGACGAGCGCCTGTGGGGTCGGCCCCCGCGCCGTGCCCCGTGACGGGTGTCCCGGACGCCCCGCCCGCCCGGGCTTGTTCCGGGGCCCGAACCGGGGTATAAGGCCGGCCCGCTTCGGGGCGTAGCGCAGCCTGGTAGCGCACCAGACTGGGGGTCTGGGGGTCGGAGGTTCAAATCCTCTCGCCCCGACTGCGGCGGGCCCGGCCCTCCCAAGGAGGGCCGGGCCGCTTCTTCCTTCCACCGAGAGCCCTCCACCGGCCGTGACGCAGCGTCCTCTCATCCTCGTGACGAACGACGACGGCGTACTCGCCCCGGGCCTGGCGGCGCTGGCCGACGTGGCCGCGCGGCTCGGCGACACGGTGGTGGTGGCGCCGGAGTCCGAGCGCAGCGGGTCGAGCCACGCGATCACCCTGCACGCCCACCTGCGGGCCACGCCGCTGCGGGAGCGATGGTACGCGGTGGCGGGCAGCCCCGTCGATTGCGTGTACCTCGGCAGCCTCCACCTGTGCCCGCGGGTGCCCGATCTCGTGCTTTCGGGGATCAACCCCGGGTACAACCTGGGCACGGACGTCTTCTACTCGGGCACCGTCGGGGCCGCGGCGGAGGGATACCTGCGCGGCGCGAAGGCCATGGCGGTCTCGACCGACCGCACGGTGGACCCGGCCTCCATCGAGGCCATCATCCACCGGCTGGCCCAGCGCCTGCTCGCGGCGGACGAGCACCTGTTGTGGAACGTCAACATCCCCCCGGGGGCCGGGGAGAGCGATCGCGACATCGAGGTGACGCGCCTGGGGCACCGCGCCTACAAAGAGACGGTCGAGGAGCGGCGGGACCTGATGGGCCGCCCCTACTACTGGATCGGCGGCCCGCCCGAGATCGGAGAGCACGAACCCGGGGAGGACACCCACGCCGTGCAGCACGGCAAGATCGCGCTGACCCCCCTCGAACTCGACATCACCGCCCGCGACCTGGAGAAGACGCGGGCGATCCTCTTTCCGCTGGACTGATCCCATGTTGCACAATTTCCCCGTACGAGACCGGTTCGACGACGCCGCACGGGCGCGGGCCGAGACCCTGGTGGCGGCCCGGGTGCGCGCCGTGCCGGACTTTCCGCGCAAAGGGGTGTTGTTTCGTGACATCACCCCGGTGCTCGCGGACCCGGCGGCCCTGCGTGCGGCCCTCGACCTGCAGCTCGACCGGGTCCGCGACCTGTGGGGCCGGGTGGACCGGGTCTGCGGCATCGAGTCCCGCGGCTTCCTGTTCGGCATGGCGGCGGCGGAGCGGCTCGGGGTGGGGTTCGTGCCGGTGCGCAAGCCGGGCAAGCTGCCGGCCCGGACCATCGAACAGGCCTACGCGCTCGAGTACGGCGTGGATCGGCTGGCGATCCACACGGACGCGATCCGACCCGGCGATCGCGTCCTGATCGTGGACGACCTGCTCGCCACGGGCGGGACGGCGCGTGCGGCCGCCAGCCTGGTCGAGCGTCTTTCGGGCCGCGTGATGGCCTGCCTGTTCCTCATCGAGTTGCCCGCTCTGGGCGGCCGGGCCCGGCTGGGGCTTCGGCGCGTCGAGTCCGTGCTCTCTTACTGACCGCCCGCTGGGGCGGGCGCGCCGCCGTGCCAGCCCAGGGGACCCGGGCGGCCTCCTTCGTTTCCCTGCGAGCGCTCCGGCTCGAAGACCGCGGGCAGTCCGGCGAGGGGCGGTCGTGACGATACCCGTGGGCGCGGGCGGTCCCGGGTGCGTGATGCTGGGGGCGTGCACCGCCCCGGTGATGGCAGGCGCCCCTCGGATCCCTCTACCGGGGGGCGTGGCCCGGCGCGGCGGCGGCCATGGCAGCGCGAAGGATGTCGAACAGGGCCGGGCTGCGCCGGCGGGGCCAGCGGTTCGGGTCGTTCGCGAGGGCCCGGCGCGTGCGGGAGACCCGCTGGTCCATGGCCTGTCGGCTCAGCTCCGAAAGCGCCAGCGCGTGCTTGCGTTGCAGGCTCGACAGGTCGTCGCGGTCCTCCCCCAGCAGGTCGGCCAGGGCGTTCTCGAGCAGCACCGACTCGGGCAGGCGAAGCGAGCGCAGCGCCGACTTGAGCCGTGCCTGCATGCGAAGCTCCTCGCGCAGGTCCTCGCCGGCGTGGCGCAGCGCCTCGGCCTGGTCCGCGATCCAGCGGGCGAACAGCATCGACGCCGCGGCGTGCACCAGCACCATCGGCCGCACGTCCGCCGCCGCCAGGGCCGCCTCGCCCTCGAGCAGGCGCACGGCGGCGTCCGCCACACGGTCGAGATCGGCCTCGGTGCCGCCGAGGGTCTCGAAGACCGGGTCGGCCCACGCGGCGACCAGAAGGCGCAGGCGGGCGGCCTCGAACACGAAGAAGTGCGCAAGAAGCGCATCATCCGTCGGGGCCCGGCGCCGGCGGGCGAGCGTGCGGGCCATGGCGTCGAGCGCAGGCCCCGACCCGGCCGGGTCGGCCGAGGTGACCAGCGGCAGGATGTCGCTGGGGACCTCGAGCAGCATGGCGTCGCGCAGGGCCGTGTGCATGGCCGCCAGCGCCGGGTACGAGGCGTGATCCGTCACGGCCTCGGGCAGCGACGAGCCGGCCAGGGCCGCCGCCCGCAGCTGGTCGGCCAGGGCGCCGAGCTCCGTCTCGAAGGCACGCCGCTCGAGGTCGTCGATCCCCGCGACCTCTGGTGGGAGGCTCTGGGCCAGGTGGTGGGCGGTGGAACCGGGCAAGGGGTTCGGTCGGTATAACCTCGCCTGCGCGATGCGCAACCCTGCGCCACCGGCGCCATCCCGCTGTGCGCCGCAGCGGGTGGTGGGGCCTGCCGGTGCCACGGTGCGGGCTGCGGGGCGACCGACCGGCGCCGCCCGCGGCCGCGGCGCCCGCGCGGTGGCGGCGGGGGGCCGGGAGGTGCGCCGTGGCGCGCGGGCGCGGGCGGAGTGCCGTCTCGGCGGCGGGGCGGGCCCGTGCCCGGGTGCCTGGCGCCCCTGCGTCGCTCCTGGCGTGAACCGGTCGCGTGAAGCGCCTCGCCGCAGGGGACCGACCGGTCGTTCGAGGTCGGCGGGCGCGGCGGGTGTGGATCGACCGCAGGTCCGGCGGTGGGGGGACGTGGCGGGCGGGCGCTCACTCCTCCGTGATCCGGCGGATGATCTCCCGCAGCCGGTGCACACCGCCGGCGTCGCGCGCCACGAAGGCCAGCCCCACGCCCTCGGGGTGGTCCACGTTGCGCACGACGGCCGCGATCTCGAGCGGCACCTCGCTGCCCGGCGGCAGCACCTCGACGACCACGTCGTCCCGCACGTCCAGCGGGGCCTCGGTCAGCAGGAGGGCGCCGCCCTCGGACAGCTCGGACAGGGCGGCCATGTGGTGCACGTGGTCGCCGAGTCGGCGCCAGCGCACCTGCACCATGACCGGCAGGCGCACGTGCCGGCGTCGCGACGGCAGCTCGATGCGCCCCTCGGCCACCTCCCGCAGGAACGCAAGCTTGCGCAGTTCGGACCCGGCGCAGCGGATCACGCCGCCCGCCCGCACGCGCAGCCGGGGCCGGGCCGGGTGCCACGCGCGGCCGACGGCCCGCAGGACGATCTTGCCCGGAAGACCGCCGAAGTACACCTCGGCCAGGAGCTCCTCGCCCGGCTCGAAGGCCGTCGTGGTGAACACCTCGAGGCCGCCCTCCACGCCCGCGTTGCTCAGGGCGGACAAGAAGGCGTCGGCGTCGGGGTAGTGGCAGCGGATCCTCTGCAAGGGTGCCCGAAGCGTACCGCACCGGCCGGCCCGGGCAGAAGGGGGCGGGGCGGCCCGCGCCCGCGTATCCTCTCGGCCGTGCCCGGTGCCCGCCCGCTCGTGGTCCTGCCCACGTACAATGAGGCCGAGAACCTCGACCGCGTGCTGCCGCGGATCCTCGCCGACGCCCCCGGGTTCGACGTGCTGGTGGTGGACGACGCGAGCCCCGACGGCACCGGCGCCCTGGCCGACGCCTGGGCGGCACGGAGCGAGCGCGTCCACGTGCTGCACCGGCCGGCCAAGGCGGGGCTCGGACGCGCATACCTCGCGGGCTTTCGATGGGGGCTCGCCGCCCAGGCCGACTACACCCACCTGTGCGAGATGGACGCGGATCTGTCGCACGATCCGGCCGATCTTCCGCGGTTGCTCGCCGCCACGCGCCCGGACGGGGCCGACGCCGACCTCGCGATCGGGTCGCGCTACGTCGAGGGCGGCGGCGTGTCCGGCTGGGGGCTTGGACGCCGCGTGCTCAGTCGCGGCGGCGGCCTGTACGCCAAGATGCTGCTTCGCCTGCCGGTCGAGGACCCCACCAGCGGGTTTCGCTGCTTTCGCCGCCGGGTCCTCGAGTCGCTCGCCCTCGGGGACGTCGAGTGCCAGGGCTACGGCTTCCAGGTCGAGATGACCCTGCGCGTGGTGCGGGCCGGCTTTCGCATCGTCGAGGTCCCGATCCACTTCACCGACCGGACGCGGGGAACCTCCAAGATGACGCCGGGCATCGCGGTGGAGGCGGCGTTGTTCGTACTGCGGCTGCGGTGGCGGGGCCGGCGCCCACCCTCCACGACGCCCGGGAAAGGTCCATGAGCACGTTCGTCTACCTGTCTACCCAAGACGCCGTCGTCGCGGCCGCCGAGGCGAAGGTCAGCGTCTTCGACCGGGGCTTCTTGTTCGGCGATGCGGTGTTCGAGACGTTGCGGACGGTCCCCGGGCCGCGGCTGGTGGACGGCGGCCCCCACCTGGCGCGCCTGCGCCGCAGCGCCGCGCGCGTGGGCATCGACGTGCCCTGGCGCGACGGCGAACTCGACGCCGTGCTCCGGCGCACCTGCGAGGCGACGGGTGCCGACGCCCACCAGGTGCGGGTCGTGGTGACCCGCGGTGAAGGACCGCTCGTGCTCGACCCGCGCACGGCGACGCGACCGACCCTGGTGGTCATCGCGCGGCCGCTGTCGCTGCCGGACGAGGCAGCGTACCGGCGGGGGATCGCGCTGGTCATCGTGGGTGCGGCCCGCAGCGCCGACGGGTTGCTCGACGCCACGGTGAAGTCTGCCAACTACCTGGCCAACATCCAGGCCCTGCGGATCGCGGCCGAACGCGGGGCCGACGACGCGCTGCTGTGTGCCCCGAGTGGCACCGTCACCGAGGGCGCGACGAGCAACCTGTTCTGTGTCGTGGACGGGGCGCTCGTGACCCCACCGCTCGACGGCAGCCTGTTGCCCGGGATCACCCGCGGCGTGGTGTGCCGACTCGCCCGCGACCTGGGCCTTGCGGTGCACGAACGGCCGCTGTCCCCCGCTGACGTGCGCGGGGCCGACGAGGTCTTCCTGACCAGCTCCGTGCGCGGGATCATGGCGGTGCGGTCGGTCGATGGCTCGCCGGTGGCCGGGCGGGACGGGGAGGGGCCGGTCACCCGGCGGCTGCGGGGTGCGTACGCCGCGCGTATCGAAGCGCTCGCCCGGGAAGGCACGCGACGGGGCGGCTAGCACGGACCACCGCTCGATGGAACGTCGGCCCTCGGGCCGCTCGGCCGACGTGGTACCTCACGGGCATGACGGACTGGAGCGTGCAAACGTCGTTCATCGGGCGGCATTCGTGCCTCGCCGTGGCCGCCGCCCTCGTCGCGGCGGGCTGCGCGGGGGGCGGGGGCATGTCCGGCGGCTCGACCGGGACCGGCGGCACGTCGCCCGGGGCGACGGCCGAGACCTGTCCGCCGGGGGGCGGGTGCGGACCCCAGACGGACACCGAGACCGGCGGGACGAGCGGACCTGCGACGGGGACGACCACGGCGGCGTCCACCGCCACGGGCGGGGGCGGGACCACGGGCGGCGAGCCGCCGGCCCCGAGCTGCGACGGCGTCCCGCCGGCCGTCGATGCGATGGGGGTGATGCCGGGGACGATCGCGTTCCCGAACCCGACGCTCGAACACATCACGATTCTGTGGCCCATCGAAGGCGACGAGAACGAGAACGCGGAGGCGACCGTGCGGTATCGGACGGGGGACGGCCCGTGGCGGGCCGGGCCGCCGCTGTTTCGTGCGATCCCCACGACGATCGGTGCGGGGGCGTGGGACAACCGGTTCGCGGGCTCGTTGTTCGGTCTCGAACCGGACACGCTCTACGAGGTGGAGGTCTTCGTCTCGGACCCCGACGGAGGGTGCGCCGTCGAGACGGCCATGGTGCGCACGCGGGCCGTACCGGGGCTCCCGCCGGTTCCGAACGAGATCGCGGCGACCCCCGCGACCCTCGACGGCCTCCTGGCCTCCGCCGGCCCGGGGGACGTGCTGGTGCTGGGACCGGGGACCTACGGTGCGATCGTCGTGCCGAACGATGGCGCCCAGGGCGATCCGCTCGTGCTGCGCGGCGGTCCCGGGGTCGAGGTGCAAGGCGACGTCCGGCTCGACGGCCGGTCCGACGTGCGGGTCGAGGGACTTACGGTCTACGGCAAGATCAAGCTCAACGGCGCCGTGCGCGTCGCCGTGGTCGGCAACCGCGTCGAGACGACGGGCGACGGGATCGTGGCGTTCACGCGGGCCGAGGACACCTACATCGCGGACAACACGGTGTTGGGCGCGACAGCTTGGGCCGAGTCGTCGCTGGGGGTCAACGGAGACAACGTCGGGGAGGGGATCGCGGTGACCGGCCCGGGGCACGTGATCGAGCACAACTACGTCGAGGGGTTCCGCGACGCCATCTCCTTCATGGAGGGTGGGGCGGCCGAGGACCAGTACAGCATCGACGTCCTGCGCAACGACATCCGCATCGCGGCCGACGACGGCGTCGAGGCCGATTTTTGTCACCACGACTGTCGCGTGCTCGAAAACCGCATCACGAACGTGTTCGTCGGGATCTCCAGCCAGCCGAGCCTGGGGGGGCCCATGTACGTCGTGCGCAACGTGATCTTCAACAGCACCTACGTGGCGTTCAAGCTCTACCGCGAGAGCGTCGGGGACGTGCTGTGGCACAACACGGTGGTCAAGAACGGCGACGCCTTCGCCGTGTACACCTCCGACGCGGTCGGGCGCACGCAAACGCGCAACAACTTGTTCATCGGCGGGCCGGGCGGGACCTACGGTGGGTACGGGTCGGGCAGCGGGCGGGTGTTCGACCTGGCCACGCTCTACGACCAGGATATGGACTTCGACGGCGTGGGCAGCCAGACGGGGACCATCGAGGGGCGGATCGGGCCGGTGAGCTTCGCCTCGTTCGCGGAGCTGGTCGCGCAGACCACCGAGAAGAACGCGGTCGAGGTCTCCCTCGGGGTCTTCGACACCCCGCCGGCCTACCCCTCCGACCCGATGCTCGTCCTGGCCCCCCCGGACCTGTCCCTGGCCCCCGCGGGCGCCGCGGTGGACGCCGGTGTCGCGCTCCCCGGACTTTCGGGTGTTTCGGGGGCCGCACCGGACCTGGGCGCCCTCGAAGTGGACGTCCCGCCGCCGGCGTGGGGACCGCGCCTTTAGTGCAGGTCGGGGGGGGCGCGCGGTGCGCGCCGTCAGGGGGGCGGGACGTCGTCGCGCCCGGGCTCGACGGAGCGGTGGGCGAGCAGCCCCGCGACGAGCGCGATCACCAGCAGGGCCGCGGCCGCACCGATGTGGGCCGGCAAGACGTGACGCAGCCCCTGCTCGGGGCACATCCAGGTGACCAGGTCGAGGGCCGCGAAGGCCAGACCCGCCGCCACCCAGAAGACCGAGGACCGACGCCGCCGCTGCAGGAACGCCCCCGACAGCAGCCCGAGGGCCAGGAAGAGGCCGCCCGCCCCGAGGACCACCAGCACGCAGCCCTCGAGCCCGGCCGGGCCGGGGTGGTGGCCGCCGTGGGAGGGCAGGGGCCAGCCGGTCGTCCCCACGAGCACCGCGAACACGGCCACGACCATCAACAGCACCCGCACGGCCGGCCGCGGAAACCAAAGACCCACCCCGATGGCCGGG
>Ga0256839_1003179_pt1 | contig 17209 bp, 14 predicted proteins | sample 354166metaG_FD_185968 | JGI IMG/M metagenome (GOLD analysis project Ga0256839, IMG submission 185968) | Hydrothermal vent microbial communities from Mid Atlantic Ridge, Atlantic Ocean - 354-166 | ecosystem: Environmental > Aquatic > Marine > Hydrothermal vents | place: Atlantic Ocean: Mid... | reverse complement strand
CATAGCCCGCCACCGCCGCAATGAGCGGCTTGCGCCGCTCGGCGATGCGCTGCCAGGGGCCGATGAAGTCGCTCTTGTAGGCGGCGATGAAATCCTTCTCCAGCATCTCCTTGATGTCCGCCCCGGCCGCGAAGGCCTTCTCCGAGCCGGTCAGCACCACCACCGCCACGGAATCGTCCTCCTCGAAGGAATCGAGCGCGGCGTTCAGCTCGGCGATCAGTTGGGCGTTCAACGCATTGAGCGCCTTGGGCCGATTGAGGGTGATCACCCCGACCGGCACCTCGCGCTCTACGATGATGGTCTCGTAAGCCATGTTCTCCTCCCGTTCCGTTGGGAGCGGCGCCCCTCGGAGGCGCGCGCTATAAACACCGCCCGCGTCCGCCCGTCCAGTGCCCCCGCCGCCGCTGGCATTTCGGACAGTAGAAGGTGGAGCGCCCGCCCTCGCGCAGCCTTTGGATGGCGCGCCCGCAGCGCCCGCAGGGCTCCCCCTCGCGGCCGTAGACGGCGAAACGGTGCTGGAAGAGGCCGAGCATGCCGTCGGCGGCGACGAAATCGCGCAGGCTCGAGCCTCCCGCCGCCAATGCCGCCTCGAGGGTGTGGCGGATGGCCGCGGCGAGACGCCGGCAGCCCTGTCGCGACAGGCTTCCCGCCGGCCGCAGCGGATGGAGGCGGGCGTGATAAAGGGCTTCGCAGGCGTAGATGTTGCCGAGACCGGCGAGGATGGTCTGGTCGAGGAGCGCCGCCTTGAGGCCGAGGCGGCGACCCTGAAGGCGACACCACAGCAGGGTGCCGTCGAAGCCCTCGGCGAGCGGCTCCGGGCCCAGCGCGCGAAGGCGCGGATCCCGCTCGAGCTCCGCCTCGGCGAGGAGATCGACGATGCCGAAGCGGCGGGGATCGATGAAGGACAGCCGGCGTCCGCCCTCGAAGCCGAAGCGCAGGTGTTCGTGGCGGGAAAAGGGCTCGGGCCGGTCCAGGAGCAGGCGGCCGGACATGCCGAGATGGAGCAGCAGCACCCGCTTTCCGGCGAAGGTCAGCAGCAGGTACTTGCCCCGCCGCTCCACCCGCTCGAGACGCCGTCCGGCGAGCGCCGGTGCGAGCTCTGCCGGCACCGGCCGGCGCAGCCGCGGCTCGCGCACCTCGACCCGCACCAGGCGGCGGCCCAGCAGGTGGCGCAGCAGGCCGCGGCGCACCGTCTCCACCTCGGGCAGCTCCGGCACCGTCCTCTCCCTCGCCTTGCTGGTCCAACGCTGCTCCCCTAGTAAGGGCGGCGGGCGCGGGCAGCTTGCAGGGCAAGGTGACCTCCTCGTCAAGGGCGGAGTCGCGAGCGGAGCGGGGGCCGGAGCGCTCGGCGGCGGACGTTCTCGCCTCCTCCTTCGGCTTCCGGTCGGTGGATCCCGCCGAAAAGGGGCGGCTCGTGGGTGCGGTGTTCGCCCGGGTGGCCCGTCGTTATGATCTCATGAACGACCTCATGAGCCTCGGCGTCCACCGCTTGTGGAAGGAATCGCTGCTGGACTGGCTCTATCCGAGACCGGGCCTTCGGGTGCTGGATCTGGCCGGCGGCACCGGCGATGTGGCGGTGCGCCTGTTGCGCCGGCTCGAGGGGCGGGCGCGCGTGGTGCTCGTGGATGCGAGCCCCGAGATGCTCCGGGTGGGCCGCGATCGCGCCATGGACGAGGGATGGCTCGCCGAGATCCGGTGGATCGCCGGCGATGCGCAGGCCATTCCCTGTCCAAGCCGCAGCTTCGATGCGGTCACCATGGCCTTCGGCTTGCGCAACGTGCCCCGCATCGAGCGGGCGCTTGCCGAGGTCCTCCGGGTGCTCAAGCCCGGCGGCCGGTTCCTCTGTCTGGAGTTCAGCCGCCTCACCCTGTCCGCTCTGGAGCCGCTCTACGACGCCTATTCCTTCGCCGTGCTGCCCCGGCTCGGGCAGCTGGTGGCGGGGGATGCGGCGAGCTACCGTTATCTGGTCGAAAGCATCCGCAGGTTTCCCGACCAGGAGACGCTGGCCCGGATGTTCGCGGAGGCGGGGTTTTCCCGGGTGCGCTGGCGCAACCTCTCGGGCGGCATCGCCGCCATTCACTCCGGGTGGCGGCTTTGAGCCGGCGATGTTGAGGTCGCTCCGTCACGCCGCGCGTCTCGTCCGCATCGCACGTATTCTCGCCCGCCACAACGCGCTCTTCCCGCTCGGGCTGCTGCCCCAGACCCGGCCGCTGTTGCGGGTGCTCGACCGTTTCCAGCACAAGGCCGCACCCGGCCGTCCGGGGGAGCGGCTCGCGAGTGCCCTGGAGGAGGCCGGCCCGAGCTTCATCAAGTTCGGCCAGAGCCTCTCCACCCGGGCCGATCTGTTCGGTGAACAGGTGGTGCGGGACCTCAGCAAGCTGCAGGACCGGCTGCCGCCGTTTCCCGGCACGGCGGCGGTGGCGATCGTGGAGGAGGAGCTCGAACGGCCGCTCACCGCCCTGTTCGCCGCCTTCGAGCCGGAGCCGGTGGCGGCCGCCTCCATCGCCCAGGTGCACCGGGCCCGCACCACGGATGGACGGGAGGTGGCGGTGAAGGTGCTGCGCCCCGGCATCGAGGCGGCGATGGAGGAGGACATCGACTTCTTTTTCTGGCTCGCGGACCTGGCCGAACGGCTGCATCCGCCCTTCCGCAGGTTCCGGCCGGTGGAGGCGGTGCGCATCTTCGCCACCACCACCCGGCGCGAGATGGACCTCCGTCTGGAGGCGGCGGCGGCGGCCGAATTCGCCGAGAACAACGCCGATGCCGAGGGGTTCCGGGTGCCGCGGGTGGATTGGGAGCGGACCGCGCGGCGGGTGGTCACCTTCGAGTGGGTGGAAGGGCTGCGCATCGACGACCGCAGCGGCTTGTTGCGCGCGGGCTTCGATCCCGCAGCGCTCCTCGAGCGCGCCACCCGGGTGTTCTTCAACCAGATCTTCCGCGACGGCTTCTTCCACGGCGACATGCACGCCGGCAACATGCTGGTGGACCCCGAAGGCCGGATCGTCGCCCTGGACTTCGGCATCATGGGGCGGCTCGATCTCCCCACCCGCATCCATCTCGCCCGCATGCTCACCGCGTTTTTGAAAGGGGACTACCAGCAGGTGGCGGAGGTGTTTTTGGAGGCGGGCTTTCTCAGCCGGGAGACGGAGCTGTCCGCCTTCACCCAGGCCTGCCGCGCCATCGGCGAGCCGATCCGCGACCAGCCGCTCTCCCGCATCTCCTTCGGTCGGCTGTTGGCCCAGATCCTGGCCATGGCCCAGGACTTCGAGATGGAAATCCAGCCGCAGCTGCTGCTTCTCCAAAAGACCATGATCATGGCCGAGGGCATCGGTCGCTCCCTCAATCCCGACGTCAACATGTGGATGCTGGCGGAGCCCCTGGTCGAGGCCTGGGTGCGCGAACATCTCGCCCCGGCGCGCAACGCCGAGCGGGCCGTGCGCGAGGCCATGGAGGCGGTACGCCGCATTCCCGCCCTCGTCCGGCGCGGCGAGCGCCTGCTCGCGGACCTTCCACCCGCCGCCATCGCCCCCCCGCGCAGGAGCGGGAACCCGGCCTGGCTGTGGTGGCTGCTGCTCGGTGTGGCATTGGGGCTTGCGGCCGACTAGGCGCGGTCCATGTAAGGTGCGGCCGCAAGGGGCAGGCGAAGCGGTGGAGAAGGCCCGCATCCTGCTCGTCATCGGCGGCGGCATCGCCGCCTACAAGACCCTCGAGCTCATCCGGCGCGGGCGCGCCCGCGGGCTCGCCTTCCGCTGCGTGCTCACCCGGGCCGGAGCCGAGTTCGTCACCCCGCTCGCCCTCGCGAGCCTGAGCGGCGAGAAGGTCTACAGCGACCTGTTTTCCCTCACCGACGAGGTGGAGATGGGCCACATCCGCCTCTCCCGGGAGGCGGACCTCATCCTGGTGGCCCCCGCCACCGCCGATCTGATCGCCAAAATGGCCGGCGGTCACGCCGACGATCTCGCCTCCACCCTGCTGCTCGCCGCCGACAAGCCGGTGCTGCTCGCTCCCGCCATGAACGTGCGCATGTGGAGCCATCCCGCCACCCAGCGCAACCTCGCCCAGCTCAAGGCCGACGGGGTGCGGTGGATCGGCCCCGAGGCGGGCGATCTCGCCTGCGGCGAGGAGGGGTTCGGGCGCATGGCCGAGCCGGAGGCGATCCTGGACGCGCTGTCGGCGGAACTCGGCCGGATGCGGGGCCCGCTGCGCGGACGCCGGGCGGTGGTGACCAGCGGACCCACCCAGGAGCCGTGGGATCCGGTACGCTTCCTGAGCAACCGGAGTTCCGGCAAACAGGGCCACGCCATCGCCCGCGCCCTGGCGGCGGCGGGCGCGCAGGTCACCTTGGTGGCGGGGCCGGTGGCCTTGCCCGATCCCGGCGGCATGGAGGTGGTGCACGTCCGATCGGCGCGGGAGATGCTCGCCGCCGTGGAGCGGTCGCTTCCCGCGGACGTGCTGGTCTGTGCCGCGGCGGTGGCCGACTGGCGTCCCCGATCACCGCGCGAGGACAAGATCAAGAAACAAGCCGAGCGCGCGCCGCCGGTGCTGGCCCTCGAGGAAAATCCGGACATTCTCAAGACCATCGCGCAGCGGCGGGAAGGGCGGCCGCGGCTTGTGGTGGGGTTCGCCGCCGAGACCGAGCGGGTGGTGGAGCGGGCGCGCGCCAAGCTCGCGCAAAAGGGATGCGACTGGCTGCTCGCCAACGATGTGGGGCCGCAGTCCTGCGTGCTGGGCGGGGACCGCAATCGGGTCTGGTGGCTGTCCCGGGACGGAGCCGAGGAGGCGTGGCCCGAGCTGGGCAAGGAGGAGGTGGCCCGACGGCTCGTCGCCCGCATTGCGGATGCGCTTGGGTGCGCGGCGGGCGAAGCGTGAGGTGCGCTTGGGAGATGGGTTGAAGGGGTGATGCTGAGAGCTCCGAAGAAGGTTGCGCTCGCGGTGGAGGCGGTGGTGGACATCGCCTATCACGGCGGACCGGATCCCGTGCAGAGCCAGGAGATCGCCCGCCGGCTGGGGCTGCCCCGGCGTTATCTGGAACAGGTGATGCAGCAGCTGGTGCGGGCCGGGATCCTCCGCGGGGTGCGGGGGCCGCGGGGCGGCTACCGGCTCGCCCGGGAACGCCGGCGCATCACCGTGGGCGACGTCATCCGGGCGCTCACCCGGGAGGAGGCCCGCGCGCTCGCCTCGCGCTCGCCCCTGGGCGAGCGGGTGATGGCACCGCTGTGGCAGGAGGTGGAAGAGCGGATGATGGCCCGGCTCGACGAGCTCAGCGTCGAGGAGTTGTGCCGCCGGGCCCAGGAGCGCCAGGTGCCGAGCGAGGCCCGCGAGCACGTCGACTTCGCCATCTGAGGCGAAATCCGGTGCCGGCGCGCCGCACGGCCACGGCGCTCGCCCGCCTGCCCCGGCCGGTGCGATTCGCCTGCGTGGGCGGGCTCGGCTTTGCGGTCGACACCGCCGTCCTCTACCTCGCCCTCTACGCTCTTGGCCTCGGGTTCTACGGGGCGCGCGCCCTGTCCTTCCTGATCGCCGCCACCGTCACCTGGGCCGGCAACCGCCGCTTCACCTTCCCCGAATACCGCTCGCCGCGAAAAGCCGCGGAATGGGCACGGTTCGTAGCCGTCAACGCTCCGGGCGGCCTTCTCAACTACGGTACCTACAGCCTGCTCGTCCTGCTCTCGCAGACCGCCCGCGAGGTCCCGGTGCTGGCGGTGGCGGCGGGCTCGCTCGCCGGCCTCGCCTTCAACTTCCTGGGCTCGGCGCGCTGGGTGTTCACCCGAGGCCGCGCGCGCTGGCGATGATCTGCTGGCTGTGGGTCAGGCGTGGCCCATGTGGGTGGACAGCAGGCTCGGATCGATGCCGAGCTTGTTGAGCGCCCGGGTCCATTTCATGTCGTTGGGACAGGCGAACACCAGCTCCGGGTCGGCCGGCACCACCAGCCAGCCGTTGGCCTGCAGCTCGGCGTCCAGCTGTCCCGGCGCCCAGCCGGCGTAACCGAGAGCGAGCAGCCGCTGCTTGGGTCCCTCGCCCCGGGCGATCACCCGCAGCATGTCCACGGTGGCGGTGAGGGCGAACCCGTCGTCGATGACCAGGGTCGGTTCCTGGATCACGTCGGTGGAATGGAGCACGCAGCCGCGCCCGGTCTCCACCGGGCCGCCGAAGTGCACCGGCAGGTCGGTGCGGATCTCGCCTTCCGCGATCCCCACCTGACGGGCGATGTCGGCGAAACGCACCCGGTCCACCAGCTTGTTGACGATCAACCCCATCGCCCCCTCGGCGGAGTGGGCGCAGAGGTAGATCACCGAGCGCTCGAACCGCGGATCCGGCATGCTCGGGGTGGCGACCAGCAACTGACCCGTCAGTTGCGACCGCCGGTCCTCATGCTCGCTCATGGCCGTGAAATAGGCGCGCGGGTGGGAGGCAACAAGGGCGCGGCAGCGCAACGCCGATTCCTCCTCGACCACCCCCTCTCCTCGTGGTACCGAACATCATTTCGTGCATCCGCAAGCCCGTGGAGGTGCGACCATGGGCAGATGGCAGCGGATCCTGCGGGCGGGGCTCCTCGCAGCGGCCCTGGCCGCCACCTCTCCGCTCCGCGCACTGGACGAAGCCCAGCCGCGCCAGGATCCCGAGGCGGTGGGGGTGTTCGCGACCCAGGTGGTGATGTTCGTCTTCCTGCACGAGCTCGGCCATGCCCTGGTCGATCTGCTCGAGCTGCCGGTGGTCGGCCGGCAGGAGGACGCGGTCGACCAGTTCGCGGCGCTCCTCCTGCTCGAGACCGCCCGCGAGCTGGAGGCCGGCGGCGAGGCGGAACAGGCGGCGCTGGTGTGGCAGTCGGTGGTGCACACGGCGCTCGCCTGGAAGCTCATGTGGCAGGCGATGGAACGCCGCATCGCCCGGGGCGAGGCCGAGATTCCCTGGTGGGGCGAGCATTCGCTGCAGATCCAGCGCTACTACAACATCCTCTGCACCCTCTACGGCAGCAACCCCGAGCGTTTCGCGGACCTGGCCCGGCGCGCCGGACTGCCCGAACAGCGGGCGGCGCGCTGCCGCCGCGAATTCGAGCTGCACGACCGTTCCTGGCGCACGCTGGTGGAACCCTTCGAACGACCCGAGGGAGAGGAGCCCGCCCCCTCGGACGGGCGCTTTGAGGTGGTCTACGGCGAGGGGGCGAGCGAACTCCAGCGGCAGCTGATCGCCCTCTTCCGCGAGGCGGGGGTGTGGGATGAGATCGCCCGCTCGCTCAACCGAAACATCCGTCTGCCCGAAGGGCGCTATCCGATCCGCTTCGAGAGTTGCGGGACCGCGAACGCCTTTTGGAATTTCGTCGAAGACGAAATGACCATCTGTCTCGAGCTGTATGAGTACATGGCGGAACTGTACATCGAGGAGACGCGAAGCGAACCGCCCCCGGCAGGAGGCGCGGCGCCGGAGGCGGGGCCCGGGCGCCTGGGGCCGCTCGTGGTGCCCGCCGGGCGGAACCCGCCCTGGACCATCGCCTACGAGGGCAGCGCGCTTGTCATCGTCAATGCGGATGCGCCCGACAATTTCTACCAGGTGTGGCTGCCGGACAGTCCGGCCGCACCCCGTCGCGCCTGGCTCGAGCTCAGCATGGAGGTGGCCGCCGGCCGGGTGGCGGCGGCAGGTCTGTTGGTGGCGAGGCGGGAGGGGGAGGATTTCCAGCTGGTGCTGGTCGGTGACGGGCAGAGGGTGCTCCTCATGCGCACCGCCTTCGATGCCCGGGGCCGGCCCCAGAGCGAGCTTCTCCAAAGCTGGTCTGTGGGGGTGGACCCGCGCGCGCGCCATCGGCTCGAGGTGCGGGAACAGTCCGGCCGCGCCTTCGTCTACCTGGACGGTCGGCTGCTCGGGGAGGCGCTCCATCCGCGCTTCGGTGCCGGCGAGGTGGGCCTGTATGTGTTCGGCGTGGGACGGTTTCGCTTCGAGGGCTTCGGCGTCGAACCGCTCCAGGCTCCGGAAACCCAAGAGCCGCCGGCGCCGCAGCCCCCAATGGCGGCCCCCGCACCGCCGCCTCCGCCCGTCACCAACCCGGCCCCCGCACCTCCCGCGCAGCCGCCGCCTCCGCCCGTGGCGGCACCCGCTCCCACGACACCGCTGCCGGACCAGCCGCCTCCTCCCATCGCCGCCCCTGCCCCGCCCGCACAGACGCCTCCTCCCATCGCCGCTCCGGCTCCCGCACCGCCCGCACAGGCCCCGCCTCCGGTCGCGGTCCCGCCCGTGGAAGATCCCCAGGATGCCACCGGCATGGCGGGGATCCGCGCCATCTTCCGGGTCTACCGTCAGGTCGGGGAACAGATGACCAATCTCGGCCAGCCGCCGCCGCTGCCGCCCCCGCCCCCGGGCTGGAAACAGCACATCGACCCCACCGTGGCCGCCCTGGTGGTCAACTATCCGCCGGGATGGCAGGTGAGCTCGGTGGCCCGTTCGGTGTCCTTCGGCCGCCCCGATTATGCCGAGGTGTCGGTGCTGTCGCCCGACGGCCGCCATGCGGTGCTGGCAAACCGCACCCTCATCTACCGTCCGGTGCATCCGGCCCAGGTGGTGGAGGAGCTTCTCGGCATCTACGTGCGCCAGCTCGGCCCCCTCGAGCTTCTGGAGCAGGACGAATTCGTGATCCGGCCGCGGGGCAGCCTGCAGGCGGTACGGGTGCTGCTGCGGGCCGCTGTGGGGGGCGGCTATGTGGTGGTGGCGGTGGCCGCCACCTCCACCTTCACCTACGGACCCACCGCCCTCTCCCAGGTGGGAAGCGTGCTGATCATCGGACCCCAGGCGAGCTTCTCCGCCATGACCCGGGAGGTCTACCTGCAGATCCTGAACTCCATCGTCTCTTGGTAATCGTCTCTTGGTAGGAGCCTAGAGCGCCCTGGCGTTCTCGTCGGGGGCGTCGAGCCCATAAGCGCTCGGGCCGGAAAGCCCGCGGTGGAAACGCAGTTTCTTGAGGTATTCGAGCGGATCCTTGGGTTTCACGAAGGCGCCGGCCGCCGGATGGAGCCAGTCGAACAGCCGGGTGAGCAGGAAACGCAGCGCGGCACCCCGGGCGAGCACCGGCAGCGCCTCCACCTCTGCGCGCGAGAGCGGCCGCACCCCCTGGTAGCCGCGCAAGAGCGCGCGGGCCTTGGTGATGTTGAACTCGGCGCTGCGCTCGAAGCACCAGGCATTGAGACAGATGGCGAGGTCGTAGGCGAACAGGTCGGTGCATGCGAAGTAGAAGTCGATCACCCCGGTGACGCGATGGTCGTCGAAGAAGACGTTGTCGGGGAACAGATCGGCGTGGATGACCCCGCGCGGCAGCGCCTTCGGCCAGGTGCGCAACAGATCCTCGAGCTCGCCGGCGAGCTCCCGCTCAAGCCCGGGCTCCACCTCGTCGGCCCGGGCCCGACACGCCTCGAACAGGCGTCGCCAGTGCCGGGGGGCGAGGGTGTTGGGCCGGGTGAGGCCGAAATCGCGGCCGGCCAAGTGCAGGGTCGCGAGCATCGCCCCGAGCGCGCGACAGTGTTCGGGATCGATGCGTCCGAGCAGGCCCTGGCCCTCGAGAAAGCTCACGATCGCCGCCGGCTTGCCGGCCAGCTCCTCGAGGGGACGGCCGGAGCGGGTCTTGATCGGCACCGGGCAGGGCACGCCCCGGGCGGCCAGATGGTCCATCAGCCCCAGGAAAAAGGGAAGGTCCTTGGGATCGACCCGTTTTTCGTAGATGGTCAGGATGAAGCGACCGCGCTCGGTGAGGAGCAGATAGTTGGAGTTCTCCACCCCCTGACGGATGCCCTCGAGCCGCAAGGGCGCACCCAGATCATAATGCCGGAGGAACGCCCGTACCTCGTCCAGGGTCACGTGGGTGTAGACGGCCATGGCCTTCAGGGCCGGGCGGTGTCCTCCGCGAGCGCGGCGCGGGGAGCGGGGATGGGCGGCGGCTTGAAACTGACGTTCTCCTCGGCGAAACGCCGCTCTGCGACCCGCACCCGAAACCGCAGCCGCAAGGCGTCGATGACTTCCTCCACCAACACCTCCGGCGCGGAGGCACCGGCGGTGAGACCGAGCCTCCGCACGCCCTGCAGCCAATGCCAGTCGATGTCGGCCGCACTCCGGATCAGCTCCGCCCTGGGACATCCCGCCTTTAGGGCCACCTCCACGAGCCGCAGGGAATTGGAGGAGTTGGGCGCGCCCACCACCAGGAACAGCTCGACCCCGGGAGCGATCGCCGCCACCGCCTGCTGGCGGTTGGTGGTGGCATAGCAGATGTCCTCCTTGCGCGGCCCGACGATGCCGGGAAAGCGTCGTTGCAGGATCGCGACGATGGCGGCGGTGTCCTGCACCGACAGGGTGGTCTGGGTGGCGTAGGCGAGGCGTGCGGGATCGGGCACCCGCACCCGGCGCGCGTCCTCTTCGCTCTCCACCAGGATCACCGCTCCCTCGGGCACCTGGCCCATGGTGCCCTCCACCTCGGGATGGCCCCGGTGGCCGATCAACAGCACCGTGCGCCCCTGGGCGACGTGCCGTTCCACCTCCCGATGCACCTTGGATACCAACGGACAGGTGGCGTCCACATACACGAGCCGTCGCCTGCGCGCTTCTTGCGGGACCCGTTTGGGCACCCCGTGGGCGGAAAAGATCACCAGGGCCCCTTCGGGCACCTGGTCGAGCTCCTCCACGAACACCGCCCCCATGCGCTCGAGCCGCTCCACCACGTGGCGGTTGTGGACGATCTCGTGCCGCACATAGACGGGCGGCCCGTGCCGCGCGAGCGCCTCCTCCACGATGGCGATGGCGCGTTCCACCCCGGCGCAGAAGCCGCGCGGGGCCGCGAGCACGATCTCGAGGCTGGGTCGGGCGTTCATGGCGGATCGCTCTCCGCTGGGCTTTTCGAACTTAACCCCAAACCGCCGCCGCGCCGAGGGGGATCATGCGCGCAGCAGCCGCACCAATCGGGTCGGGACCACCGCCCGCACCTCGGCGCCCTCCGCCACCATCGGCACGTTCGGATCGTGGGGCGCATCCACGAGCAGCTCCAGCGCGCCGGCCGCGAGCGTGTAGCGGACATGGGCGCCGAGGAACTCGGCGCGGCGGATCACGCCGCGGAACAGCATGCCGTTCGCCTCTTGCGACGCTTCTCCGAGCCGCACGTGTTCGGGCCGGAAAAAGGCCCACGCCCGCCCAAGCGGCTCGGCGCCGTCGACCGGCAGCTGCAGCCCGTCGGGACCCCGGAACACCCGCGCCGCGCCCTCCGCCACCACCTCGCCGGGGATCAGGTTGGCGGAGCCGAGGAAGGTGGCGACGAACAGTTCGCGGGGCCGATCATAAAGCTCCACCGGCGGCCCCACCTGGCGGATGGTGCCGGCATCGAGCACGGCGATGCGATCGGCGGTGGTGTTCGCCTCCTCCTGATCGTGGGTGACGAAGACGGTGGTGATGCCAAGCCGCCTCTGCAGCTCCTTGAGCTCGCGGCGCATCTGCACCCGCAGATTGGCATCCAGGTTGGACAGCGGCTCGTCCAACAGCAGCACCCGCGGCTCCACCACCAGGGTGCGGGCGAGCGCCACCCGCTGCTGCTGGCCGCCCGAGAGCTGGGACGGGCGCCTGTGGGCGAGTTCGGCCAGCCCCACGAGCTCGAGAATGCGCCCCACCCGCTCGCGGATCACCGCCCTGTCCACGCCCCGCTCCTCGAGCCCGAAGGCGACGTTGCGCCACACCGTCATGTGCGGCCAGAGGGCATAGGACTGGAACACCATGCCCACGTTGCGCGCCCAGGCGGGCTTGTGGGTGACGTCCTCCTCGCCGATCAGGATGCGTCCCCTGGGCGGCGGGCCGAAGCCGGCGATCGCCCGAAGCAGGGTCGACTTGCCGGAGCCGGAGGGGCCGAGGAAGGCGAAGAACTCCCCGGGCAGGATCTCGAGATGGACGTCCCGCAGCACCTCCTGCTCGCCGAAGGCCACGCTCACCCCCTCGAGCCGGATGGACTCGGCGCGCCGGGCTTGGATTGTCGCGGCTCGGCCATGCAACGCGTGGGCTTGCACCTCGTTCACGGCTCAGGCTCCCTGGGCCACCGCAAGGCGCCGGTCCGCCTCCTCCACCCGACGGCCGCGCTCGACGAAGCGGTGGGAGAGATAGGTCGCCACACCCACCATCACCACCGCCAGCACCCCGAGCGCCGCGCCGGGCCCGCGCCCCGCGGCGGTCTGCATGTAGACGTAGATGCCATAGGCGACCGGGGCGTCGCTCTCGCGCGCGACCAGCATGATGGTGGCGGAGAGCTCCACCGCGGCGGTGGCGAAAGCGGTCACGAAACCGGCCATGATCCCTCCCGCCATGAGCGGCACGACGATGCGACGAACCGTGCGCAGGCGCTTGGCGCCGAGGTTGAACGCCGCCTCCTCGAGGCTCACCGACACCTGCTGCAGGGCGGCGGTACAGGCCCTGAGCGCATAGGGCAGCCGCCGCACCGTGAGCGCCACCACGATGATCACCCACCAGGAGGCGAGCGGCGTGCCCACGAACGGCACCGGCAGCTCGTGGAACACCCGCAGATACCCGATCCCCAACACCACCCCGGGGATGGCCACCGCGGCGGTGCCGAGATAGTCGAGGATGCGGCGGCCCGGCACGTCGGTGCGCCACACGATGTAGGCGATGGCGGTGGCCAACACCACATCGAGCAGCGCCGCGAGCCCGGCATAGAGCACGGTGTTCCGGACATAGGGCAGGGCGGTGGAGAAGACCTCCTCGTAGTGGGCGAGGGTGTAGCCGTCGGGCAGCACCGAGAAGGACCAGATGGTGCCGAAGGAGAGCAGCAACAGCCCGATGTGCGGGGTGAGCACGATCAAGAGGATGAGCAGCACCACAAGCCAGGCGCCAAGGCGCCCCAAGGGGCCGAGCTCGCGCCGCCCGAGCCCGCCTCCGCCCTTCTCCACCATGGCGTAATCCCGGCCGCGGGTGAGGAAGAAGGACACCCACAGGGCGAAGAGGGAGAAGGCGACCAGGATCACCGAAATCACATAGCCCATGGGATCGTTGATCCCGATCGAGGAGATGCGCAGATAGGCCTGCGGCGCCAGCATGTTGTTGACGTTGAGCAAAAGCGGCGTGCCGAGATCGTCGAAGACCTTGAGGAACACCAGGGCCGCGCCCGCCGCATAGCCCGGCATGGCGAGCGGAAAGACGATGCGCCGGAACAGGCGAAAGCCGTGGGCTCCCAGGTTCTGGGCCGCCTCCTCCATGGAACGGTCGATGTTCTGCAGGCTCGCCGCGAGATTGATGAGGATGAAGGGGAAATAGTGGATCGACTGGACCAGGATGACTCCGTTCAATCCCTCCATGAAGGGGATGGTGAATCCGAAGTACTCGTCGAGCAGGAGGTTGATCGATCCGTTGGCGCCGAAGATCATCTGCATGGCCACGGCGCCGACGAAGGGGGGCATGATCAGCGGGATGACGCCGAGGGTCTGGATCAGGGCGGCGGCGCCGAAGTCGAAGCGGGTGGTGAAATAGGCGAGCGGCACGGCGAACAGGGTGGCCACCACCACCGACATGGAGGCCACGTAGAGGGAATTGAAGAAGGATTCGCGGAACAGGGCGTTGCGGAAGAAATCCACGAAGTTGACGAAGGTGAAGGCCCCGGTGTTGGGGTGCTGGAAGGCGACGTAGATCACCTGGGCGACGGGGATCACCAGGAACAGCAACAGGAACGCCAAGACGGCCAACGCCACCGCCCAGGCGCCGTAGTGCCCGCGCACCGAGACCATCGCCAGGACCCGCTCCGCTCACAAGGGTGCGGGTGCGCGGGGGCGGCCCCGCGCACCCGCGGCATCCTAACCCGGCCCTAGCGCAAAAGCGCCAGCGCCTGCTCGGCGAGCCGCCGCGCCTCGGCGTAGTTGGCCTGGACGAAGGCGTCCCACTCGCGCTCGACCTCGGCCTGGCGGCCGGTCACCACGTCGGTGGCCTTGCGGCGCTTTTTGGTGAAGATGGCGGCGAACTCGGGGTCGAGCGAGCGGGCCTCGTCGATGGGCACCGCGTCCACCAGCTCCCAGCCCCTTGCGACCAGTTTCGCGGCCTCCTCGTTGGGGTTGGCGGCGAGCGCCGCCTCCGCCTCGTGCAGCGCCCCCACCGCCGCGCGCAGGTCGTCGAGCCGGTAGGTGATCATGACGTCGAACAGCGAGTTGACGAGATTGTAGCGGGCCTTGGACTTCTTCACGTCGAAGTAGACCGAGGCGCCGATCTCGCCGGCGAACGGGTTGGGCAGGTCGGGTGCGCGTTCGTAGATCTCGGGCCGCACCGGGAGCCTGCGGATCTTGGGGTCGAGGAGCAGCTCCTGGCCCTCGGGGGAGAGCACGAACTCGATGAAGGCGGCGGCCAGATCGGGATGGGGCGCGTTGTCGATGATGGCGATGTTGGCCGGCACCAGGGTGGTGGTGGAGGGGTAGCGGAACTCCACCGGATAGCCCGAAGCCTTGGAGCTGAAGCCGAAGAAGTCGATCACCACGCCGATGCCGAACTCGCCCGAATTCACCCCTGAGGGCACGCCGAAGGAGCGTTCGGTGACCGTCTTGAGGTTGCCGCCGATGCGCTTCCAGAGCGCCCAGCCGCGCTCCCAGCCGAGCCCCTGGAGCACGGTTTCCACGGTGAGATGGGTGGTGCCGGAGCGGGACGGCGCGGACATGCCGACATGGCCGAAGTAGACGGCCTTGGTGAGGTCCTCCCACTCCTCCGGCACCGGCAGCTTCTTCGCCTTGAGATAGCGGGTGTTCCACATGAAGCCGTAGCCGGAGGCGGCGAATCCCTTGTAATAGCCCTCGGGGTCGTTGAGCGGGAAGGCGCCGATCTTGTCCGGGATGCCGGTCGCCTTGACCTCATAGCGGGCGAGCAGCCCGTCCCCCTTGAGCACCTCGAAGGCATCCGGCGCCGACGCCCAGAAGATGTCGGAGGTGTTGTTGGCGGCGGTCTCCTGGATGTACTTGACGCCGGCGGTGGTCTTCTTCTTGAGCATTTCCACCGTGACGCCGGGGTTGCGCTCCTCGAAGGCCTGCTTGAAGACGTTGGTGAGGTCCTTGGGGAAGGACGTCACCACCACCAGCTGGTTCTCGCCCGCCCCCATCGCGGGCGCGGCGAACAGCAGGACCGCCGTGGCGGTCCCGGCCAGACGACGCAGCTGGACCATCCCTCTCCTCCCTTGCTCTTGTGGTCCGGCCACCCGGGGCCGTTCCGGGCGGCGGTCGAGAGCTAACACGGTTTGCCGGCGCCACCAAGGCGCTTAGGGGCCGGTCTCGAGCTTGGACCGCTGGCGCTGCTGGCGCTGCCACATTTCGGCGTAGAGACCGCCCCGGGCGAGCAGCTCCCGGTGGCGGCCCCGCTCTGCGATGCGGCCGTCGGCGAGGACCAGGATCTGATCGGCGTCCACCACGGTGGAGAGCCGGTGGGCGATCATGAGGGTGGTGCGGCCCCGGGCCACCTCGAACAACGCCTCCTGCAACTGGCGCTCGGTGCGGCTGTCGAGGGAGGAGGTGGCTTCGTCGAGCACCAGGATGGGCGGGTCCTTGAGCACCACCCGGGCGATCGCCACCCGTTGTTTCTCGCCCCCGGACAGCTTCAGCCCGCGCTCGCCCACCACCGTGTCGTAGCCGTCCGGCAGGCGCTCGATGAAACCGTGCAGCTGGGCCACGGTGGCCGCGCGCACGATGTCCTGCGGGCTGGCATCCGGACGCCCGTAGGCGATGTTGGCGGCGATGGTGTCGTGGAAGAGGACCGTGTCCTGGGGCACGAGACCGATGGCGCGGCGCAGCGAAGCGAGCGTGACGTCGCGGATGTCCTGACCGTCGATGAGGATGCGCCCCTCCTGCACCTCGAAGAGCCGGAAGAGCAGGCGCACCAGGGTCGACTTGCCGGCCCCCGAGGGGCCCACCACCGCCACCCGCTCGCCCTCGGCAATCGCGAAGTCCACCGCCCTCAGCACGGGACGGCCCGGGTGATAGGCGAATCCCACGCCCTCGAAGCGAATGGCGCCGCCCTTGAGCCTAAGGGGCCGGGCCTGGGGCCGGTCGCGGATCTCGGGCACGCGCTCGAGCAGGCGATCGATGGCCTCGAGGTCGGTCAGGCTCTGGCGCAGCTGGCGATAGATGACGCCGAGGAAGTTGAGGGGGACATAGAGCTGCAACAGAAAGGCGTTGACCAGCACCACATCGCCCACCTGGAGGGTGCCCTCCACCACGCCGGCCGCGGCCACCCCCATCGCCAGCACGAGGCCGAGGGCGATGATGGCCGCCTGGCCGGCGTTGAGAAGCGCCAGGCTCACCTCGGACTTCACCGCCGCATCCTCGTAGCGCGCGAGAGCCCGCCCGAGCCGCGCGAGCTCGTGCTCCTCGTTGGCGAACACCTTGACGGTCTCGTAATTGACGAGCCCGTCCACCGCGAGGGCGGAGAACTCGTTGTCGCGACGGTTCATCTCGCGCCGGAACCTGGTGCGCCACTCGGTGGTGACGACGGTGAACAGGGCATAGGCGATGATGGTGAGGAAGAGGATGAGCGCCAGAGAGGGCGGGTAGTTGATCAGCAGGAGCAGGATGACGAGGGCGAACTCGAACACCGTCGGCACCAGACTGAACAGCACCGTCTTGAGCAGAAAGGCGACGCCGTGCACGCCCCGCTCGACCGCCCGGGCGAGCTCGCCGGTCCGTTTTTCGAGATGGAAGGCGAGCGGCTGGGCGAAGAGATGGCGGTAGACCGCGAGGGCGAGCCGGCAGCCGGCACGCTCGCCGACGCGGGCGAACAACGCATCGCGCAACTCCTGGAACAGGGTGGCGCCGAGACGCGCGGCGCCATAGGCGAGGATGAGGCCGATCGGCACCGCGGTCAGCAGGTCGCCTTCGAGGCGGTCCACCACCGCCTTGAGCCAGAAGGGCACCGAGACATTGACCAGCTTGGCGACCACGAGCGCGGCGACCGCCGCCACCACCCGGCGGCGCAAGGCGCCCTCGCCGCGCGGCCAGAGATAGGGGGCGAGCCGGCGCGCGATCCGCCAGAGCTCCCCACGCGTCGAACGATCCATGCGTCCATCCCCTGCCGCGCCCGCGCCAGGGTAGGCCGGCCCGGTGCGGGCGCAAGCGGGCATATCCGCGTATCGCGGACGCGGATCCGTTTAGAGGTCGTTAACGGCTTGCGGGCAGGGTGGCATCGCGCCGGATCGCTCCGGCGGCCTCGAGTCCGTCACAGGGGGGCC
>Ga0256839_1003178_pt1 | contig 17214 bp, 15 predicted proteins | sample 354166metaG_FD_185968 | JGI IMG/M metagenome (GOLD analysis project Ga0256839, IMG submission 185968) | Hydrothermal vent microbial communities from Mid Atlantic Ridge, Atlantic Ocean - 354-166 | ecosystem: Environmental > Aquatic > Marine > Hydrothermal vents | place: Atlantic Ocean: Mid... | reverse complement strand
TTCATCAGCATGATGACCGGGGTTATATATGCCTAATATGAGTGAGGGAGCTTTATCGCTACCACCAGCATTTGCACCATGACAAGAAGCGCAGCTCTCGTTAAATAAAACCTCACCCTGTTTAGCTACTTTAGATAATTGCGGCACTTTTACATCAACAATTTGTGCTGAAGCGCTTGGGTTTGAGCCATTATTATTTGTAAACATAATATAAGCACCACCAAGTAAAAACACGCCAATTATAATTGGTGTCATTTTTTCTTTTAATTTATTTAACATTATACAAACCCTAAGCAGTATATTATATAAAATTGTTACTTAATGGCTAGCGCTTCCACCTAGTGGAAGGTCAACAATCTCCTATTCACAAAAGCGTGAAGTAAAAACAAACCTTAACAGCATTACCAATTTTTCATCTGTGCGTCATGTTGCGGAAAGTTTGGCTCATTTATGTTGCTTATAGATTGATAAATATTGATCATATTTTAGACCTCCAAAAGAATAAATATTAAGGATATAGCCATGATTTATGCAAAAAATACAAAATTCAAAAAATCTTCCCTCATTATCACTTCTGCAATTGCAGGAACTCTAGCTGTAGTCGCGCTTGCTCCAGCAGCTTACGCTTTTGGTCCGGGATCAGGAAATCAGGGACAGCAAAAATTCAACCAGATGCATCAAAAAGCACATGCTCAGGGTCAAATGCAACGATCTGGTAATAAAATGCGCGGCGCTAATGGCGGTTTCATTAGCTTTGCCTGCTCTAATAACGGAGCAACACGCCTTGAAACAATATTTGGAAATGTAAGTGAAAAATTTAATCTTAACGTTGAACAAAAATCTCTGTTTGATGATCTTAAAACCTCTGCACTAAGCGCGCAAACTGGTTATGCTGACACCTGCTCTAACCCAAGAGTAGATGGAGTAGCGATGAATGACGTTAATATTATTACCCGCCTTAATGTTCAGCGCAATAATATGAGCGCTATGATTGTTGCAATTGATGAAGTGTTACCTAAATTAGAGGCTTTTTTTGATAGTCTAAGCGATGAGCAAAAGGCTGCAATGAAAATGCAAGGTGCTAGCATACAAACTGGTGGCGTGCAGGGCTTTGGCAAACGAAATAACTAATTCAATTTCAATATAAATACCCTCCCCGTTAGGAGAAATTCTAGCGGGGTTTTTATTTACTAAAATTATCATTGCGAGAGTTATAATAACCAGCTACCAAGCTGATATGAATAGATTTAGCGCAACATTATTACTTATACTTGCTACCGCAATTTGGGGCTTTGCTTTTATTGCACAGAAGTCTGCAATGGATAGCATGGAACCGCTAACCTTTATTGGGGCAAGATATTTACTTGGTGGTTTGGTTGTGGCTCCTCTTGCATGGCAAGAATATAAAAAGCGCGGCATAAAATTAAGCCAAAAAGAATGGGCGATAATATTATTTCTAAGCGTTAATTTCTTCATTGGCTCATGGTTGCAACAATGGGGATTGGTAAGCACTAGTGTTACCAATGCTGGCTTTTTAACAGGCCTTTATGTGTTTTTTGTTCCTTTGATATTGCTGATAGTTTTTCGCACAAAACCACATAATATCGTTTGGCTTTGCGTCCCCCTCGCAATGGGAGGGTTGTTCTTGCTAACTGGGGGGTCACTTGAGAAAATAAAATTTGGTGATTGGCTGGTAATTTCTAGTGCTGTTTTTTGGGCTTTACACGTTTTAGGTCTTGGCTATGCGGCTCGAATGAGCAAATTACCGCTTGTTGTTTCATGTTTGCCATTTTTATTTGCTGGTCTTTTTTCAAGCGCAGGGGCTGTTGTGTTTGAAAGCCCTACAATTGCTGGCATTAGTGCTGGCTGGATTGAAATTATATATGCTGGTGTGTTTTCTACTGCTGTTGCCTTCACTCTTCAGGCCGTTGGTCAAATGCATGTGCCACCCGCAAATGCTGCAATAATACTATCAGGAGAAAGTATGTTTGCAGCAATTGGCGGTGCTGTTATTATGGGCGAGAGATTGTTATTGGTCGGATATTTTGGCGCATTTTTGATTTTCTTATCAATAATATTAGTCGAAAGCGTGCCAGCAATGATGCGAAATAGAAATTGAGGTTAAGCCTTTCACGCCACCTTATCTCAGCTTCATTATCATCTTGAGCGAAGCCAAAAGATCTTTTCCCTATCATATAAGACTCTTCTAAGACTCTTCGCTTTGCTCAGAGTGACATTAGAGATTGGGGTAACATTAAAAAGTTTAAGGGGGCAGAATCCTTTGAACATTGTATGCCTGCAATAGGGACTTATTACAGCAAAATCACTCAGCAGCTGCCATTCTGTTTAGCCCTTTGCGAACACAAATAACAATTAAGGCACAACCGTTTACCATTAGTCTGTCTTGGTGAATAGCCGTCACCTTACCAGAAATTGTATGACCATAAAGAGAGATTTTTCCTCGCCATTCGCGGTTTGTTGCTCGGCTGATTTTATTGACTACATAAGTATCAATATAGACCTTATTTGCAGCTTTGATTTTATCAGGTTGTATCCAGACCAACTTAGCACAAAGCTGGCTTCCATCTCCACAAAGAGATACCTCATAACGGCTTTCACCATCATCTGCTTGCCATAGTCCTGTTGGATCAAACCCTGCTGATTGTGCTGAAACAGAAGCAAACATAAGCGCCAATAAACTAATTATAAAAACCTTGAACTTTGAGTGAAACATATAAATCTCCAAATCGCTCCCGCAAGTAAAGCTGTTAAAAACAAAAAAGGGCGTTTTTGTGAAGTAAATTATTTTTCTCTTTTGCCTATCAGTTTAGCATATTAAGCTAAGGCAATAATAAATTTAATTTGGAGCTATTAACTTGGCCAAACTCTACTTCTCTTATGCCGCAATGAACGCAGGCAAATCTACCCTGCTGTTACAAGCTTCACATAATTATCGTGAACGTGGCATGAACACAATTTTATTCACCGCCGCCCTTGACGACAGAGCAGGAATAACCACAATAGCTTCACGCATTGGACTTAAAGCAACTGCTAAGTTATTTTCAGAAGGCGATGATCTTTTTCTAGCGATAAAATCTGACCTAGAAAAACAACCAATAAATTGCATATTTGTTGATGAGGCGCAATTTTTAACCAAGCAACAAGTCTGGCAGTTAGCCCGAGTTGCCGATAGATTAGGCGTGCCTGTTATGTGCTATGGCTTAAGAACCGATTTTCAGGGTAAATTATTTCCTGGATCTTCTGAATTATTAGCAATTGCTGACATCTTGCGAGAAATCCGCACAATCTGTCATTGCGGGGCAAAGGCGACTATGGTTGTTCGACTTGGTGATGATGGCGCAGTGCTAATAGAAGGTGATCAGGTAGCAATTGGGGGCAATGAGCGCTATGTTTCACTTTGCCGCAAACATTGGGAAGAAAAAACTGGCTCTTGGCCTGTTGAGGAAGAGAGCAGCCCTACCCTAGAATTTGAGTTAAACGGCGGGGGTGTCGGGGAAGCATCTGCAAGATGCGACGGCGACATTAAGAATAAACGGCGGGGGTGTCCCCGTGTCAAGCACGGGCAGGCTCAAGTCGGGAGCAAAGCGACCAACAGCCTGCCCCGTACCCGAAACGGGGGCAATAAAATAAAATAAGGATAGTGATAATGGTTGAACAAGCACAATCAAACGAGCCGCATGGCAAACTAACCATTCGCATTGTTGCAATGCCAGCAGATACCAACCCATCGGGCGATATTTTTGGTGGTTGGGTGCTAAGCCAAATGGATATTGCTGGCGGCGTTGCAGCAGTGCAGGTAACCAAAACCCGTGTCGTAACAGTAGGCGTAAACGCCATGACCTTCATCGCGCCTGTAAAAGTTGGCGATGTTTTATGCGTATATACAGACATAATAAAAATAGGAAAAACCTCCATCACCATAGCAATAGAAGCATGGGCAAGGCGCGACAGAATGGCAATTCGTGAAAAAGTAACTGAAGGTCATTTCACCTATGTCGCACTTGATGATGGTGGTAAGAAATGTGTTATTGAACAGTGAGACTTGTTGATGGGTAGGCTGGTCTTTGTTATAGCTAAACTCCTCACCTGTCACGCTTTGCGTGCCACCCCGTGTCAGGCACGGGGCAGGCTCATCTCCCGTTAGGGGAGAGGGAAGTTAGTGTAAGTTTGCTGTCATTCTGAACGAAGTGAAGAATCTTTGCTGAAGCCATTTAAGATTCTTCACTTCGTTCAGAATGACATTGAACCTTGCTTAGAGTAGTTTAGGTAAGAAAATTGATAATGACAACGAGCGGTTACAAATATCCAGCTCTATCTCCCTAAGCCGCTTTATTTCATCGCATTGCCTTTTGCTTCACGGGTCGTATCAGGTTTATCATAATGCACTAAAACCGTGCTGCTCTAAATCCTGCCCCTCCCGCGGGGCGCTGCACGGCCAGCGACCCGCATAAAGCTCGCGAGATGAAATTAAAATTACTTCCCTAGATGAGAATCCAAACTCTCAAGTTCCAATTCCTGCAATCGCTTTATTTCATCTCTTAATCTGGCGGCTTTTTCGAATTCTAGGTTTGTTGCTGCTTGACGCATTTCGCTCTCGAGGCTCTTGATGGTTTTTGCTAGATTGTCGCCAATATGCACTCTTTGATTGCCGCTTTCATCTATTCCTGTTGAGGTGGTTACGTAGTCGCCTTCATATACTGAACTAACAATATCTTTTATGCCTGATTTTATTGATTTTGGAGTTATGCCATGCTGTTCATTATAGGCTTTTTGTTTTTCTCTGCGGCGGTCGGTTTCGGCAAGCGCTCGCTCCATTGAGCCAGTTATTTTATCGGCATATAAAATCACCCTGCCCTCAACATTTCTAGCCGCTCGACCAATGGTCTGAATTAGGCTTGTTTCTGAGCGTAAAAAACCTTCTTTATCAGCATCAAGAATGGCAACGAGGGCGCATTCAGGAATGTCTAAGCCTTCTCGCAATAGGTTAATCCCAACCAACACATCAAATGCGCCAAGTCGCAAATCACGGATAATTTCTATGCGCTCTAGCGTATCAATATCTGAATGCATATAGCGCACTCGAATTCCCTGCTCATGCATATATTGCGTTAAATCTTCTGCCATTTTTTTGGTTAGCGTGGTTAGCAAAGTGCGATAGCCTTGTTTGGCGACTTTTTGCACTTCGTCAATTACATCGTCCACTTGCGTTCTGGCTGGGCGGATTTCTACTGGTGGATCGATTAGTCCTGTTGGGCGAATGATTTGCTCGACAAATTCACCATCAGTTTGCGCCATTTCCCACTTGCCCGGAGTTGCTGAAATATAGATGGATTGCGGGCGCATGGCGTTCCACTCCTCAAAGCGCAAGGGGCGGTTATCCATACAGCTTGGTAAGCGAAAACCATATTCTGCAAGCGTAGCTTTACGGCGAAAATCACCACGATACATTGCGCCAAGCTGGCCAATCGTCACGTGGCTTTCATCAACAAAAATCAGTGCATTATCGGGCAGATATTCAAATAAAGTAGGGGGCGGCTCACCTGGATTTCTACCCGTTAGATAGCGCGAATAATTTTCAATGCCAGCGCAAACTCCCGTTGCCTCTATCATTTCCAAATCAAATAATGTGCGCTGCTCAAGCCGTTGCGCCTCAAGCAATCGCCCTGCATCATTAAGCTCATCAAGTCGCCATTTCAACTCAGATTTAATAGATTTCATCGCCTGTAAAAGAGTGGGGCGTGGTGTAACATAGTGCGAATTAGCATAGATGCGCACTTTTTTTAGCTTTTGCAACTTCTTGCCGGTTAACGGGTCAAACTCAACAATTGCCTCAATTTCATTACCAAACATGATGATGCGCCAAGCGGCTTTATCATGGTGAGCGGGGAAGATTTCAACCGTATCACCACGCACCCTAAAAGCCCCGCGAGCAAACCCAGCGTCCGCCCGCTTATATTGTAATGCAACCAAATCTTTGAGCAATTGACGTTGGTCAATTACCTGCCCAACCTCAACATCAAAAATCATAGACGTATAAGTTTCAACCGAGCCAATGCCATAAATACAGCTGACTGAGGCAACAATTATTGTATCGTCCCGCTCAAGCAAAGCGCGGGTAGCAGCGTGGCGCATTCTATCAATTTGCTCGTTAATTTGTGAATCTTTTTCGATATAAGTATCAGAGCGCGGCACATAAGCTTCGGGCTGGTAATAGTCATAAAAAGATACGAAATATTCTACCGCATTATTGGGGAAAAAACTTTTAAACTCACCATAAAGTTGCGCCGCAAGGGTTTTATTAGGCGCTAAAATTATTGCGGGGCGCTGGGTTTTAGCAATAATTTGCGCTGCGGTGAAAGTCTTGCCAGAGCCAGTAACGCCAAGTAAAACCTGATCGGTTTCACCATTATTTATGCCCTCAACCAATTGTGCAATTGCTTTTGGCTGATCGCCCTGTGGGGTGAACTTGGTTTCTAACTCAAACCTAACACCACCCTCAACCTTTTCTGGTCGCTTTGGGCGATGCGGCTTCCAAGCGGTTGCCCCCTCCACTACATCACGCCCATGCTCAATTAGGTTTGATAGGGCAGCAACTGTTGCTGTTATGCCATCACTAGGAGATGATGAAGGTGCGGGAGTGAAGCTAGCCTGCGGCGCTTCAGCAAAGCCTTCTCTTTTTGTTTGTCGCCGTTGGTCGCTTGCGCTCCCGACTTGAGCCTGCCCCGTGCTTGACACGGAGACACCCCCGCCATCTTTATCTATGTCGCCGTTGGTCGCTATGCTCCCGACCCCGACACCCCCGCCGTTATTCTTTTTCCTTGCTATCTCTGCGCTCGAAAGGGGAATAGTTCCGCCATCTATATTAGTTGGGCGATCAACTGGGTTGGCCGCCGATTTTGGTGCTTTTTTTGCCATGCCTGTTGGCGTATCTGGAAAAGATGTTTTTGTGGTAGCTCTTAATTCTCGCTCACGCTTTTGACGTTGTTCTCGATCAAGTCGGCGCTTATTTCTCAGGCGCTCTTGTGGTAAGCGCTTGCTTGCCTCAATATCCTCAGCTTTTTCAATTTCACCCAAAAAATCATCGATAGAGAAACTATCCTGTTTTTTAGTAGAATTGGGGGATTTATCTTTATCGATAGGCATTTTTCACCAAATAGAATCTTATTTAATCCTACTTAACATATCCAGAACGTAAAGGGAACAGGGCGAAGGTGATTTCTCCGTCCTGCTCCTTCAAATATTAAATTGACAATTCAACAAATCTAATACTCATATGAACACATTTCCTGATACCACCAAGATGGAGGAATAGGTGATCTTTCAGTTTCTGATGTTACTGTGCGGTATGAACGAACTTTATTGAAAAACTCTGGAGGAAGTTGCTTAATACTTCTTTCAACAAATTTATAATCTCCATTCCGATCATATTGATTATAAATCTTCACACTAGCTCCATCAAACAGTCTAATAGACTCGATATTATTCCTCCAAGGCGCTTTATCGACCTTATTTACGGTGCGCTGACCAGCTTCACAATAGCTCTTACCTTTATAATTTATGTCAGTATAAAAGCATACCAACGGCATGAGCATATCAGATTGTTCACAACTATATCTAAAATCATCACTACCAAGTGCTACCCCACTAAATACTAATAGGGCAGTTGAAACAATTCCTAGTCCAATATTTTTTTTGAAAGTAAACATGACATTCTCCTTTATCTTTTTAAAAGATACTGCCCCCTACAAAATGTAGTATGCACCCATATAAAGAGAATTTCATTGATTGAGATCAGGTTTGCTAATTTTAAAAATGATTAGCTACTCACTAACTAAACCATGATATGTAAGAAGCAAATAGCATAGTGAGAGTCAAGAAACATGATAATTGTCATATTAATTACATTCATTTTAGTAGTTTTAAGCGTGTTTATTCATTATGAGTTATTGCGGGCAGTTTCTAATATTCTGCCAAGTATGACAGTAAAATTACGCGCACGATTGCTGGTAATCATAGCAGTTGTATTTATTGCCCATATTGCTGAAATCTCACTATTTGCATTAGCTTTTGGCTTAATGCAACATCAGTGGAGTTTAGGAGGAATTTCAGGCAATCTTGAGGGTGGCTGGCTTGATTATTTTTATTTCTCTGCTGCAAATTATACCACACTTGGCATGGGGGATATTTATCCAAAGGGTCATTTGCGCTTTGTTGCTTCAATAGAATCTTTAACAGGTCTGGTGCTTATCGGCTGGTCGGCATCATATACATATTTAGCAATGAGTAAATTTTGGGGTATGACTAAATCTAAAAATAGCAAAAAATAACTTTACCAAACTCGATAGCTAGAGATAGAGTATTTTAATAATTTGCCTAATGTTGGCTGGTCTTTGGTGATTGTTTCACAATATGAAGAAAAATCCCTATCACGGCAAACCATTGCTGAAATCTCACCCTCAATAGAAATAGAGGCAAAACTGTTATCACGCCCATAAAGCGCAAGGTCTTTCATCACTATGCCAGTTTTTGAACAGATAGCCTCGCCTGAAAAATTATCGCCAGTGTAAAAACAAATTTCACCTGACCCCTGCAAAGCCTGATCGCGCTTTACGCCAGAATACGCACCTGTTGCATTAACGCCAAATGAAATATCCTCAACAGAAACCCAGCCCTTTGCAGACTTGTTGCTAACCAAGCACCAGCGTTTTTGGCAACGCTCAACAATTATATCTGATTGCGCCTCAATAGTATAAGTTGTGTCATATTTTAGCCCTGGCCCATCTCTTAAATCTACACTATCAATAGTTTGCGCAGGCGTGCCTGCAAAAGCTGCAATGTTGAAAAAGGCAAGTAAACTGAATGCTAATAGAATTACGTTTTTTAAATAAGAAAAAAGATATGACATAATTACCTCAAGTGATTTAGTCTATTTTACCATTGTGCATCATTGTGCATTATTTATCTTTATTGTGCGAGATATTTTATTTTTTTATCTATGCTGTGAATAAAACTCCCCCTTTTCTAAAAACAACTTGAATATTAGCATCTATAAATTGCATGAAAAATTTTATTCTATTGGTAAATAGCCAAAATAAACAAGAGCCACCCTTTTAAAAGCGGCACTTGTTTGTGTAATCATCAAAATGTCTGAAAAGATGAGGTTTGATTATTTATTATCGCTGGCAGTGCAGGCATGTTATTATTATATGATAAGCATGCTCCACCATAATAATAGTTGCGGCATATTGTAACAGAAGCACCCGAATCAACCTTTAGGGATGAAATTTTATTATTCCAATAACCAACTAACTTATTATTGTTTGTGCCTGCATTTACACAAAATTTAGATCCAGTATAATTAATTCCATTATAAAAACAGACTTTTGGTGTTGCAGGAGGCGGTGTTCCTGATTGAATTATACCGCCAACAATAGAGCCAAACATTTCGATAAAAGCCTTGGCTGCAGCATCATCTGCGTTAGAGCCGCTACCAGTTGGAGCAGTAAGATATTTCCCACTAACCCATCCATCAGGGCCATCTTTTTCTACATAACACCAATTTCCTTGACATTGGGTGACATTAACGCTCTGCCCAGCTAATAATATATCAATTTTAGCATAATTAACACCTGGGCCACTGCGCACATTCACAGCTGATTTAGCTACAGCGCTCACTGCAAGTGCAGACATAGCAGACGCAGCTAGCGCAAATATTGTAATTAATAACAGTTTAAAAAAATTTGGAATTGTCATTGTTTCTCTCCCTTAAATCGGCAGTAACAACATATCATCACTGCGTCACGAAAATGGCAAGTAAACACCCACCATGATTAAGCGCAGAGCCTGTTTAAATTATATTGGCATTGCGCCATTCAATATCCCCTAAACACTATTTGGGGTAATCAATATCATCTCGATACCTGCTGGCGCTTTTAGTCTCACCAAAAGGCAAGGATAGTTATTTATATAATAATTTTTAAATAGATTACTATGGTATCTTGAATTAAAAATTGCTGAACCTAGTTAAAAGGCACAACTTTATAAGAGCAGCGCCTTTTAATATAATATTATAGTTTGGTTTAATTAGCCCAAGTCGTATAACCAAGTTTCATTGTAGTTCCCGTATAGCCATTTAAGCGGAATTCAGAATATCTTCCCTCATTGGTTTTTACGCAAACATAAGTTCCAACTGGCATTGTCCAGATAGATATCTTGTTAGATGAATATGAGGCAGTTGAACAACCAGCATAACCACGATTCGTAGGGCCGCTAATCGATAGTTTTGCACCATTTCTTGGGGTAATGAATTTATTTACCGCAGTTACTGCTTGATACCAAATATCTGCTCCAGCACTTCCAATATTACCAGTATCAAGATCAGCTGACCAGGTTTGCTGTAGATTGATTGGACCAGTTGAAAAAGTCACCGGAACTATAGGTACTGGCGGCGGCGCTGGTGGAATAGCTCCTGAAAAAACCTTATATGAGGATATTTTATTATTCAGCGAACTATCTAGAACTGCTACACTGTTAGAGTAAGTATTGCATAATCCTGTGAAATTAACACCCTGACATAGCTTTACTTTAGCTCCACCATAAACCTTAAATGAGGATATTTTATCATTCCAAGCTGGGGTAACAACCGCACGAGTAAAAGGATTATTTGCGCATGCTGTGGCTCCAGTAAAATTATTCCCTTTATAAAAACATACTTGTGAAGCTACAGGTGGTGACGGCGGTGGGGTAGATGGACTGCCAGTAAATATCTCATAAGAAGATACTTTATTATTTAGTGCGCTACCAAGAATTGCTTTATTAGTTGAATATACTGAACATAGGCCAGTGAAATTAGCTCCCTGACACAATCTTATTTTAGCTCCTCCTGTTAGTTTAACAGAAGATATTGCATTATTCCAAGATGCTGGGATTGTTGGCCTTACAGTACCTACACTTTGGCAATTTTCAGAACCTGTATAATTGTTGCCTTTATATAAACAGGCTGATTGCACAACAGGAGTTGGAGGAGGCAAAGGTGGCGCAGGAGGAGGAGGCGCATCGCCACAAGAGAGCGAGAATGAAGGGCCACCTGGTCCAATAGTAATACCAAAGCTGCAATCTGGATCTGATGAGCCACCCGACCCAGAGCCTGATCCACCGCCAGAACTGCCACCAGCGCCGTTAATTACTGGCTTTAGATATCTTGCACTTACCCAACCATCAGGGCCTGAATGTTCGATGCGACACCAACCATTTGAAACACATTCGGTAACTTCAACTAACTCTCCACGATATAATGTATCTATCACATTATACGAAGTTCCCGGACCCGTGCGCACATTTAATGAAGCTTTTGATGTGGCAGGCGCTGCAAATGCTGCAGCACTTGTTATCACCATGCCAATCGCTATGAACGCGAGTGCAATTTTTCTTATATGAATATTCATTTTAATTCCCTCATTTTGTTAGTCTTATCATTCATTTTAACTGATGAATTAACATTGGGCGTTTTAAGCTGAACCTATCATGAATGATTTGTTATATTACAATCTGCCCGAATGTTATAACTTATTAAAAGTGCTACGCGCCATGATATACCTCAATTGCCACCATAATTTAATTGCTAGATGCTCCACTTGAGCATGGAAGCAAAAAGAGGCGCAATAGTGGCAAAAAACCCGAACTAAATATTAGCTCGGGTTAGTTTAAGCTCGCTATAAATAAACTCAAAATGCTTTAAAAGAAGAAATTCTATTATTAAAGCGGCTTCCTAGATATCGTTTATTTGAACTAATTACTCTACAGCCTCCGCTATAGTCTTCCCATCTACAAACCTTAACTGATGCGCCGTTTGTAACTTTGATAGATGAAATATTATCATCCCATCTATATGGTAAACTAGACATGGATGTTCCCGATGTTACGCAATATCTCTGCCCGCTAAATGCCTCACCTTGATAAAAGCAAACCTTTGGAGTTGGCGCTGGTCTAGTTGGGTAGTTTGGATAAACTGGAGAGCTGCCGACTCCAAGACCAAATGAAAAGCCTCCATTAGAATCCATAGTAAACCCAAAGCTTACAGGTGGATTTTGATGTGGTTTAGATGGAGCGGAGCGGCGAGGAGTAACAGGCCTACGAGGGGCTGTTGTTGCTCTAAGATATTTTGCACTCACCCAGCCATCTGGTCCCTTATGAGTAATATAACACCAGCCGTTAGATACACATTCACCAACTTGCACTCTCTCACCGCGATAAAGGCTATCAACTACACGATAACTAGTGCCAGGACCTGAGCGAACATTAAGTGAGGATTTTGATACGGCAGGTGCTGCAAATGATGCAGCGCTGCTTGAAACAACAAGTATAGTTGCGACACTAGCAAGTATAATTTTTTTTGAAACGCTCATTTTATTCTCCTAAATATAAAAGTTAATAATTTTTAACTATATGTAAAAACAACTAACACTCATTCACATGAACGCTTTCTGAACGAGATATTTTTAAATATAGCTATTGCTCAAAAAATATTTATCCCCAATACTATCAATCTTATTGACCTATCAATTTTCAAGTGCGCATAATGGAGCTTGGGAAAATTTGTTTTTAAAGATTAAAAATAGCAATATTAAAATTGCAGTTTAATTTTTGAATAAATAAAGCTCACCAAATATTTGGTTTGCTTTTACTATTATGTGACTTTAATTATTAGGGAGAAAAAAATGCGAAAATTATTTACAACTGCACTTGTTGCGATGAGTGTGTCACTACCAGTTGGTGCCATGGCTCAAGAATGGGATATGCCCACACCATATTCTGATAAAGTATTTCACACTGCAAATATTATTGAATTTGCTAAAGATATTGAAACAGCAACAAATGGTAGCTTTAAAATTACAGTTCATTCAGCTGGATCCTTGTTCAAGCACCCTGAAATAAAAAATGCTGTTCGCGGACAACAAGTTCCAATTGGTGAGTTTTTCCTCTCTCGCCTATCAAATGAAGACGCCGCTTATGGCGTTGATTCACAGCCGTTTGTTGCAACTTCCTATGAAGATGCAGAAAAATTATGGGCTGCGCAAAAACCTGTTGTAACAGAATTATTGGCAGAACAAGGGTTAATGCCACTATTTGCTGTTCCCTGGCCTCCACAAGGTCTTTATACTAAGGCGGAGGTTAAGTCTGTTGCTGACCTTAAGGGGCTAAAATTCCGTGCATATAATGCCGCTCTTGAAAAATTTGCAACCCTTGCTGGTGCTGCACCAACTCAAGTTGAAGCACCAGACATTCCACAAGCATTTTCAACAGGTCAGGTTGAAGCAATGATTACTTCACCTTCAACAGGTGTTAGCTCAAAGGCTTGGGATTTCGTTTCAACCTATACGCCAATCAATGCTTGGGTGCCAAAGAATATTGTGGTGGTCAATAAAAAAGCATTTGATGGTTTAGATGCCTCTGTGCAAGCGGCTGTTTTAGAGGCTGCTGAAGCGGCTGAAGCTCGTGGTTGGGATATGAGCCGCGCTGAAACAGATGCTAAAACTGCAACATTGGCTGAAAATGGCATGAATGTTGTAACACCAAGTGCTGAGCTTATGGATGGCCTCAAAGCAATTGGTGCGCAAATGCAGGTTGAGTGGAACGAAAGCGCTTCTGATGCAGCTAAGAGCATCATTAAAAACTACTCAAACTAGGGTTTAATTAAATATTTATACAGGCGGGATTTTTCTCGCCTGTTTTACGTACTTTAGATTTGAGGATAAGATGATTAGAAAAACACTTGATAGGCTATATTCTATCAGCGGCGCTGTTGCTGCTGGCTTTTTGGTGCTTATTTGCGTGCTAGTTTCTATTCAGGTGGTTTTTAACCTTATTACCAAACTGTTTGGAACATCGCTTGCTTTAACAATTCCCTCTTATGCAGAATTTGCAGGTTTTTTTCTAGCTAGTGCTTCATTTTTGGCACTTGCTTATACATTAACTCGAGGTGGGCATATTCGCGTTACGCTGGTTTTACAATTCTTGCCAAAAACGACACGATTTATTTTTGAAGTATTTGGACTTGGCATTTGTGCGGCAACTTCGCTTTATGCGACTTGGTTCATGGTTGGTTTAACTTTTGAATCATATGAATTTTCAGATATGTCTCCAGGTATTATTGCTGTTCCTTTATGGATACCTCAAACAAGTTTAACTGTGGGGCTAGCGATCCTTTCTATTGCTCTTTTAGATTTAACAATCTCAACTTTGATCAAACGAGATTTAGTTTTAACACCTACGGATATAGGTTAAATGCCAGAAATAGTCATAATAGTTTTACTGCTAGGTTCTTTGCTCGCTTTATTGGCAGCTGGAGTGTGGGTAGCATTTTCGCTAATAATCATTGCTATTGCAGGAATGATCATTTTCTCTTCTGCCCCTGTTGGGCAGGTGATGGCAACTACTTTATGGGGGGCAAGCAATTCGTGGGCATTAGCCGCCTTGCCGATGTTTATTTGGATGGGAGAGATATTATTACGCTCGCGCCTATCGCAAGATATGTTTTCAGGGCTTGCGCCATGGCTAACAAAAATACCTGGTCGCTTGTTGCACGTTAATGTATTTGGCTGTGCAATTTTTGCCGCTGTTTCAGGATCATCTGCGGCAACGGCTGCAACCATTGGTAAAATGTCAATTCCAGAACTTACTAAACGTGGCTATCCTGAAAAATTGATTTTAGGGACATTAGCAGGGTCGGCAACGCTTGGTCTGCTTATTCCGCCATCAATTATTTTAATTGTTTTTGGGGTGGCAACTGAGCAATCAGTTGCACGACTTTTCATTGCAGGGATTTTACCCGGTATAATGCTGGTTGCTATGTTTTCGGGTTATGTAATTATTCGATCTTTAATGTTGGGTGATAAAATCCCAAGAGAAAAATCAGATATGAGCTTTATGGAAAAGGTTAAAGCATCACGTACCTTATTGCCTGTAATAGTGCTGATTGTTGGGGTGATAGGCTCAATTTATGTAGGCATTGCCTCACCAACAGATGCGGCAGCTATGGGGGTGGTTTTTTCACTTTTGCTGGCTTGGAGAAGCGGCACATTGAGTAAAAAAATGTTTGTTGATAGCCTAATGGGAGCAACAATAACTTCCGCTATGATTGCATTTATTTTAGTAGCGGCGGCATTTCTAACTACCTCGATGGGCTTTACTGGTATTCCACGTGATCTGGCGGCATGGATTGGCTCTTTTAACCTCACACCATTTGGGCTGTTATTTGCTTTAACAATATTCTTTATTATTTTGGGGTGTTTTCTTGATGGTATTTCGGTGGTGGTGCTTACTACTTCAATCATTATGCCAATGGTAGAAGCTGCTGGAATTGATCCATTATGGTTTGGCATATATTTGGTGATAGTTGTTGAAATGAGCCAAATAACGCCCCCTGTAGGCTTTAATCTATTTGTAATTCAGGGGTTAACGGGTAAAAATATTCTAACTATTGCAGCCTCCGCCTTTCCATTCTTCTTGTTGCTTTTAGCAGCAGTTGGAATCATTACAGTCTTTCCACAAATTGTAACATTCCTACCAAATCTAAAAGGCGGATAGGTAAAATCACCTAATCAGACTTCTCAATTTCGTGACCAAGCTCAGGGTTTTCAACTAATCTTGTTTCTAGCAACTGCCCTGAGCGATATAAAATTGGATAAGCAACAGATGAAATTTGTGAATTAAAGTCTTTTAAGGCGCGTAAAGTTTCAAGATGCACATCAGAACTTTCATAGGTTGTTTCATCACCAGAGCGCAATCGCTTGATATGTTTATTGCGGCTTTTTCGCTCTAAATTAGCCATTTCATGTTTTTCTTCAATTAGCAAACGCGCCGATTCAATATCTTCAGAAATTAAAACATTAAACGCTAATGTTGTATTGGCCATTATTCGATCATGAATTCGCACTAATTCAGCCCAGCCATTATCTGAAAATTTTAAGCCACGATCATTGTATTTTTCGGCCAATACCAGCAATCTCTTAGAAATAATATCACCTGCAGTTTCTAAGGAAATAGCATATTCTGTGAGTTCACGGGCTGCACGGTTGTCTTTTTTGTTCATTTTAGATTTATCAAGCGAAATAACATAACGGCGAATTCCACTTAAGGCTGAGTTTACGCTTTTGTCTAAATGTTTTAAAGATGCAATTTTCTGCTTATCACCCGACTTATAAACCTCCATAACTGGTGCTAACATAACCTGAACAATTTGCCCCATACGTAATATTTCTCGCCTTAAGCTAGCAAGTGCTTGTTTTGGTTTATCAAGTGAATTCATATCAAGCGCACTGGTTGGCTGTAAATTATCAGCGCTAACAGGCTCAGGAATAGGAGGCATTATTTTTGCAATTGGCTTGAGGATTAAGTTTACAAGCGGCAAAGCGACAATAAGCAAAATAGCATTAAATATAAGATGCGCACTGACCAAAGCTTGCCCATCACCAAGACCAGAAAGCCATTGGGCAATAGGCAGATTTTTAACTGCGATAAGTGCAATAACCGCCCAACTACCGCGTAAAATAAGGTTAGCAACTGGTATCTGGCGAGCTGTTCTATCCATGCCTCGAGATAGCCATAATGTAACGAGAGCAGAGCCAAGATTTGCACCCAAAACCATTGATATACCAACAGATACTGGCAGTAGAGCAAGCTGAATAAAGGTAACAAAAAGCAAAATAGCGGCAACTGAAGAGTGCATGATAAAAGTCAAAGCTACTCCAAGAAGAAAAGCCGTCACATAATCATTTTCAAGGTAACTCGCTACAGCTGGTAAGAATGGCGAGTTTTTGATCGGTAAAGCAGCGTCCCCGATCATTCCAAGCGCTAATAAAATAAAAGCAACACCAAGTAGAATTCGCCCAACTTGTTTAAAAGTAAGAGAGTTAGAATAAAGAAATAACCAGCCACCAATTGCCAAAAATGCAGGAATCAGCCAGTCAAGTTCGAATGAGAGAACCTGAATTACCAATGCCGAGCCAAGGTCTGCCCCCAGCACAATCGATAATCCCATTGCAATAGTAATTAAGCCAGAGGCGGCAAAGCCAGTTGCTAATAATGCGGTTGCTGCCGAGCTTTGCAAAATTACTGCCAGACCAATTCCAGCTATTGCGCTTTGCACTCGATTATTCTTTCCACCTGTAACTAATCGCTTAAATGATGGCCCCA
>Ga0256839_1003177_pt1 | contig 17215 bp, 10 predicted proteins | sample 354166metaG_FD_185968 | JGI IMG/M metagenome (GOLD analysis project Ga0256839, IMG submission 185968) | Hydrothermal vent microbial communities from Mid Atlantic Ridge, Atlantic Ocean - 354-166 | ecosystem: Environmental > Aquatic > Marine > Hydrothermal vents | place: Atlantic Ocean: Mid... | reverse complement strand
GGAGTTTCGGATCTATCCAGATCGGAGGATCGCAGTATTGCTGACCTTCGAAGCCGCTTACGGTGCCGTTGTCTTCGAGGACACGAAGGAGGGGCTATTTGGCGTTCGCGTGCATCCTCAGCTTAGGGAGCGAGGGGGCAATGGCACGATTGTCAACTCGCGTGGCGAACGGACCGAACGGCAGTGCTGGGGCAAGACTGCTGACTGGGTGGACTACTTCGGCAAGATTGACGGGGTGCCGGTGGGGATTGCCATGTTCGACCATCCGGACAATTTCCGGCCGAGTAGATGGCACGTTCGAGCGTATGGGCTGTTCTCTGTGAACCCCTTCGGCGAGCATGCCTACACGCGGGGCAGAAACCCGGCGAAGCCTGTGCATCTGCCAAAAGGCCGGTCGCTGACGTTACGCTACGGCGTCTACTTCCACAGCGGGGACACGGCAGCGGGTCGGGTGGCAGAACGCTACCGCCGGTTCGTCGAAGACATGAGGAAAAAGTAGATTCTGCTTTCCGGCGGGTCGCGGTTTTCCTGAACCCCCCGCTCGCGTTCCTATCCCCGGGGGGAGAACGGCGAAGCGAAGCGCGGTAATCGTTCTCGAAGCGGACCGAGCGCCGCCGGAACCTGCTGGAGCCCGCTTTTCGCCAGGCTGGTCGGAGGACGAGGAGGACTCCGGCTCTGTTGGACGCGGCCGGTGCTCCGCAGGACAAGCGAGTGCTCGGCCGCATGCAACAGGGGCGCCGTCCGCGAGCTCCGGCCCCCCTGCGACAAGCCGACCTGCCGGGCCGCAACGTCCCCCCGTTACCGACGCGGCGCCCGCTCGGTGCTCAGGGGGCTGCTCTGTGCGCCAGGCGTCTCTACAGCAGGTCCAGGTTCCGCATCGCTTGTTCACAGAGCGTAGCGGTCTTTTCTGGTCCGAAGCGTCCAACGTCGACAACGAGGTCGTAGATGTGGGGGTCGTTTGGATCGGCATGGAAGTACGTGCGTATGAACTGGTTGCGCGCCCAGTCCGTCCGGTCGACCCAACGCTCTGCGTCGGCCGCCGACCAGCCGGAGCTCTCCGCGACGAACTGCACGCGATAGCGCTTTGGTGCAACGAGCCGGACGGCCAGGCCACGTTCCCTGGGAAGGATGAACTGCGCCCCGCGCCCGATGAAAACGCACTTTTCTGCACACGCCAACAGCAGAATCGTCTCGGTCAGGATGTGCACGTACTCTTCGTGCGAGATCGCCTTCCGATCGAGCCAGCGGTAGACGGTGTCCTGGAACCAGTTCGAGGTGGTCTCGTCCACGGTGCCCAGGACCGAAACCGGAAGTTTGTATTCTTTGGCCATGAATTCGAGGAGTTCCTTGTCGTAGATCTTGAAGCCTGTCTTCTGGGCGAGCACCTGTGCGACTTCGCGCGCTCCGACGCCCGCCTCCCGGGAAATGGCGATGTAAGGTTGGACTTGCTGAGCGACGGCAGTTTCCGGCGCGGCAGTCGGCGCCTGCGCCAATCGGCGTAGGAACTCCGCCCGCCTGAGCTGTGCTTCGGCAGCTCGGGCAATAGCTTCCAGCTCCGCACGCGAACGTGGTCCCGTACTGGCCATGCCGATCTCCTGTTGCAACCACGAACAAACCAAGTTGGTGTTTGCCCTCAGTCTAACCGGAAAGAGCGACCAGGAACAGTCGCCCCCACCGCGACAATCTGGCCGATCGCCCCAATGGCCTGAGCAAGAATCGGGCCAAAGCCTTAGCGGCCCCGCGAGAGGGGCACGGCGCCGCGGCCTGCCAGGCAACGGGCCTGTCCCCGAATCTGCGAAAAGGTACGGAGGTTGCATCTCCAGAACCGGTGGAACGTGCCCGCTCACGGCGGGGGAGGGCAGCAATGGTTGGTACAGCTCGTCTCCGGAATGGCGCGGGCCTGCGGGAGCCTGCCCCGCTCGTCGAGGCCCTGCTCAAACCGTCCGCCTATTGCCATCACGTGACAGACGTCGAGTTGCGAGAAACCCATATCTCGTGGGTCTTTCTCACCGATGACCGCGTGTACAAGGTGAAGAAACCCGTGCGCTTTCCGTTCCTGGACTTCAGTACGCTGGAACGCCGCCGGCGGGCGTGCGAGGCGGAGGTCGTGTTGAACCGAAGGTTGGCCGGCGACGTCTACCTTGGGGTCCTGCCGGTGCAGCGTCTGGCCGACGGTCGGATCTGCGTGGGCGAGCAAGGGGGAGAGACGATCGACTACGCTGTGGCCATGAAACGTCTGCCGGCGGAGCGCATGATGGATTGGCTGTTGGATCGCCGCAGGGTCACCGCGAGCGACGTACGGCGGCTGGCTCGGCGGTTGGTGGAGTTCTACCGGACGGCGCGGCGCAGCCCGGAGTTCGCACGGTATGCGACGAGGGAGGCGATCGAGGAAAACGTGCGCGACAATCTGGAAACGCTGATGCGGCGGCCAGACGTGTTCGGTTGCGAATTGCTGCGCCGTCTGGAGTCCGCGCAGTTGCAGTTCGTGTGGATGTGGGAGCACCTGTTCGAGGATCGGATCGCCGCGGGCTATGTGTGTGAGGGTCACGGGGACCTCCGCCCGGAGCACATCTGCCTGATCGATCCGCCTGCGATCTACGACTGCGTCGAGTTCTCGGAATCGCTCCGGGTGAACGACGTGGTGAACGACCTGGCTTTCCTTGCCATGGAACTGGATCTGGCCGGGGAGGCCGACCTGGCGGAGGCTTTGTTTGAGGAGTACAGGCGCGCCTCGGGCGATTTCGTGCCACGTCCTCTGGTGCAGTTCTACAAGGCGTACCGTGCCCTGGTAAGGGCGAAGGTCTCTCTCTTGCGGGCGGCTCAGCAGCCACCGGAAGCGGCGGCGCGGATGCTAGAACGGGCGAGGGATTACGCATGGCTGGCAGCCTCGTACGACGCGGAATACCACGTCCCGTTGGCCATAGCCGTGATTGGGCCGTCGGGTGCGGGGAAGACGACGCTGGCATGTGAGCTGGCCGGGCGGATCGGGGCGATGGTGGTCCGCAGCGACGCCGTCCGGCAGAAGCTGGCGGGGAGACGCGAGCCGGATGCGCCGCCGGAGACAGGGATTTATGCCCCCGCTATGACGAGGCGTGTCTATGAGGCTCTGGTGCGGGACGCAGAGTACCAGGTGCGGGAGAACCGCACCACCGTGGTGCTCGATGCGACCTTCTCCAGCCGTAGCCAGCGCGAGCTGTTCAGGCGGTGCGCCTCCGCGTGTGGTATGCCGTACGCCTTCCTTTATTGCGACGTCCCCCCGGAGGTGGCCATGCGCCGTGTCGTTGACCGCCGCAGCCGCGGCGTTGACATTTCCGACGCGCGGCCTGAGATCGTGGCCCGGCACTACACGCTTTTCGCCATCGCCAGGGATCTCACCCGCCCCGACGTCTGGCGCGTGGACGCAACGGACGCAACCTCGGCGGTCACCCAGGCGATGGAGTATCTCAGGCCTTTCGTGGCCGCGCTGACGGGCAAGTGAGCTGGAGGACGGATCAGTCGAACGGCCGGCCGCGGCTGAGCGTGGCGGAGCCGGATCGGTTTGCCCGGTGAGCGTGCTCCGCGATAGACTAAGAGCACGGGCGCGCATGGTGTGGTGGACACGCCGTGCAGCCCGTTTTTTCGTTATGTGGAACGGGGACGTGAGGAGCCGGGGATGAATCGGCGGTTTTTTCTTGCCCTCCTGACAAGACTGATCGGTCTCGGCACTGCGGTGGCGGCGGCTATTCCGGGCCTGCGGCTCCTGCTCGATCCCCTCCGGCAAAAGGGCTCGGCTGCCAAGCGGTACCGCGTTGCCCCCTTGGAAGCAATCCCCCCCGGCACGCCGGTGCGGTTTGCCGTGCGGGGTCAACGCATCGACGCCTGGAAGGTTTTCCCAGAACAAATCCTTGGCTACGTGTGGGTCTTCCGCGCAGCCGAAAGCGGTAACGGCGGGGAACCGCATCTGCGCGTGTTCAGCGCCACCTGCCCCCACCTGGGATGTACAGTGGACTACCGAACGGACAAATCCAGCTTCTTGTGCCCGTGCCACGGCGGCGCGTTCACCAACACCGGTGACCGGATCCCAGACGAAACCCTGGGCTACAAGAACCCGGCGCCCCGCGGGCTGGATCCCCTGCCCTACGAACTGGTTCGCGACGAAACGGGTAAGGTGTGGCTCGAAGTGGAGTTCCAACGGTTCGAATTGAACACCCCCGAACGTAAGCCGATAGCTTAGCACGCCCGATTTGCTCAGAAACGAATCCTGCTGAAAAGCACCGCGGAGATTCCAGCAGTGGCCGAAAACGTTCCCTCCGCTTCCGGTCTGAAGAACTGGCTCAACGCACGAACCGGGTGCTGCTCAGCGCTGAGATGGTGGCGTAACCGCCCTGTCCCAGGTGGTCCTGCGTGGTGGAAGGTGACGGGTGCCCTGCTGCTTTGGCTGGTCGTCCTCGAGTTCGTCAGTGGTATCCTGCTGATGCTGGTCTATACCCCATCGGCAACGGACGCCTGGGCAAGTCTGGTTTACCTGGAAGAGCGTATCGCCGCCGGAGCGGTTGTTCGTGCCATCCACTTCTGGGCTGCGCAGGCGCTGCTTGTCGTGGCCGGTCTACATCTCGTGCGTCTGCTCATCACCCGTGCGTACCGCGCCCCCCGGGAGTTGCTTTGGATCTCCGGTCTTCTGCTCGCAGGCCTGCTTGTGGCGTTCTGCGTGACGGGAAACCCCCTTCCCTGGAGCCAGAAAGCGTACGGCCAGATCGAGGTGGAGATGCACATCATTGGCTCGATACCCTTGGTTGGTCCCGTCGCACAGCGTCTTCTGATGGGGGGCACCGAGCTCGGCCAACGCACGCTCAACCACCTGTACACACTGCATGTGGCGGTGCTGCCGCTGCTGCTGGTCCTCTTCGTCGGCTTTCACCTTTCTCAACTTGTCCGCCTCGGCCGCAGCAACGGCTCGGCTGACTCGGAAGAGCTGCCCTATTTCCCGCATCAGTCGATCCGCAATGCCGTTGCCGTTGCGGTCGTGGTTGGGGCCGTGCTGGTGCTCAGCTATCGATACCGTGCCCCCCTGGGACCACCTGCAGACCCGGTGCTGCCCTCCTCGCCGCGTCCGGAGTGGTACTTCCTCGCTCTGTTCGAGCTGCGTCGCTACTTTACGGGCAATCTCGAGTTCGTAGCCACCGCTCTGATCCCCGGCCTCATTGGCCTTTGGCTCGTGCTGCTACCGTGGATCGATCGCGGCGGCCGAGCGGGCAAGCTGATCAGCTACGCGACGGCCGTCGTGCTCGTGCTCGCCCACGCCGTACTTACCGTACTTCCCGTGGTGCGAGATGCTCGGGATGAACAGCACCAGGCGGTCGTAGCCGAGCTCCGAAAAATCGGATCGCGCGCCATCGAGCTCGCGGCGCAGGGGGTGCCACCGGCCGGTCCTGGTGAGCTGCTGCACCGCGATCCGGTCACGATGGGACCGATCCTGTTCCGGCAGCACTGCACCAGTTGCCATTCCTACGGTGGAGAGTGGGCCGAAGAGCCGAAGGCGTCCGACCTCAAAGGCTTCGGCAGCGAAGAGTGGATCTGGGGCTTGGTGCAGAACCCCGCCGACCCGCGGTTCTTCGGCCGCACCAAGCATAAACAGATGATCCAGTGGTCGAAGGAAACGTTCGCTACCGCGTCCGACGACGAGAAGGCAGAGATCAGGCAGGCGGTACGGTGGTTGGCGACTCATCCGCGTGGTGTACCACCCGAGGACGACGAGCAGTCCGAGTTCGCGCAGGGTTACATGGCGTTCGATGGCTGGTGTATCGAATGCCACACTTACGAGGGGGACGGCGGCTTCAACCTGAAAGCGCCCGACTTCACCGGATACGGATCGGAGGAGTGGATCGCACGAATGATCCAGAACCCGGCCGATGATGCGCTCTATGGGGACAGCGCAGAAATGCCAGCCTTTGCCGATAAGCTCACCCCGCTCCAGATCCGCGTCCTGGCCCGATGGCTGGCCGGCGGTACCGATCCCGTCGAGCCCTGATGTTCCCGAACGCAGCCACAACGGACGCAGACCGGCGGGGCGAGCATCTTCGGTGCATGAGCTCGGGAAGCCCCCGGCGGTCGCGTTGATTGTTACGGCTCGCCATGAGCGACCAACTCGCCTCCGACGAGGATACCGCATGGTTTCACCCGCCCATCGGTCGTTCCAAACAGCGTATGGGTCGGGATGAGCCGTTCGCGAGCCGCACGGCTATGGGCGAGCAACCGGCGTGGGTTTTCGGTGACCAGCCGTACGGCCGCCTTCAAATCCAGGTCTGTCCAGGTGAGCGTGTTCGCCACCCCGGTCAGGAGCGGTTCCGTGGCACCTGCCAGGCGAGGCTCGCCTGCGACGCGCGCGGCCCCCTCTGGCGTGATCTCCACCGTGAGATGTTCCCACCGGTAGCGGCCCGGCGGCATCCCCGCCCAGTGCATCAGATCGCTCACAAGAATACTCCGGCTGGAGCCTTTGGCGCGGAGGAAAACCTTCAACACCCATGGCGGCAGATGATGGCCGTCCGCGATGAAGCTGGCCATCAGGCGGTCATCCGCAAGCTGTGCGTAGATGTTGCTGCGGTGCCGGTGTTGCAGCTCACCCGCGGCATTGCCCACGTGGGTGGCAAGCAGCGCACCCCGCTCGGCAGCGGCAAAGACGTCCTCGGGAGTAGCCCCTGTGTGCCCGATCGCGGGCACGACCTCCTGCTCCCTTAGCCACTCGATGAAATCTAACCCCCCTGCGGTTTCGGGAGCGAGCGTGACGATGCCGATCAACCCACCGGCCGCTTCCTGAAACCGTCGAAATTCCTCCCGGTCCGGCACGCGAACCCACTCACGTGGATGTGCCCCCCGCGGTCCATCCTGAGGGCTGATGTACGGCCCCTCGAGGTGGACAGCAAGAATCGCTGTCGATGAAGGGGGCTCCTCGGCCGCCCGCCGAATTACCTCCAGCGCATGCACGAGCCGCTGAGCGCAATCCGTGATCAAAGTTGGGCAGTATTGTGCGATGCCTGCCGAGCGCAGGTACTCCGTGACCTGATGCACACCGTCTACGGTCAGGTCGGCGGAGTTGAATGCAATCCCCCGCGCCCCGTTGACCTGGATGTCGATCCAGCCCGATGACATGAGGAGGGGGGACTTTTCCTGATGAGCGGTGGCTTCCTCAACGGTCCAGGCAGCACCGACCGCAGAATGGCGCAGGATCGCCGGAACCTCGCGCTCAACATCCCATGCGAAAAGCTCGTTCATGAATCGCTCTCACCCGGTGGCTGTTCCGCATCCCCATCCTCTCTGCCCTTGGGCAAGAGAGGAGCCCGATCGCCATCGTTCTGATCACAGGGGTCCCCCAGCGTACTTTATCCGGCGAACGCGCCACGAGCGAGCCGGCCCGTTGCCGTGGGCGGTCGTCCGCTCCGACAGGCAACCGCTTGACGACTGCGCCTCCCCCAGGGAACCCCGGACAGGACCGCCTCGGCCCTCGCGCACTGGCTGGTTTCGAGTTGAACCGAGCGAAGTACAGCGGTGGCAGTCTGGGTGTCCTTGCGGGAATGCCTGGTACCATCCGGGCCAAAGCGCCTGCGGCACGGCGGGGGACGGGTGCGGAGTTGGATGACCGACCGATTGGCAAGTCCGTGTCGTAATGAACTCATGGAACTGTAGGGGTGGTGAGTGCGGTGAACGCTACTGCGGCAGATCGAGAACTAGAACAAGAGCTTCGCGAAAGACGGCCGACCCTGTCCGTGGTAATCCCGGTCTACAACGAGGAAGAGAACGTCGAGCCGCTATGTGAGGAGTTGTTTCGGGTACTGGAGGAGCTGGGTCGGCCGTATGAGGTGGTTATTGCGGACGACGGGAGCACGGACCGCACGGTGTCGATTCTCACCGGATTGCAGAGTCGCTACCCGCGGCTCCGTCTGATCACGCTGCGGCGGCACATGGGCCAGACAGCGGCCCTGTCGGCCGGGATCGACCATGCCCGGGGGGACGTGATCGTCACGATGGACGGAGACCGCCAGAACGATCCGGCCGACATCCCACGGCTGCTCGAGAAGCTGGCCGAGGGCTATGACGTCGTAAGCGGGTGGCGGCGTGACCGTAAGGATCCGTTTTGGCGCCGCCGCCTGCCGTCAGCGATCGCGAACTGGATCATCTCTCGTCTATCGGGCGTGTACCTCCACGACTACGGATGCACGCTCAAGGCGTATCGGCGCGATGTACTCCGTGATGTACGGCTTTACGGCGAAATGCACCGATTCGTGCCGATCTATGCGGCGTGGCAGGGTGCTCGTGTCGTCGAACTACCCGTGAATCACAGACCACGGACCCGCGGCAAGAGCAAGTACGGTCTTGGCCGCACGTTCCGGGTGGTTCTGGATCTGGTTCTTCTGAAGTTCCTTGATCGCTATGGACAGCGTCCGATGCACCTCTTCGGTGGGTTCGGCCTGATCAGTATCGGCCTGGGGCTTGTTGCGTTCGCCGTGGCGGTGTACTTCAAGCTGGCGCGGCTCGGCTGGTTAACCGCGCTAGGCATTCCGGAGAGCGCCGGGAAGGACTTCGTCGAGACGCCGCTGCCCCTGCTGGTTGTGCTGTTCGTGCTTACGGGCGTGCTGAGCATTCTGATGGGCTTGCTGGCCGAGATGGTGATGCGCACCTATTACGAAGCCCAGGGCAAACCCGCCTATCTTGTGCGGGAGGTTCTGGAAGTGGGCCAACCGGCACGGGAGGAACGTAAGTAGGTTGCGGCCGGTTGGTGCGCGGCCATGGGGGGCCGTTTGCACACAGGTCAGATCATGGTCGCCCGCGTTCGCGTGCCGTATCCGGACTCGTGCCCGGTGCCGAGCTACCCCCTTCGAAAGGGCCTTGCGCTGCGCGTACCGCGTGCTCCTCAGGAACCGGACCGAAAGGAGGGGGACGGGTAGCTTCGCGCCGACACGTTCGGGCGCCGCAGGGCATGGCCCGGCGGCTTGAGGGGATTAGCCGGCGGCTCCCTCGAGTCTACGGCGAGCTCGCGCGGATCGCACCAGGTAGGGCACACCTCCCAGGGAGACAATCCAACACAGGATGCGGTAGCTGAGCATCATCAGAAACGCCTTGGCGCCGTCGTAGCCGAGCATGGTGTAGATCTGTTGCATGGCGGCTTCGCCCACGCCGATCCCCCCCGAGGTGAGGGGAACGGCGTTGATCGTCAAACCGATCGGTGCGGCGACGCAGTGGGCCAGAAATGGCCAGTTGGGCCCGGGCAATGCCAGAGCACAGCAGTAAAGAGCGAGGATAAAGAGGGTGTGCGTGGAGCAGGCGAGAGCGAGGGCGACGGCCACGGCCCGGTACTTGCCCCGATAGACGGCAAGTGCGGCGACCATTTCGCCCAGCGGCCGGCCGAGCACAGGCACGGCTTGCGCGATCCGTTCAACCGCAGGAACAGCACTGGCCAGCACAAGCCCCGCCAGTAGCACCGTGCTTGCGCAAGCGGCGGCCAGAACGACGTACGCGGCGTTTCGCAACTGCGGGGAGTCGGACAGCCTGGACCAGTTCAACGCCACGGCGATGCTACCGACGAGGAATAGGCCGTACATGCCCACCAGCCGGTCGACCGCGATGGTGGCCATACCGAGGCCGAGTTTTTCCTGTTCCCGTGCAAACAACCCCAGTTTGACCAGATCACCGCTGACCGCCCCTGGTATCACCTGATTGAAGAGAAGCCCGACGAAACCGAGCCTTTGTGCGTCGGCGAACGGAAAGCGTAGTCCCTGTGCGAGAACGAGCAGATACCAGCGGACGAACGTGACGTAGAGGGCGACGAAGGTGAGCACAAACGCCACCGCCATCCAGCCCAAAGCGGGCGGATGTTCGCGCAGGCGAAGAATGTCGGACCAATTCCGCCAGACGAGATAGGCGATCAGTCCGACTCCCAAGGCCAGCGCGAGGGTGGTCCGCAGCGCAGCACGGTTCAGTCGCATCGTGTCGCTCACGTCGCCGAAACAGACCTCTCTCAGAGTCTAGCTTTCCCTCGGCGCCTAGTTCCGCCGTTGGCCAAGCGGACCGGGGCGAGGCCGGCATAACCGGTACGGACCGCGGACGCATGCGCGCAGGCCAGCGGCGCAGGATGGTCGTCGTGTTGTAGAATACGGCTCACGGTACGGCGCGTTCGGACCGCTGCCCCTGGTTTGAGGCGCGGTTGACCATCAACGGCTTATACGCGCCGGGCAACATTGAGACCGAGAGGAGGAGGTGCCTGTGGCAGAGCTAGCGGATCGCCGCGAGCCGAACGTCATTCAGCGCGCCCTGATCGTGGCCTTCTCGCATCCCGGCCTCGCCATGATGATGTTCCTCGAATATGCCATCTGGGGCGCCTGGCAGCCCCCTTTGTCCGGCTACCTCACCGAAGCTCTGGGCTATCCGGGCACTTATCTGGGCTGGGTGTATGCCGCGCTCCCTCTGGCGGTGATCCTTTCTCCGTTCACAGGCGGTCAGGTGGCGGACCGGTGGTTGCCCGCCCAGGTAGCTTTAGGTTTGTTTCAGCTAGGTGGCGGGATTCTCCTGGTTGTTCTGGCCTTCACCAAGCCATTCTCGGTGCTTTTCCCTGTCCTGTTGGTGTACTCGATTCTCTACGCCCCAACGCTCGCTTTGACGAACGCCTTAGCCCTGAAGCACGTGGATGATCCACAGCGGGACTTCGGTGCGATTCGGGTGTGGGGAACGCTGGGGTGGATTGCCGCGGGGCTCCTGCTCTCGCTGTTGCGCCGCTTTGGATCGGAAGGATGGGCCGGCTTCGATGCCTTCCTGCTGGCGGGAGCGATGTCCCTTTTGATGGGGGTTCTGTCCTTTGGCCTGCCCCACACGCCTCCGGCCAAGGAAGCACCCGATCCGCTCGCGTTTCGACGGGCGCTGGTGCTGCTCAAGAACCCCAGTTACCTGGTCTTCTTCATCGTGGCCTTCATCGTTGCGACGGAGCTGCAGCTCTACTACGTGCTCACGTTTCCCTTCCTGCAAGAGGTGGGGAAGGTGACGACCACCGTCACCAGCGAGAACATTCCCGCCTGGATGACGATCGCGCAATTTGCTGAGATCTTCGTGATGGCCTTCCTCCTTCCTTATGCCTTACCGAAGTGGGGGGTGAGGACGTGCATGTTGATCGGCATCATCGCTTGGCCCATCCGTTACTTCGTGTTTGCAGCCACCTGGCCTCTTCACGAGGCTATGCCGGGGATGGTCTGGGCATCGATTGCTTCGCTTGCGCTGCACGGCTTTTGTTACGTCTTTTTCTTCGTTGTGGCGTTTATTTACACGGACATGGTTGCACCGCCCGACATCCGGGCGTCCGCTCAAGCCCTGATCAACGTAGCTGTCCTAGGCGTAGGGTTGCTTGTGGGCAGTCTTTTCTCCGGGTGGCTAAAAGACTTCTTTACCGAAGGGGATCGCACAAACTGGTTTGGTGTTTTCATCGTTCCTGCTGTCATCACCGTTTTAGGCGGAATCATCTTTGCTCTGTTCTTCCGGGACACCGGCCCTGCCCCGGTGGAAGAGCCTGCTGACGTGGAGGCGCCTGTGTAGCGAGCCCCTCGGAAGCAAGCCTGCGTCCGCGGGCTGACAAAGGGGCCCGGTCCGCTCAAGCGAGGCCGTCGCGGCAAGCGCGACTAGCCCCCGCTCTCGAGGTCGCTTGGTGCCCCGGTGCAGCCTTCGGGCTCGCTTTTCGGCTGCGTGACACACGGCTAGAATTGGCGTGAGCCGGGGCAGGTTTCGGGCGTGCCTCGGCTGCGGAAACGTCTGGGGGACCAGGGCGCTTGTCGTATGCGCCCTCGCGAAGCATGGGAGCATCATGGCCGGTACGGATCGCACCTTTGTACACCTGCATTGCCACACGCACTACAGTCTCCTCGACGGAGCGGCGCGCATCCCGGAGCTCGTGCATCGGGCTCGCGAGTTTGGCATGCCCGCTCTGGCCATTACCGACCACGGCAACCTGTATGGCGCGATTGAGTTCTATCGTTGCGCGACGGCCGCGGGTATAAAACCGATCATTGGTTACGAAGCCTACGTTGCCCCGGGCAAACGGACCTCGCGGGACACTCGCGGAATTAGCGAGGCCAGCTACCATCTGACCCTCCTCGCCAGGAATGAACAGGGCTTCCAGAATTTGAAAAAGCTCGCATCACTTGCATTTCTGGAGGGATTCTACTACCGGCCCCGCATCGATAAGGAGCTTCTTGAGGAGTATAGTGATGGTCTCATCTGCTTAAGCGGCTGTGCGTCGGGCGAGTTCGCGAATCTGCTGCTCCGTGAGCAATACGACCAGGCCGAGGAGCTGGCCCGGTGGTTTCTGCGGGTGTTCGGTGAGGGCAATTTTTACATCGAGCTACAGGACAACGGGCTGGAAATTCAGCGGCGTTATCTCGATCCGTCCGTGGACATTGCTCGCCGCCTTGGCATCCCGATCGTAGCCACCAGTGACGTGCACTATCTGACCCGGGAAGACGCCGAAGCCCATGACGTGCTGCTCTGTATCAATACGGGCCGCCGCGTCACCGACCAGGCACGGATGCGGATGGAGAGCAACGAGTTCTATCTCCGGGCGCCTGAGGAGATGTACGAGCGGTTTGGCACACTTGCGGAAGCGGTCGAACGGACCGTGGAGATCGCGGAGAAATGCGATCTGCACCTTGAGTTCGGCAAGCGGCATTTTCCCGTCTTCGCCCTGCCGGAGGGGCGAACGGCCGAGGACTACCTCAGGGAGCTGTGCGAAGCAGGACTGAGGCGGCGCTACGGCGATCCCCCGCCAGAGGCGGCGGTCGAGCGTTTGAACCGAGAACTGGACGTCATCATTTCCATGGGCTTTGCCTCCTACTTCCTGATCGTGTGGGACTTCGTCCGGTTTGCCCGCAGTCGGGGCATCCGTTGCAGCGCCCGAGGTTCGGTGTGCGGCTCGGTCGTGGCTTACGTCCTCGAACTGAGCCATGTCGACCCGCTCGAGTACGATCTTCTCTTCGAGCGCTTCCTCGATCCGAATCGCAACGAACCGCCTGACATCGACATCGACTTCTGCCAGGAGCGACGGGAGGAAGTGCTGCAGTACGTGCGGGAGAAGTACGGCGCAGATTGCGTCGCCCAGATCGGCACGTTCGGGACGATGGCGGCTCGCGCAGTTGTTCGCGACGTCGGACGCGCTCTTGGCATCCCTCTGAGTCGGGTTGACCGGATCGCACGGATGATCCCTGGAGGGCCAACGGGGCTGACGCTTTCGGAAGCTGTCGAGCAGATACCGGAGTTGCGCGAGCTGTACGAGAACGACCCGGACATTCGACGGCTCATCGACATCGGCAAAAAACTGGAAGGGCTCGCCCGACATGCGGGCACGCACGCAGCCGGAGTCGTCATCGCTGACCGCCCCCTGACCGAGTACGTCCCCCTCCAGGTGCTGGTGCCGAAAGGAGGTGCCGCCGGTGTGCAGAAGGGCGAACGAACAGTGACGACGCAGTGGACGATGGGGGACGTGGAACGCGTGGGCCTGCTGAAAATGGACTTCCTTGGCCTGCGCAACCTGACGATTCTGGACAAAACGCTCCGTCTGATCAAACAGACTCGCGGCATCGACCTCGATCTCTCCACCATCCCGCTCGATGACCCGGAGACCTATCAGCTCTTGCAGCGGGGCGAGACGAAAGGCGTGTTCCAGTTGGAGAGCTCGGGCATCCGCGAGCTGCTCCGCCGCATGAAACCGGACAACTTCCGGGACATCATCGCCACGAACGCGCTCTATCGCCCCGGTCCCCTGGGTGGAGGCATGGTGGACGCCTATGTGAACCGCAAGCATGGGCTTGAAGAACCGCCGCGGATGCACCCTGTGCTGGAAGAAGTCCTCAAAGAGACGCACGGGGTGATGGTGTACCAGGAACAGGTCATGCGGATCCTCAATCGCCTGGGCGGCATCGAGCTCAGCAAAGCGTACACCTGTATCAAGGCGATCAGCAAGAAGAAAGCGGAGCTGATCGAGAGCTTTCGGGAGCAGTTCATCCGGGGGGCTACGGAGAGAGGACTGACCGAACAGGAGGCTGCCGAAATCTACGAGCTCATCTGCCACTTCGCCGGTTATGGCTTCAACAAGAGCCACTCGACCGCGTACGCGCTCATCTCGTACCAGACCGCCTACCTCAAGGCCCACTACTCCGTGGAGTTCATGGCAGCCCTTTTATCCTCGGAAATGGGCAACACGGATCGCCTTGCCGAACACGTCGACGATTGCCGCCGCATGGGCATTGAGGTGCTTGGGCCAGATGTGAACCGCAGCGATGTGGAATTCACCGTCCAGGATGGGAAGATCGCATACGGCCTGGCAGCAATCAAAGGCGTAGGACGACCTGCAGCCGAGGCCATTGTCGCGGCGCGTGCCGAGCGAGGGCCCTTTGCGGACCTGGCGGACTTCTGCTGTCGCGTTGATCTGAAACAGGTGAACCGATCCACGATCGAGGCTCTGATCAAGGCGGGGGCGTTCGATTCGATCAACCCGAACAGACGGTGCTGGATCGAAGTGTTGCCCCGGGCGATCCAGGCCGGCCAGGCGGCTCACGCCGACCGCCGTCGGGGCCAGAAGAGCCTGTTCGACGGCGGCGAGGAGCCGGTGGACCGGGTCGAAGAGAACAGCTTGACTTTACCCGAGGTAAGCGACTGGCCCGTCTCCGAACGGCTTGCTTACGAACGGGAAGCGCTCGGCTTCTACCTCAGCGGTCATCCTCTCGAACCATACCGAGCGGCACTGGAAAGCTACGCAACTCACTCCTGCGCCGCGCTCTCCCAGGTGCCCGAAGGCACCCCGGTTCTATTGACCGGAATGTTGACGGACCTGCAATTCCGTACAACCCGCCGCCCGACTCGGGACGGGAACGTGCGCATGGCGAAGTTTCGCCTGGAGGATCTCACCGGCCACGTCTCCTGCGTCATCTTCCCGGATGACCTGGCTGCCTGCACCGTTCAGCTTCAGGAAGACGGAGTGTACGGTATTGAGGGGGCCGTTCAACATCGCTCCGACGAGGTCGAGATTCTCGTGCGCAGAATCATCCCCTGGGATCAATTGCGGGAAGAAGCAACGGCTGCAATCGTGCTCATGTTGAATCCGGAACAACACCCCCCAACGATCTTCTCCGATCTACTCGATCTGCTCCAGCAATCCCCCGGCGACGCCATCGTCTACTTCGACGTCCGTCGCCATGGTGAGTACCGCTGTCAGTTGCAAGCCGGAAACGGCCTTCGAATCCGCTACACCCCGCAGCTCAAGCGAGATCTGGAGGCTCTTCTTGGCCAAGGGGCCGTCCGACCCGTGGTGCGAGCGGCGGCAAACGGAAACGGACACAACGGCCACCGCAACGGTAATTCGGGCTATCGGTCCAACGGTGTGCGGAATGGGGCGCGCCGCTGAGCGGCTCGCGTTCGCCCGCCTGTTGGATCGGACGTGCCTGGCCTTCCGGCTCTACAGCCGCATCGGAAACGCCGCCGTTTCCGCCGGCGCGGCGTCGTGCAAAACGACCCGATCCCCTCTCCTGGCCGCCCCCCTGGCGAGCTCGTAGAACGTGCCCGAAAGGACAGCGCTGACAGGGCGGGCGCGAGTAGAAAAGCCCAGTCGAAGGGATTCACCCGATCCAGCAACGGTAGCTCTTGACGTACCTGCAGCTCAGGAAACGGAAACTCGGTCTGCTCACCACAGAGACACAGAGGCCACAGAGAGACAACAACGAAACTCTTCGTCTCCGTGGTTTCGCCGCTCCGGCCGACCGGTCCGCTTCGGTGGCGGAAGCTCTGCTTTGATAATTGCGTGATCACCATCGGTCAACGCTCACCGCGGCGCCATGTACCGGTCGCCTCCTGTGGATTCGTCCGCTTGCCCCCCCTTTGCCGCGCGGAGGTAGTCTCGAATGGCAGCGTGGTCCCTCTTGGGCCTCGCCCGGGCATGAGCTAGGGCGCGATGAACCAGTAGACATTGGTAGCGCTGGCCACGTAACCGGGCACGCGGCCCCCTTCACGGTTGATGCACTCGTAAATCCCCCACTCACGGAAAGTCCTTACGGCCTGCACGACGAGCGTCTCGGCAAGCTGGGGGTCTTCCTCGTGGATCAGTGTCGCTACCCATGGGAGCGGTACGGTCCAGTATGCCCCGTTCTGGTAGCTCCCCACGGGTACCCGCGCGAACAGGCTGCGCCAGCCCTGGGGATCGGGCAGGTGCCGGACGTGCCCCAACCAGAAGATCCGCTCTCGGTTCTGCACCATGTAGCTTGCCGCACGGCGCCGCTGCTCGTTGTCCAGCAGCCCAACCCATGCGGCGTACGCCGTTCCCCACACGTCGAGCTGCCGGCAGTCCTTCGTGGCGGCGAAAAACATCCCTGTTTTCGCGTCCTCCAGCCGCCGAAGGGAACGACGGATCTGCTCAGCCCAGGCGTCGTAGGGCGCTGCGTTGCGGATCCCTGCTTTGCGGCAGAGCCAGGCCAGGTCGCGAGCAGCCTGGTAATAGAGGGCCGAACAGAACAGGAGTTCCCCCGTCTTGCGCACCGTGTCCGTGAACCCATAGGGGCAACGTGGCGCGGCGGGATCGTTCCAGACCAGGCCGCTGGGCGAGCGGGGGGTTTGGACGAGTGCTTTGTGCAGCGCCGGGTAGACACGCACGAATAGATCGATGTCGTCCCAGCGCCGGACATACGCTGCGACGAGTTGGACCATAAAGGCGTTGTTATCGAGGGCGTACTCGGCCAGCGGTCGCTGCAGGGGGCCTGGCCCGTAGATGGCCTGCCCCTCGGCAGTAACCCGGTCTGGGATCAAGCCATCGTCGCGCTGTCCGCGCAACAGGTACTGGATACACTGGCGGACCTCCTGTTGTTCCAGCAGGTCGCCTGCGTACTGCACCATATAGGCAAAGTCACGCACCCAGCAGGCCCGGTAATGACCGGATCTGTCTGGGGCGAAAAGCCAGGTACCGTCAGAAGCGCGCAAGCGACAGTCGCGGAGCAGCTCGGCCGTGCGGGCACGCAGCCAGGCCTGCAGCTCGGGTTCAAGCCGCTGCCGGACACGCTCTCTTACCCCCACAGCGGCCGGTGGTGCAGCTCCTGACCCCGACGGCGTGCTCACCACAATCAGGACCGGGAGGATAGACCAAATCCCCATTGGGCAGCTCTCCTTCGCGAATCCTCACAGCAACCTAGCGTTGTCGACCGTTCGGTAACGGCTCATGCCATCAGGT
>Ga0256839_1003176_pt1 | contig 17227 bp, 13 predicted proteins | sample 354166metaG_FD_185968 | JGI IMG/M metagenome (GOLD analysis project Ga0256839, IMG submission 185968) | Hydrothermal vent microbial communities from Mid Atlantic Ridge, Atlantic Ocean - 354-166 | ecosystem: Environmental > Aquatic > Marine > Hydrothermal vents | place: Atlantic Ocean: Mid... | reverse complement strand
CGTTCCAATAGCGAAGCACTCATGGTGCTACGAATTACAGAATCCGGCGGTTTCATGCCAGATCAATCTTCGCTCGCTCCACGGCTTCGGCGGTTATTTGCGAAGACTCGTCCTCGATCGATCACGGGATCGAAACGGATCGGACCTCCCACGTAGAATCGCCAGCGCTCGCGGCCGTCGTCGGTCGTATACGTTCCCCAGCCATCCATGCCACTAACATAAAGATGTCGGTCGTGCGGATGGAAATCGGCACGATGGATGCCGGAGCGAAATTCGCCTCCCAAGGGCACGATTCCCATCCCCTTCCGAGGGACCGCACTTGCGCCCCTGCCGGGGAACAGCTAGTATTTTTGTCGGCCTTGCACGCGAAGTCACTAGAATCCTGTAACAAAACCCGCCGTGCCGTTGCCCGGCATCGAGTATGTTGCTCGCGGCATGGTGCGTTTTGGGACAGCCTCTTGGAGTACCTTCCCATGTCGGTGATCGATCACTTTCCCGCTGTTGTCCGTCAGACGCTTGTGCTGGCAGTCTTAGCGAGTGTTGTCGCTGCGGCCGGGGCCGATTGGCCTCGGTTTCGCGGGCCCGATGGTCGGGGGCTGGCGCCGGCATCGCATCCGCCGATCGAATGGAACGACGGGGCCGGCCAAACGAAGAACGTCGCCTGGAAAGTGCGCTTGCCCGGCCGTGGCTGCTCGTGCCCGCTGGTACTGGGAGACCGCGTGTTGGTGAGCTGCTCCGACGGCTACCGCCAGGATCAACTCTCCTTGAATTGCTACGACGCCCGGGACGGCCGACGGATCTGGCAGCGGACCTTGTGGGCGACCGGCCGCACGATGACTCACCCGACCATTGCCCCGGCGGCTCCCTCGCCCGTCAGTGACGGCAAGCGAGTTTACGTGTTGTTCTCCTCGAACGACGTGGCTTGTTACGATTTAGCGGGAAATCTGATCTGGCTGCGCGGCTTGATGCTGGATTATCCGAATGCCAGTAACAGTCTCGGCATGGCATCGTCCCTGGTGATCGCCGAGGAGACCGTCATCGCCAAATTGGAAAATGACAGTCAGAGCCTCACGGTTGCACTCCATGCCGAAGACGGGACGACCCGGTGGGTAGTCGACCGGCCGGCCGTCGCTTCTTGGTCGACACCGGTACTTTGGCGAGCGGCCGACGGAAACACCGAGGTGGTGCTGCAAAGTGTGCGGGGTTTCACCGCCTACGATTTGGCGACGGGGAAACAGCGGTGGCAGTTCGCCGCCGGCGGGTCGGCTCAGGCATCCGTCGTGGCCGCTGATGGACTTCTGCTGTTGCCGGCTCGAGGCGTCACCGCTGTGAAACCGCGGGTCGGGAGGAATCCCGAAGTAGTCTGGGACAACAACCGGCTTCGCTGCAATACGGCCACGCCGCTGGTCTACCAAGATCGCGTCTATGTCCTGAGCGGTACGATTCTCAAGTGCGCCGAGTTGGCGACCGGCAAGTTGCGGTGGCAACTCCGCCTCAAGGGTCGCCGGTTTTCCGCGTCGCCCGTGCTGGCCGGCGATCGGCTCTACATCACGGGCGAAGACGGCGTCACTCACGTCGTCGATATCGGTGGCACCAAGGGCAAAGTGGTCGGCACGGGCAAGCTGGGCGAGACCATCCTGGCCACGCCGGCCGTCGGCGACGACGCCCTGTTGATCCGCAGCCACCAGCACCTGTGGAAAATCGCCCGACCGTAGCCGATGCGCTTGGCGGAGCCGAGACGCCGACGATATACTACAGTAGCGTCTTCAAGCCGCGCTTTTGCTCCGCCTTCTCTCAATCAATCAAACTCGGCACCGTGATGGGTACTGTTCAACCTGGCAGGCAGGCACTGCTCCAGGGACTGACTCTGGGCACCGCTCTGCTCATTTCGCTGGCAATGGGCTGCAACCCTTCGCCTTCCAAGAACGACGTGAGCGAGTCGGCCCACACTGCAACGTGGAAGCCGGACTCCGGCACCGAACCAGAGACGCCGAGAGAACCGACAACCACACCGTCCGACAAGTCCGCCGCGAAGAAGGCGAACCCATCAGCCGATCCCCCCGCGAACGACCAGACGATCGCTACGAAGACGACTCCAGGGAACATCGATCGCGAAGCCCGGTTCCGCGAGTACAAACAGGGTGCCTATGTGGCATTCAAGGCGTCCCGATTGATGGAAGCGGAACGGCTGTTGCGGGCGGCACTCGCCATTCACCGCGACGATCCCGATCTCAATCGGGCGATGGCCATGCTGCTCAATTCGGAAGGGAGGCGATGGGAAGCGGCCGAATTCGGATTCCGGCTGCTGAAGATCCGGCGGTATTCGGTTCAGGATCTGGCATTGCTGGCCAATACCGATGAGCTCTATGACAACGCTCCGCTGCTGAAAAAAGCGTTGCGCGTCGAGCCCGACAGCCGCATTCCTCTGCTCGGACTGGCTCGACTTGATCTGTTGAACAAGCGCCGGTCGGAAGCGCGAACGAAACTCGAGCAGGTCCTGGCATACCACCCCGAACTCTCGGAAGCTCATGCCCAATACGGCACGATTCTTCTCGACAACGGCGACAGCGATGCATTTCTGAAGTGGCGCCGATCGATTCCCGAATCGGCGCTCGTTCATCCCGAAATATGGTTCGTGTTCGGGCGGTGGGCCGAATCCCACGGTCAGCCGCGCTCGGCCGCTCGCTGCTACTGGGAGGCCCTTCGCCGCGACCCCAATCATCGTCGGGCATATTTTGAATTGGCAACGGTGTTGAAGCAGCTTGGACGCGATGACGATGCCGAACCACTATTGCGACGTAGTGAACTCCTTACTGAGCTCCACGAAGCCGTCCACCCGATTATGCTCAAGGGGCCCGATGTGGTCCACATGCAGCGGGTGGTCACGCTGTTGGAATCGATGGGGAGGATCTGGGAGGCGGCGGCCTGGTGCGTGGCCACGGCCCACTTCATGAAATCTCAAGGACACAACGCCGACAAGTGGATCGCCAAGCGAGACGAGCTGAAGAGCCGGCTCGACGCCGAGCGGACTCCGCGAGTGCTGGCCGGTTTCCGCCTCGACCGCCATCTTGTGCTCAGCGATTATCCGCTACCGGATTGGAGCAAACGGCGACAGCCGACTCGAGCGGGAACGCTTCCGAGCGACACGGTCCCGATCCGCTGGGACGACCTAGCGGAGCGAGCCGGTTTGAAGTTCACCTACTATGACAGTGCCCAGGACCGCGCAGACGGCATCCAGATCATGGACAGCACCGGTGGCGGCGTGGCCGTTCTCGACTACGACCAGGACGGCTGGCCCGACATCTATTTGACGCAGTGTCGCCCGTGGCCGCCGGACGGCCCGCCAACCCAACATCGGGATCGGTTGTTCCGCAATCTGGGCAACGGGACGTTTCAGGATGTCACCGATCGAGTGGGGATCGACGAACGAGGGTTTTCACAAGGCTGCACGTCGGGCGACTTCAACAATGACGGCTGGCCCGATCTCTATGTAGCCAACATCGGCACCAACCGCTTGTTCGTCAACAACGGGGACGGCACGTTTTCGCCGGTCCCGCTACCGGACGATCCGGAGCCGTTGATCTGGACGACCAGTGTGGCGCTGGTCGACTTCAATGGCGACGGTCTTCCCGACATCTACGACGTCAACTACCTGGGCGGGAATGTCTACTCGCTGCGTTGCGGGACTCCCCAGCGGCGCAAGTCGTGCGGCCCCAGTGCCTTTCCGGGCAGGCAAGACCGTCTGTTTCTCAACCAGGGTGACGGGCGTTGGCGGGAAGCGACCGAGGAGAGCGGGCTGAACGAACATGTCGGCAAGGGACTCGGCATTGTCGCCGTCGACCTCAATCGAGACGGTCGTCTGGAGGCATTCATCGCCAATGACGGGGAAGCCAATTTCCTGTTGGTAGCCGACCCTTCCGAGTCGGCGGGACTGCGATGGAAAGATGAGGCATTGCTCCGCGGACTGGCATTCGACCGGGACGGTATCGGCCAGGCCTGCATGGGGGTGGCGGTGGACGACGCGGACGGCGACGGCCGCCTCGATCTGTTCGTGACCAACTACTACGACGACCACAACACGCTCTATTTGCAGGAACACGACAGCTTATTCGTGGACAAGACGCGCGAGGCGAGCCTGTTCGACGCCAGTCTTCAACTGCTCGGTTTCGGCACGCAGTTCGTCGACGCCGACCTGGACGGCTGGCCCGATCTGCTGCTCACCAACGGCCACGTCGATGATGTTCGCTACGACAACGAACCGTTCAAGATGCCGCCTCAATTCTTCCGCAACCTGGGCAAAGGAGTTTTCAAGGAGGTGCCTCGAGCAACATCCGGATCCTATTTCGACCGCACCTATTTGGGGCGCGGCATGGCGGTGATCGACTGGGATCGCAACGGCGTGGATGACGTCGTCGTCTCCCATATCGGATCGCCAGCCGCGCTGGTAACCAACGTCTCCGATCCACCGGGACATTCGCTCGTACTGCGGCTGCGGGGCCGCAGAGGGACTCGTGACGCCTATGGTACAACGGTGGAACTCCATTACGGAGATCGCGTCCGCGTGCGGCAACTGGTGGGAGGCAGCGGTTATCAGGCCTGCAATCAGCGGCAGTTGGTGATCGGCACCGGTCAGGCGACCGAAGTCGAAAAGCTGGTCGTGTTCTGGCCTTCGGGCAGCCGGTCGACGTTTTCGAAAGTGGCTTGCGGGAGGGAGTGGCTGGTGATCGAGGGTGAGCAGCGACCTATTGAAGTCGTCAAGGAGTAGCGGAGGACGGTAGATGCCGGCCTTATCCATCGCCCTTTGGCATCCGAGTCAGAGGACGATCTGTTGTTCGTCCCGGGCCACTTCCACGTTCCAGTCTCGCGACTGTGTCAGGTGCTCGGCCAGTCCGCGAGCCGCCTCGGGTTCGCCGTGGACGAGAAAGACGCGAGCCGGCGGCTGCTGAAAGCCGTCCAGCCACCGGTCGATGTCGCCTTGGTCGGCGTGAGCACTCAAGCCGTCCAGCTTCTCCACGGCAGCGCGCACGGGGACGTGCCGGCCGTGAATCTTCACGGTTTCCGCTCCGTCCAGCAGCGAGCGTCCTCGCGTTCCCGCCGCTTGGTAGCCGACCAGCAGCACAATGTTCTCCGGATGGGGCAACCGCTGTTCGAGATGGTGCAGCACGCGCCCACCGGTCGCCATCCCGCTGGCGGCGACGATGATCATGGGACCGCCTCGCCGATTGAGCGCTTTCGATTCTTCCCGTGTCCGCACGAAGACATAGTCGTCGCGCCGCAGCGGGCATTCACCGCGAGCCATCAACTCCTGCATCTGCAAGTCATGTTCGTCGGGGCGGTGGCAATAGATGCCGGTGACATCCGTGGCCATCGGACTGTCGATGAAGACGGGGATGGATGGAATATCGCCCTGGCGCTCGAGCCGATCGAGGCGCCACAGGATTTCCTGCGTCCTTCCAACGGCGAAAGCGGGAATGATCAGGACGCCTCGCTGGCGAACGACCCTTTGGACGGCGGCCGCCAGTTCCCGGTTGGTCCTCTTCGGTTGCCGCCTCCGGTCCCCGTATGTCGATTCCAGCATCAACAGATCGGCTCGCGGCACGAGTTCCGGGTCCTTGGTGATCGGCCGGCCCCAGCGACCCAGGTCGCCCGAGAACACCAGTCGCACGGGAGGATCGGCGTCGATCTGCAACTCGACGATCGCCGAACCGAAGATGTGCCCGGCCGGTCGGAACAAGACATGACACCACGGTGTCACTTCGAACAACCGGTGATACGGTTTTCCCTTCAAGAGCTTCAGCGCTTGCCTGGCGTCTTCTTCGGAAAACAGCGGCTGCGCCGGCTTGTGTCGCGAAAACCCTTTCCGATTGGCGTACTCGGCGTCCTCTTCCTGAATGCGCCCCGCATCGGGCAACAGGATCTGCAGCAGATCCTTGGTACCGTGCGTACAGAACACCGAACCGCGGAAACCCTCGCGAACGACCCGCGGCAGATAGCCGCTGTGGTCGATATGAGCATGGGAGAGGACGACGGCCGCCAGTTGAGCCGAACGAAAGGGCGGGTCTTCCCAGTTGCGAAGTCGCAGGCTTTTCAGGCCCTGAAACATGCCGCACTCGAGCAGCAGACTCTGGCCTCGGTGCCGAATCCAGTATTTCGAGCCGGTCACGGTCTCGGCACCTCCCAGAAACCGCAGTGTGGGCCGGGACGATGGTGATGAGTTCACGGCAGCACCCTCATGACAGCGGTCTCTTGGTTCTCCGGATTGCTCCGATCGGGGTTGCCTCGGACGATCATATTCACCGACATCAAGGCCAGCATCACCAGGGCGATCTGGCGGAAACGTTTGGCGTTGAGTTTCCGCGAGGCGACGACACCGATCGAAGTTCCGACACAGGAAATCGGGGCGACGAGCAGCGAGGGGAGCACGACATCGTCCCAGGTCAGCAGTCGGGCGACCAACAGTCCGGCCAGCTTGTAGAGGCCCAGCGCGATCATGAAACCGACGAGAAACCCCTTCATGCGAGCCGGATTCCAGGGTTGGCGGACGACATAAGCGGCGACCGGCGGCCCGCCGATGCTGACGGCACCGGACAGGAAGCCGCTCACCGCACCGGCAGCGCAGCTCCAGATCATCGCCGTACGACTCCGTGCCGGCGCGGGCTCGTCGTTGCGCTGCCGCAAGCCATCGAGCGTCAATAGCAGAATGATCACGCCGGTTCCCCGCACCAGGTAATCTCCCGGCAGAATCCTGAAAACGACCAGCCCCAGCGGCAACGCGATCCCCGCGCCGGCGAGTGCACCCATCAAGTCGATCCACTCGACATTGCGGCGATAGTGATAGAAGGCCAGAGTCATGGGAGCCAGGCTGCTGATCGATACGATCAGATTCGCCTGGTGGATGTCGACGAAGAACGACATCACGGCCAGAGCGGTGACGGCGAAGCCGAATCCCATCGCGCTTTGAACGAATCCCGCGGCAAACATGGCGATTGCCACGAGTGTCAGCCAACCCAACTGATCGACCATCGGCGCCTTCTCTTTGCGGCCGGCTGTTACACGTCCAGGTTCTGCACTTCCAATGCGTGCTTCTCGATGAACTCGCGCCGCGGTTCGACTTTATCTCCCATCAACACGCGAAACATCTCGTCGGCGGCACCGGCGTCCGCCATGCTGACTTGAACCAAGGTGCGCTGCTCCGGGTCGAGCGTCGTTTCCCGCAGCTCTTCGGCGTTCATTTCACCCAATCCCTTGAAACGAACGACTTGCAGACCTCGTTGTCCCAGATCGCGTACGGCGACGAGCAGTCCCCGCAGGTCTGAAATCCCAATCTCGTTCTCGCCCCGCCGCAACAGATATCGAGGCGTTTCGATGCCGGTACGCTCGATCGGTATCAGGGAGCGGACGTCGAAGCCGAATTCCTTGAGGTCTTTCAGTCCGGAGTTGATCGTCCGCACTTCGTGCAACTCGATGATATGCACCGTCGTCTGATCGGCGGTTTCCCCCGGCTCTCCGTTCTGTTTTTCCGTTTCATGCGTTTCCACCGGCAGTTCGTGGCCGGCGCTGACTTCAGCCTTTTCCATGAATGCGTCGAGGTCCTTGCGGGAAGAGAACCACTGCTCTTCGCGGCCCATCACGACATGGAACACGGGCAGTTTGCCGGTCTCGGGGTCCATCCGATCGGCATGCGTTTTGAGCTGGATGCCCCGCCGTTCCAGCGCCACCAGAGCCTCTTCCATCGACGCGAGGACTCGGCAGAGCCGGGCCAACTCGTCGCCTCGAATCTCGCGATGATCCTCCGGAATGAACACCACGTCACTCAATCCCCGTTCCAGCAACTGTTGCTTCATCTCCTCTTCCGATTGGACATAATAGGTCTTCTTCTTGTCGCGTACGCGGTACAGAGGCGGCTGCGCGAGATAGACGTGGCCGCCGGCCACCAGTTGGTACATCTGGCGATAGAAGAAACAGAGCAACAGCGTGCGAATGTGCGAGCCGTCGACATCGGCGTCCGTCATGATGATGATCCGGTTGTACCGGCGCTTGTTGACGTCCTGCTCGGCTCCGATTCCGCTGCCGATCGCCTGGATCATGCTTTGGACTTCTTCGTTGGCCAGCACTTTGTCTTCGCGCGACTTGTACGCATTGATGATCTTGCCTCGCAACGGAAGGATCGCCTGGAATTCGCGCAGCCGACCGCCTTCGGCACTCCCGCCGGCCGAATCCCCCTCGACCAAATAAAGTTCGCATCGCTCCATTTCCCGGCTGATACAGTCTCGCAGTTTTCCGGGGAGCCCGCCGCCGGCCATGGCACCTTTCCGCTTCCGCAGCAGGTCCTTGGCCTTGCGAGCCGCTTCGCGAGCTTCCGCGGCCAGCACACCCTTACGGACGATCATCTTTGCCGACTTCGGGTTTTCTTCCAGATATCGCGACAAGTTCTCGGAAACGGCCGAACTGATGATCCCTTCGATTTCGCCGTTGCCCAATCGCGTTTTCGTCTGGCCGCCGAATTGAGGTTCGGGAACCCGAACGGAAATGACGACCGTCAAACCCTCGCGAAAGTCGTCCCCCGTGGGAATCACATCCTTGAAGATGTTTTCCTTCTTGCCGTAGGTATTGAGTGTCCGCGTCAGAGCCGAGCGGAACCCCGAGACATGAGTTCCCCCTTCGATGGTGGCGATGTTGTTGACGTACGAATGCAGGTTTTCGGTGTAGTCGGCCGAGTACTGCATGGCGATTTCGTAATCGACACCCTGATCGGACCCGGCAAAATAGATCACTTCCTTGTGCAAGGTATCGCTGGCTCGATTGAGATACTCGACGAATTCGATAATGCCGCGCTCGTAGCAGAACTCGTCCGCCTCGTCGACTCGCTCGTCATGAAACCGGATCGTCACTCCTTTGTTGAGAAACGCCAGCTCCTGCAACCGCTTGTAGATCGTATCGAAGTCGAACTTCGTGGTTTGGAAGATCGTCGAATCGGGTTTGAAGGTCGTACGTGTGCCGGTCTTCTTGGTGGTCCCGACCTTGCGTACCGGTCCCAGCGGAACGCCGCGCTCATATTCCTGCTGGTAAATGTGTCCATCGCGACAGACCTGCACTTCGCACCACTGCGAGAGGAAGTTCACGACGGTAACACCGACGCCGTGCAGTCCGCCCGAGGTCTGGTACGCGCCCTTCTTGAATTTGCCGCCGAACTTGAGGACCGTCATCACGCCCTCCAGCGTCGAGATTTCCCGCCCCATCTCGGCACTGAGATCTTCGTGAGGCTCGACGGGAATTCCACGACCGTCGTCCTCCACCGTAACCGATCCGTCGGTGTGAATGGTGACTTCGATGCGGGATGCGAAACCGGCCATGGCTTCGTCGATCGAGTTGTCGACGACTTCGTAAATCAAGTGGTGCAGCCCGCGAGGCGTCACGTCGCCAATGTACATGGCCGGCCGTTTGCGTACGTGCTCCAAATCGGAGAGGTGCTGCAGATCTTCCGAACCGTACTCGCTGTTGCCCGACGGATTGAGCTGCCCGCCGCCCGACGGGATTTCGTCGTCGGCATCGCCAGGACGTCTGGTTTCGTCATTCATGGGTATTCGATCAAAGCGTAAAATGGACTGGAATGGGTAAGTGCGAATCGACCATACTCAGCGGAATTTCAACCATCGACGGAACCGACGCGCGTTCGCAGCCGGGAAATCGGTTGGTCGGGGAGCCGTTGCCGAAGTTCCCGAAGGATGTCCGACCTCCGCAAGGCGATCTCCTGGGCCACCACCGAGTCGGCGACGACCACTTCCAACATGCCGCCCGACACCCGACCCGGCATCGAACACTCGGCGATGGCCGGACCAACGGCGGACCGCCAGGCCTCGCGAAGCTGCCGCTGCTGTTGAGGCGCCACCATTCGGCGCTGCGTCAACAGTTCCGCGACAACGTGCTTGATAGCCCGGCCCGTCACCGGGCGACGATAGCGCCGACGCGCTGCCTCTTGCAGCCACTGAATCTCCTGCTCCGGCGTCGGTCTAGGTCTCATCACTCGCGCTCCGTGCCATCGGCATCACCACATAATCGTATCCGTCGTCGGTGCGGAACAGGACCGCATGGTCGCTTCCCTGAGCCTGGAGACTGAATTGCTTGGCCGGATCCAGTACTCGCAGGAACTCGAGCACGTATCGGTGATCGAGACAGAAGGACAATTCAGGTCCGTCGTAGGCGATCGGCAGCTCCACGAACGACCGCCCGGTTTCCGCCGACGTCGCCGACAGTGAGAGATTGCCTTCGGAAAACCGAAAATCGAGGCCCCGGCTTTCCTTGGTGGTGACAATCGACGCCTGGCGAACGGCGGCTTGCGTTGGACCAACCGGCAATTCGATCTGAATGGGCAATGCTTCCTTCGGAACGACGTCGCGCCAATCGGGAAACCGGCCGCTCACCAGCCGAGCGAACATCGACAGCCGACCCGCTCGCAATAGGATGATGTTATCGCGTACCGCGAGCAACACCGTCCCTTCTTGCTCATGCAGGCTTCGTTCCACCACCGTCATGGCTCGCGATGGCACGACGGTCGTGCCCGGCTCCGTTGCGTGACCGTTCACAGACTGGGCCGGCCCTTCCATCTTGGCCAGACGTCGACCATCGGTGCCGACGCCGATGATCTTCGTCTCGTCCATTTCCAACAAGATGCCGCCGAAAGCGTATCGCGTCGTTTCCTGATCGGTGGCAAACACGGTGCGCCGGATCAAATCTTGCATCAATGCCGCGGACACTTCGTGGTACTGGTCCGCATCAAAAACCGGAACCTCCGGATACTCGGACGGATCGGCCGCCATCAACTGGACTTCGAACCGGTCGCCGCAAACCGTGAGTCCCTGCGTCGTACTCTCCAAGACGACAAACTCGTCCATCGATTCTCGCAGCAGATTGCCGAACCTGCTCACGGGAACCAAGACTCGCCCGGCTTCCAACAGCTCGACTTCACTCACCTCCATGCGAACGCCAACATCCAAGTCGGTCGCTGACAAGGCGACGCCCGTTTCGGGACTCGATTCGAGCTGAACAAACTGCAGGATCTCCTTGGTTCCCCGTGAGGGAACTACCGAAGCCACTTGGCCGAAGGCATTGAGTAGGGCCAGTCGATCAAATCTTGCTTTCATGAGAATCTCGGATCCGTACTTTGCCGTGGGAATGGTGTGGTGGACTGATCGGGCGACTCTTTCGGTTGCTTGTCAAAGCCTCTTAGAGCCTGTAACAAAAACCGCCGCGCCGTTTTTCCAGCCTCGGGCGTGTTGCTTGCGGCATGGAGTTTTGTGACAGCCTCTTATCTTTACAGGATTGAGAAGTAAACAGGAGTATTGAGTCCGCGATCATTGTCACCTGATTCAGTAAACGTTTTGTAAGGCTTGAGAATTCCGATGGTTACGAGAGTGAGACGCTTGTGGAATGATGGTTGATGGATCGTTCACAGTGAGTCACCATTGGATTGCTCCTGTTCACAGCTTCATGGCGGGTTGTCCCTCGGTATGAGAGCGATGAGAAGTTCGAGCATCCATTGACGTTGTGGGAACACGTTTTCCACCAGCGGGACATCTTGCCCCGTTTTGCCGCAGTTCGCTTTCCATCAGTTCCACGGTTTGTCGGAGTGCCAGGTCGGACAATTGCTTCTCAAAGGAACGACAGGCATGGAGGACGGTTGTGTGGTCCCTGCCGTGGAAGTATTCTCCGATCCGCTGGTAGCTGCAAGCCGTCCATTTCCGGGCCAGCCACATGGCGGCACTGCGGGCACGTACCGTTGCGCGACGGCGCGAGCCACCTCGCAAATCCCGCAGCGGCACAGCATATCGGCGGGCCACGAGCCGGGCAATCTCGTCGATGGTCGGTTGCGAAGAGGCACGGCGACGGAGCAGCCTCAGGAGCAGGGTTTCCAAATGGGAAGGGTCGGTGGTCGTTGCGCGTGACGCCAGTTCGCCGATCAACCCACGGACGACGGGTACTGCCGGATGCGTCTGTTCGCACCAGTCGTCAAGCTGCCGCACGTGGTCTCCCTCGGTGGACATGCCCCGCTCTGAGAGAAAACGACGGATCAACCAGCGACGAGCCGCCGGTCCCGGGGGCCGAACCGTCACGCGTTGTCCCTCGACACAGCGACTCGCCAGCCGCTCGGTGATCCCAAGCAGCCGCGATGGCGGCGCCGTCGCCGTGATCAGCACCGCCGTGCCCGAGTCGTTCCAGCCGTCCAGCAGAGTCTCCAGCGAGCGCTGGGTCGTATGGTCATCGAGCAATTGCTCGAGGCCGTCAATGACGACCCAGTTCAATTGCAAATACTGGTCCCGCCACTGCGGAAGGGTTTGCGTGTCGATCGCCTGGTGCAACGATCGCTTCAGGTCGTTTCCCGTGACGAAGCGAGTTCCGGGGCCGGTAAGCGATCGCTGGTAAGTCCGTGTCAGCGACCGAGCCAACAGGGTCTTACCATGGCCCGAGTCGCCTATCAGCAGCAACGGGCTGGCCCACGTGCGAGAATCGGCCAGCTCCCATAGTTGGAAATCGGCGTGCCGATCGCCAACGAAGGCCCAGTCGGAATCGCCGTAGCGTACCGTCTCAGCGGGTTGACATCCTTGAGGAATCCAGAAAATGGAGCTCATCATCCTATTGGGGAAGGGCTGACCGGCAAGTTGCCGCACGCTGAGGACATCCCCGATCGGTACGACGGAGATCGGACACCACCGCATGGCCGGGATGGGACCTAAAGAAACGTAAATTATAGAGGATTCTCGCTTCGATTGGGAGCGGCTCGGCCATGGGAGGGGGTCGATCGGAGCCGGTCGAGTACCCGGACCAGAATCTCGATTCCCTGCTCGATATCGGATTGCGTGGTGGTGATACCCAGGCTGAGCCGGATCGAGGATTCGATGATCGCCCCATCGACTCCCATGGCCTGCAGTGTGGGAGAAGGTTCGGGCGAACCACTGGCACAGGCAGCCCCTGCCGAGCAACAGAGACCTTCCAGGTCGAGTGCCATCAGCAGAAGCTGCCGGTCGACCGGGGGAAAGGCGATGTTCGAAGTCTGGTCCACCCTCGGCGCCTCGGCCGCATGGACGATCATCGTCGGATGAGCCGACCGGAGAGTCGCTTCGATACGGTCCCGCCAGGCACTCAGACGGCTGCGAGTCTCCGAGTCTAAGGAAACCTCCAAAGCTTCGATCGCTCCCCCGAGCAGTTCGATGGGAGGTGATCCGGACTGCCAATCGGACATCTCAGGGGGAAGGAACCGGCGATCGACGATCCACGCCGCCAGTCCGCGAGGCCCGCCGAATTTGTGTGCCGAAAAGACGAACGACTGGCACCGAACGGCGGTGGTATCCAACTTGCCGAATCCCTGCACGCCGTCGACGTGTAACGGCACGTCTGCCTCGGCACACATCGTATGGATGCGTTGGATTGGTTGGATTCGCCCGGTTTCGTGATTGACCCATTGCACGGCCACGCAACGGGCGGGCGAGCGCAGCAACTGTGCCAAATGGTCGAGATCGACTTGGCCACTTTGGTCGACCGCGAGACGTTCGATTCGGTGGGCGTCGCCGGCGAGTAAGGAAGCGGCGCTCAGCACGCACGGATGTTCCACCGAGCTGACGATGATGCGATTCGCGGAGCCGCGACCGCCGGTCTGCTTGTGCCGGGCCAGGGCTGTCAGGGCCGCTCGGTTGGCCGCCGAACCACTGGTGGACCAGATGACAGCGGGAGTCGGATCGGTGTCAATCAGCGGTCCCATCCATTTCCACAACTTGGTTGTGAGCTCTTCCAAGGTTTGAGCGGCCAGTCGCCCCGCCTGATGCAAGCTTTGAGGATGCCCCAGCCGGCGTTCCGACAGCGACTCGATGGCCGCCCGCGCGCGGGGATGCATGGGCGAACTGGCGTTGTGGTCGAAGTAGATCATAGCGGCCGGTAACGGCACGAGTCGTCTTCTGTCCGAGTGCGAATTCAGGGTGCATCCGGCTTCGGGCTGGCGCGGGATTTCCAAGTTTCGGAGTCGGGCCAGAGGGCCATTCCAAACTCGGCTAACCGACGGATTCGGTCCGAATCGCCGTTCCGTTCGGCTTGGTTCAAGTCGTGCAGCAGCAGTTCGTGGAGTTCCTCCTTGCAGAACTTGTCGAAGGTATCCGGATCAGGGTAGCGGCGAGCCATCTGCAGGAAGACGGCCGTGTAGGGATAGAGGTCGAGTTGCGCTGCCCGGCGCACTCGGTTCCACAGCAGTTTGGCTGTTTCAGGGTGCTGCTTGCTCCAGGTCGTCCAGAATGGGCTCCCGTCTTCATCCTTGGTTTCCATCAGAGTGATTAGGATACCGGCATCGGCTTCACCACCCAAGTTGGTAAACACGAGATCCCATCGGCCACCCTTGGCCGCCTTCCAGTAGCCCTTAGTAGAGAGGAATTGGGCCCAATCGGGCTTGGTGACGGTGCGAGCCACAGGAGTTATGCCGATTTGCGTAAATGGGATGCGGCGATAGAAGAATCTCCGGGTCTCCAGGGTGCTCGGGTTGAACTCGGTCCCGAGAACGGCGGTAAACGGGAGCGAACCCAGGCCGACGAATAACACGACCGCGGCAACGCCGAGGCCGACCATCCAGAGGACTCGGCCGTACTGCGTTCCCATCGCGGGGGACGAATCGCTGACGGAGTCGTTCGACATGTTCGCCGGATTCCACAGAAAAGGAGACGAAAACTTCATTCGGTGAAATAGCCCGTTCATTGTGAGTCAAGCGAGTCGGTGGGGCAAGCGTCTGTTGCAGAGGCTTGCCGCAGCTCCCGGAAATGACCTAGGCTGGACGGCGGACCTGGAAGTCTGTCGGAGCCGCCGATTGTCAATTCAGTGAGGGGTCCCGAGAATGCTGGCTCGCCGTACACTTGGCCGTCCCGCCCGGCTCGCGCGGTACGGGCCCCCGCGGCCGAACAAGAAAAGCCATTGGATTTATGGGGCTTGGCCGCGCCGCGAAGCCGCTCCGACCGCTCCCGAGGCGGAATCGGAACGGCTGCGGCGATTGGAAGCGGTTCTGTTTATGGCCCGCGAACCCCTTTCCAGCCGCAAACTGGCCCGGTTCGCCGATCTGGACGACGGCAAACAGGCCCGCTCACTGGTGCGAACACTCAACCGGCAGTACGACGAACTGGGGAGAGCTTTCCGGGTCGAAGAGGTCGGGGGCGGATTCCAGTTGAGAACCAGGGCTCAATTTGCCGATTGGCTTCGCAGGTTGGGACATGCCGGTTCGCCCGTTCGCCTGTCGGCTCCCGCAATGGAAACTCTGGCCGTGGTCGCTTACCGACAGCCGGTGTTGCGAGCCGAGGTCGAGGCGATCCGAGGCGTACAATGTTCCGAGATCCTCAAGCAACTCATGGCGCTGGATCTGGTGCGGATCGCCGGCCGAAGTGATGAACTGGGGCGCCCCTACCTCTATGGGACCACTCGTAGATTTCTCGAAGTTTTTGGCTTGCGCAGTCTTGACCAATTGCCGCAGGTGAATATCTTCCGCGAAGAGGAAGACCACAGTAGGCTGCCCGGACCGGGGCAGTCGGAACCCGACTCGGGGCAGCCCGAGCAGGACTCGGGGCAGCCCGAGGAGACAGAGGCCCGTTGACAGACCGTTGCCATTTGGGAGGATTCATCGTGAAGGTGCCACTGGGAAGTGATGAAACAGCGACCGGCGTGGAGCGAGCGAACGGATGGGCCTTGGTATGCAAGTCGGCAGTCAGCGAGCCCGCATCGTCGTCGGGGCTCCTCCAACATCCACTCCCATGGTCGGATCTCGACCCGGCATCGGCGTACGAGGATGACGACGAGTGGGATGACGATGAAGAATACGACGACGAGGAGTGGGACGACGAGGAAGAAGAGTGGGACGACGAAGACGACGAAGATTGGGATGACGAGGACGATTGGGACGAGGATGAAGAATACGAGGAGGACGATGACGAAGAAAGCGAGTGGGAACTCGTGGAAGACGACGAAGAGTACGACGACGATTACGACTACGAATACGAAGATGACGAGGACGACTGGGACTAGAGCGTGCCGTTGGTCAGTCGCCGATTTGAAAGAGCCGTTTCAGCGCGTCCAGTAGGCCATGCGGCGCTCCCCGGGCCGCTTCGTTGCGCAGCGTCTCCAGTGGCGGGTGCAGCAGCTTATTAACGACTCGATCGACGGCTCGTTCGATTTCCCGTTGCTCCGCCGGCTCAAGATTGGGCAGTCGATTGAACAGCCGCTGTAGTTCGGCGTCTCGCACCGACCGAGCCGATTCGCGCAAGCGTCGGATGGCCGGCACGGTTTCCCGATGCCGCCAATCGGCCATCAAGCGGGCCAGTTCCTCTTCGATGATGCGTTCGGCCTTGGGCCATTCTTTCTCGCGGGATTTTCGGTTGGCTTCGCACACGGCGCTCAGGTCGTCGATGCAGTAGAGGTAGACATTGTTCAGATCGCCGATCGACGGGGCGAAATCGCGGGGTACGGCGAGATCGAGGATGAACAGCATCCGCTGCGAGCGAGCGCGCTGCACGGCGCGGAATCGTTCTACGGTCATGATCGGCTCGGTGGCCCCCGTCGTGCTGACCACCAGATCGGCACGCGCCAGGGCTTGATCGAGTTGTTCCCAGGGCGCGGTTTGGCCACTCAGTCGAGCGGCCAGCTCTTGGGCTCGAGCCGGGTTGCGGTTGACCACCAATATCTCCTGGACGCCGGCGTCCTTGAGGTACTTGGCGGTCTCCTCGCCCATTTCCCCCGCACCGATCACCAGCACGCACTTGTCCGTGAACCGCTCGAACAGCCGGCTGGCGAACTCGCTCACCGCTACGCTGGGAATGCTGACGCGCCGTCGGTGGATGGCGGTTTCGGTCTGCACCCGCTTGGCGACGCGATTGGCTCCGGCAAAAGCCATATGGAGCAGCGGGCCGACCGTTTCTCCCTGCTGCGCCAGCGCGAATGCCTGCTTGACTTGAGAGAGGATCTGAGCCTCTCCCACCACCATGCTGTCGAGACTGGCGGCTACTGCGAACAGATGACGGACGGCGTCCTCTCCCGTATGTTCGAACAGCGCGTCGAAAATGGTCTCCGAGGGCAGTCGATGAAAATGGGCCAGGAATTCGACGATATCATGATGCGTGGGCGTGCGATCGCCGGCTTCCCCGGCCAGGTAGATTTCGGTTCGGTTGCAAGTGGAGAGTACAACGGCTTCCGTCTGAGGAAACACCTGTTTGAG
>Ga0256839_1003175_pt1 | contig 17230 bp, 11 predicted proteins | sample 354166metaG_FD_185968 | JGI IMG/M metagenome (GOLD analysis project Ga0256839, IMG submission 185968) | Hydrothermal vent microbial communities from Mid Atlantic Ridge, Atlantic Ocean - 354-166 | ecosystem: Environmental > Aquatic > Marine > Hydrothermal vents | place: Atlantic Ocean: Mid... | reverse complement strand
GCTGTTCACCATCATGCGCGGATTGCCCGTGACGGTGCGGCTTCTGGATCCGCCGCTGCATGAATTTTTGCCGCAAAAGACAGAGGACTTCGCCGCGGTGGCAGAGGCCATGGGGGTCAGCATGGCACAGTTAAAACGCCGCGCCGAGGCTCTGCATGAAACCAATCCCATGCTGGGCCATCGGGGCTGCCGGTTGGGGATTTCCTATCCTGAAATTTACGAAATGCAGGTCCGCGCCATTATTGAGGCGGCCATAGAGGTCTCAAAAGACGGCGGCGCGGCCCTCGTACCGGAAATCATGATCCCCTTGGTGGGCAGCCGCAAGGAGCTGGCCATCTTGAAAGAAAAAGTCATCGCCGTGGCCGATGATATCATTAAATCTGCTGGCGCGCGCCTTACCTATATGGTCGGCACCATGATTGAATTGCCCCGCGCCGCCTTACAGGCTGCAGAGATTGCTCATGAAGCTGAATTTTTCAGCTTTGGCACCAATGACCTGACTCAAACCACCTTTGGCATTAGCCGCGATGACAGCGCGAGCTTTCTGGATGATTATATCCACGCGGGCATATTTGAACAGGACCCCTTTGTGACCATTGATCAGGACGGCGTCGGTGAATTGATCAGGATGGCTGCGGAGCGCGGACGGCAAACGCGTCCTGATATTAAACTGGGCATTTGCGGCGAACATGGCGGCGATCCGGCCTCTGTTGAATTTTGCCACGGCCTTGGCCTTGATTATGTCTCTTGCTCGCCTTACCGGGTGCCTATTGCCCGCCTGGCGGCTGCCCAAGCAAGATTAAAAGCGCGAAATTGAAAGAATAGATTATGGAAAAAAATATTACCGTTAAATGGGCGGGGAAAATGACTTTCATTGGCGAGGCGCCGTCGGGCAATGTCTTGACCATGGATGCGGGCGTGGATAATGGCGGCCTTGGCCTTGGCCATAGTCCCATGGATTTATTGCTCATGGGGGCAGGGGGCTGCGCGAGCATCGATATTGTGATGATCTTGAAAAAAGGCCGCTGTGACATTACCGATTGCACCGTGCAGGTATCCGGCAAACGCGCCGATGAAATGCCCCATGTCTATACGGATATCCATATGCATTTTGTGGTTGCGGGGTCAAATTTTAAAGACGGCGTGGTGGAACGGGCGGTGAAGCTGTCCATGGATAAATATTGCTCCGCCTCCCTCACCCTCGCCAAAGCCGCAACCCTTACCTATACGTGGGAAGTCGTTGGGGGTTAATTGCCCAATGATTGCGGGCTAGGAGAATATTAGAGTTCCCGACAAAAACCCCGTCATTCCATCGAAGGATGGAATCCAGTTTTTTATGAGCGGTATGGATTCCTGCCTGCGCAGGAATGACGAAAATGATTAGGATCACATCGCTTTGGTTATACTATGGACGGCAGGCGGTGTAGGCTTGCCGTCCATAAATTATTCTTACAATGACAGTTCGATGCCGGCGTAGATGAATCTGGGCATGCTGGGGCGTGGGCCGTGGGGTTGGCGGGATACGAAAAATTTCTTATCCAGCATATTTTGTACGCCGCCAATTAATTTCACGGAGTCGCTCAGGCGATAAAAGGCAGAGAAATCTGTCATGAAATAGCTTTCAATTATGCCAAAGCGGATATCCGGGTCGCCGTTGCCGTTAATCTGCGTGGTCACATTATTGGCACTGCTGAAGCTCTCTCCCACATAGTTTGCGGAGATGAAAACCCCCCAGTTTTCTGATTCAAGCCCCGTTCCGAAACTGATTTGAAATTCTGGAATATAGGGTATTTTATTGCCCTTGCGGCCAAAACTGAATATGGAATCGGCATCCAGAGAGACCGCGTCATTCTGCTGCGTCGCATTGGTATAGGTCAGATTGATATACCACGGATTGCGCAATGACCAGTCGTTGGCTGCGCCGGGGTCATATTGGATGGCAAGCTCAAGCCCGTAGGCCCTTGCCTCGCCAAAATTTTCATCATCGCCGGCGCCCGCGCCGCCAATATTATCAATGACGATCAGGTCATTAAAGTCGCTGTAAAATACCGCCATTTCCGAGGTCAGTGCCTTGTCCGGGCTGGCATAGCGCACCCCGGCTTCAACGGATGTGCTTATTTCTTCTTGCAGGCCGTTGACCGCGCCTTTTGGGCTGGGTGGTGAAAAGCCGCGGTGGATGCCGCCGAAGGCCGTCACGCTGTCATTGAATTTATAGGAAATGCCCAAACCGCCGGCCACAAGATTGTTTTTGATGGTGCCGCGAAGAATATCTTTCGGGCTTTCGTATCTCTGATCAAGCCGTTCAAAACGGATGCCGGGAATGAAAGTCCAAGATCCGGCTGTAATAGTGTCCTGCAAGAATACCGCTATCGCATCGGTTGTTTGCAGGCGGTCACCGGCATCACCCGGTACGCCGGCTATAAAACGGGAAATGGTGCCATTGTCCTCTTGAATGTAACTGTCTTGCCATTGAAAGCGGCGAACCTGATCCCGGTGAAGCCGAATGCCGGCTGTGATTTCATGTTCTATTCTCTGTGAGCCAAAACGGTATTGGGTGACAGTTTCGATACCCTTGGCATTATATTCACGGTTGTTGGCCCTGACGCGTAACTGGCAGGACGTATCGCCTCTCAGGCAGTCCAGACCTTCTCCGTTCTGGGCGTTGGCCAGCGCGGCGGAAAGGCCGATATTATTGCCGTTGACATTGCCAAGGCTGCTCAATCTATACCAGTTGCGTTTGAAATTGCTGATATATGCTGTGGTCGTCAGATCCAGATTGTCTGTGGGGCTGATCGTGTAACGCAGGTGGCTGCGGTTTTGTTCTGTGGTAACATTGTCAAAACGGGTCGCCGAATAACGCCGCAGGGGGGTTGCCTCAAAATCGGCTTCGCTTAAACCAAGATAGGTCTCATTTGCATCAAGGTCGGTTCGGCCATATTTGAATTCCAGCCGTTGATAAATTCCCGTATTTGGCTCCCATGACAGTTTAATCATTGGCTCGAATTTTTTGAATCCGGTATTTTCTCCATCCCGAAAATCCGGCGTTTCATCAATTTCTTTAAAGCCGTCACTTTTTCTGTCATAGACTTCAAGCAGAATGCCAAAGGTGCCAAGACCGGTATCAAAGCTGTTCCCTGCATAGGCGTGGGTGCGCCGCTCGCCAAAGCTGCCGATCAAGGACTTGAGATAATAGGTTTCCTCCAGGGGTATAGGCGTTGATAAATAGTTGATGACGCCGCCGGTAATATGGGGGCCGTATTTTATCTGGCTTGATCCCTTTAATATTTCAAGGCCGCTCATGCGTCCCATGGTGGGGGAATAATAGGCGGACGGCGAAGAATAGGGCGCGGGGGCCATGAGAACCCCATCTTCCATGATGGTCACCTTGGCACTGCGGGAGGTATCGACGCCCCTCATGCTGATATTGGGGAATAGGCCAAAACCATCCTCTTCTCGCACGTAAACACCCGCCACCTTCCGTAATATGCGGTTCACATCGTCGTAGCTTTGCTGGCGAATTTCCTCTTTATTGATGAATTGGGCAGAGCCTGTCATTGTCTCAATATTTTCCGGACGGCCAATGACCATCACATTTTCCAATATCCTGTCATTCGTATCAGCGGTTGTTTTTTCCTCCGCCGTGACGGCGGGAATGCCCATGCCCAATGCTGTCCCCAATGCCGTTATGGTAAAAACGCTATGATATAAATAATTTCTTTTCTTCATTTTAATTCTTTCAAATCGACTTTTAAAAATACAAACTCACCTTGCCGACAGCTCTTCATAAGCGCTTAAGCAAGAATAAATTAGCGGTTTATCTGCTGACCAAACAAAATGGGTAAGAGCAGATGGGCAACCTGAAAAGAGTTATAAAAGAAATAAATGATAATGTAAATGATAATCGTTCTCATTTGCATTATCATTTATTGAGGTCAAAGAACCCATAGTCTAAATCATGGGAATCAGCCCATGGTCAATTCAAAAGTTAGGTAAGCATAGGGGATGCCGCCATAAGATAGCCGTGTCTTTTCCTGAAGATCAACGGAAAAATATTTGCCAAAGAATTCTCATCGGTGATGTGCGTTGCTTTCGGTTGGATCGCATTGGGGCGGCAAAGATTGAAGATAAAAACTTCAAACTTGATCACAGCAAAAATTTTCTGGCAAGTATCGAAGAATATACCGCCTCCCTGTAAGTTTTTTAAAAACTATCGATTAAGAACCGGGTCACGAAGGCTTTCGACGGCACCAAGAATTTGATCTATGAAATTTGTCGGTACGCTTAATTCTTCCAATGTTTCTTTCAGGAGGTTACCCACAGTGTCAAAATGCCCATCATTCAAGCCCTTTTCCGAAAGATGGGAATGGGAGCTTCGCATATATTCGGGTGAGTTCTCGGCTTGCCCCGACATTAATAAAGTAAGGAATTTTTTCATTTTCCCTCTTTGTTGCGGATAGTCCATATTTGCGAAGAATGGGTTCAGTGATTCTGTGTTTGATATTTTACTATAGAAAATATCGACTGCGGCATTCACGGCGGGTTTTCCGCCAATATCGTCATATAATGTTGTCATTTTTCTTCCTTGTATGTTCCTTGGTATGTTCCTTATAAACGCTCACTAATTCAGCGTATTCAGAACTTATGAAAAAACAATTAAGCCGTGTGTAATGACAAGTTTTTCTTCTTATAGTATACTGACATGGGAGGATTTTAAGACGGGGGGACAAAGGAGAAAAGAAGGGGGGGGGATAGAGAGCTACATAACCCGCCGCAAAATAACCTGCGGCGAGCCGAATTATAAATACCTCTTGGGTAAATAAGAAGTGATAGAAGCGTTAAAGACCGTAGTCTTTAGTCAATCAGCTGAATGCCGGCTGCGGCTTCTTTGCCTCTGTTTTCAGCGACGTCATAGCTGATTTTTTGGCCATCGTCGAGCTGACGAATGCCGGACTTTTCAAGTTCTGTGATATGTACGAATACGTCTTTTCCGCCATCATCAGGCGCGATGAAACCATATCCCTTATTAGTGTTAAACCATTTAACTGTGCCAGTTGCCATTTTTAAGCTTCCTTAGTGTCTTTAGTGTATATATTGCCCGATTTTATTCGGATTTCAAGAGTTCGTATAAGTCCGCTATTGAAGCTCTAGAAACAGACATTAGGAACCAGTTTAACGGACTAAACACCTCTGTGAGGTTCTGTTTAAGATTATATCTTATATCCTCAAGAGAGGAGAATCAACGTAACTCAATGTATGTTTGTATGTTAGAATTATTAGAAAATCAATCTAATATTTTGAAACTGTTGCTGGAATCAGGTTGTGAGGTTGATTTTCCAGCAATTTTTTTTTGAGATATTTTTGTAAATATTTTTGCTTTACGGGAAACTGTATTTTTCTATCCACGGGTTTACTTCACTTGCGAGCATAGGCTTTGCAATTAAAAACCCCTGGCCCTCATCACAATTAAGCTCTTGCAGAATATGGTAAATATCTTCATTTTCGATGCCTTCGGCAACAACATGCATGCCAAGCTTATGGGCAAGAAGAATTGAAATCTCTACAATTGAACGACATTCTTTATCTATATCGATTCTTTTTACAAAACTCTGATCAATTTTGAGTTCTGAGAAAGGTGCCCTGACGAGCTGTTGCAACGTTGAATAGCCTGTTCCAAAATCATCTATGGCGAGTTTAAATCCTTTCATTTTCAGGCGCGCAAGAATATCCATATAACGCGCGACGTCGGACATGAGAGATGATTCGGTCACTTCGATCGTGATTTTGGTCGCATCCAGTTTTAAAGTCCTGATGAGTTTGACCAGTTTTCCGGGAAAGTCCAGGTCATCGAGAATTTTTGGCGAGACGTTGATGGACATCTGCAGCTTCAAATCATTTTTATTCCATAGGGCCATTTGTTTTAATGCGGTGTTTATGGCGTGGGTCGTAAGGTCGGAAATTAATCCGGTCTCTTCGGCAAGGGGGATGAAATAACTGGCGGGTACAGGGCCTTTGGCGGGATGGTTCCACCTTATAAGTGCCTCAAGACCCGTGATTTTCCGGGTTGAAATATTTATTTGTGGCTGATAGGTCAGGAAAAGATCTTCGCGGTCTATGGCTTGGCGTAACTCGTTCGCAGAGGGAAAATCAATTAACTCAATATTTCGTGCATGCGTTTTTTGAACATATTTTGAGAGAATATTTTGCAAGTCTTCGGCCCGGAAGGGTTTTTGAAGAATGCCGAGAACGGTCAAACCCTGCTCAATGGCCAAATTCTGGGCGGCCTGCAGAACATTATTGTCTTTGCCGCTCATGAATATGATGGCAGCGTCACTCTTTTTTTCATAGAGGCTGCGCAGCAATTCGATTCCATCAATATGTGGCATGAACAGGTCAAGAACGATAATATTAATATGGGGCGCGTAGAGTTTTTCAAATTCGAGCGGATTGTCCGTTGACAGTACCGTAAAATTCATTTCACTGGCAATCGCGCTCACGAAAACCGTAAAGTCAATTTCATCATCAACAACTAACAGGCTTAAGTCACTCATCACTTATCCTTTTTCATCCAATGTGCTACGAACATGCTTTGCAAGATCAATATCCCGGTATGGTTTCACAATTAACGTTTTCTCCCATTTTTCGTCATTGTTGGTGCCTTGTATCTTGCCCGTATAACCAGAGGTCAACAGTATTTTCAGGTCAGGTCTTTTTTTGGTTGCAGCCCGGGCTAATCCGAAACCATTTAGCGAGCCTGCCATTATGACATCCGAGAATAAAAGGTCAATCTGTGTGTTATGGCTTAAAATTTTAAGGGCCTCATCCGCGCTGTAGGCGCAAATAGTCGTATAACCCAATTTATCGAGTATGGATTGCGCGATCAGCGTGAGCTCCTCTTCGTCATCCACAATCAATATGGTTTCATTACCGCGCGGCAAAGTCTCATCTATGTTTTTTGAATGTTTCATACGCCCGGCCATATTTAAGGACCGCGGCAAGAATATTCTGAAAGTCGTGCCTATATTTTCTTTTGAATAGACGGAAATATGACCTTTTGATCTCTGGATGAAGCTATAAACCATTGTGAGCCCAAGGCCCGTTCCCTTGTCACCCGCCTTGGTTGTGAAAAACGGGTCAAAAATTTTGGCTGAGGTCTCTTTTGACATGCCGGCCCCTGTATCACTTATGATGATTTCAACAAATTCACCGGTATCCAGATCCTGTATATCACCGCCAGCCGTATTGCGCGTTTCAATATTGAGGATACCTCCGTTCGGCATGGCGTCGCGGGCATTGAGGGAAAGATTGACAAGCATATCTTCGAAATCACCCGCATTGAGCTCTGTCATCCATAAGTCTTCTGCCAAAGATACGTCCAGCCTGATTTTTCTGGTCAGGGATTTGCTGACCAGATCCTCCAGGCTGCGGATTATTTTGTTAATATTTACCGGACTGCTGGCCTCAGGCGATTGTTGGGAAAAATTTAACAGCCTACGGGTCAGCGAAGACCCGCGCAGGGCTGCGTTCTGAGCTTTCTCAAGCTGACGCAACAGTTTATTATCATCGGGAACATTCCGTTTCATAAGGTCAAGATTTCCGATAATTATGCCAAGTAAATTGTTGAAGTCATGGGCAATGCCGCCGGCCAATTCACCGATAGCGTCCATTTTCTGTGACCTGCGGAAATGGCTTTCGAGTTGTCGGCGTTCCGTAATATCTTCTTTGACCACTAAAAAATGGGTAATATTATTATCAATATCCGTAATGGGTGATATTGAGGTGTCATTCCAATAGAGGCTGCCATCCTTGCGGCTACTCTGGAGTTCGCCGCGCCATTCTTTGCCGGATGTGATGATTTCGACTAATTTTTCATATTCGGCCTCGGTTGTATTTGCCGCCCGATAGCCCTTGTAATGCTGGCCGATAACCTCTTGTGCAGAATAGCCGGTTATAGCTTCAAATTTCGGGTTAACATATTCGATGAACCCTTTCGCATTGGTGATGACGATACTCGTTGGGCTCTGTTCGACGGCGATGGACAGCTTTCGCAGTTCAGCCGCCGCCTGTTGTATTTTGGTAATATCCTGCCCCATGGACGCCATGCCAATGGATGTGCCGTCTTTATCAATCAAGGGGGTGTAAAACCATTCGCATATAATGGCACGGCCATCTTTTGTAAAGCTCTCGTTGATGCGATGCTTGCTGCCTTTTTGATTAATCAAAGACGCGAAGACATCATCCATTTCTTCGGGTAATGAATCATGGAGAAGCAGTTCTTCTGCCGTCTTGCCCAAGGCCTCTTCCTGGCTGTAGCCATATAATTTCTCAGCGGCGGGGTTCCATTGCGTGCATTTATAGTCAGCATCCCATGCGATAACGGCAAGCGGGGTATTTTCCAGATGCAAAGACAGTCGTTCCTCGCTTTCTGTCAGCGCCATTTCTGTATTTTTAAGGTCGGTTATATCAATGATACTGACAGGGATGTTTTTGAATCCGTCCGGTGTTTCTGGAATTTTAAATGAAATTATCGCTTTGATAGGTAGGCCATCAAGGGTTCGAAAATTTGCCTCGGAATGGAATATTTTCTTTTTGTCCCAAATGGCGCATAATTCGTCGATAAATACATTGATGGCAGAAGGGCCGAAAGTTTTGTCAATTTGAAGAATGAATTCTTCGCTGCTCTTCGCCTTAAAAAGCTTCAAAGTGGCGTTATTCACCTGTTTGACCTTGACCATAGCCGCCATATCCCAGGCAGCCTGTTCATTGTCACATAGATATTGACGCAGGTCGTGAATGCCGCTCTGCCGGAGGTTTTCCATTGTTTGGCATATTTCTGATAAATCTTCGTTCCATATAGAAACGACGGCATTTTCAAAAAGGTTGCGAAAACGCTCTTCGCTCTTTATCAGAGCCTCTTCCGTTTCTTTAAGCTCTGTGATGTCGATTATGCTAAGGGGAATACTTTTAAAGGCTTCCAGATTATCGGGAATTGGATAGGAAATAATCGCCTTGATAATTGTGCCGTCCAGCGTACAGAACTCAGATACGGCACGATACATACTCTTTTTATCCCAAATGGCACAGAGCCCATCGGTGAAGACATCTATGGCATTTGGCCCGAAGGTTCTATCAAATTGACGAATGAAACTGCTGTCAGTAGTTGCGCCAAATAGTTTTAATGTGGCGTCATTGACCTGGATGACTTTTACTTTATCAACGAGTTCCCACAATAGTTTTGGGTTTTCTTTCAAATATTGCCGAATATCTGTTACCCCTTCATCGCGCAATCTCTCCAGTTCTATTTTGATTTCCGAGAGGTCTTCATTACAGATGGAAACTTCGGAATTTTTGAAAAGTCTTTTAAATTTCTCCTCACTTTTATGCAATTTTTCCTGAACAGCATATTCATTGGTCATATCTTGGAAAATCAGTACCACACCGGTGATGTCGCCGGTTTCGTTCCATATGGGGGCCGCAGAATCGGCAATTTGATATTCGGTTCCATCTTTGGATATGAGTGTTGTGTCTTTGGCCAAAGCGCAAATTTTCCCAGTATCGATCACTTTTTTTACAGAGTTCACAGCTGGTTTTTTGGTTTTTGTATTGATGATATTACAGACTTCGCTCAAGGGCCTGCCCAGTGCTTCGGACAATTCCCAGCCCGTCATTTTTTCTGCAATCGGGTTCATGCGGGTGATATGGCCATTAATGTCGGTTGAAATCATGGCATCACCAATGGCATTTAACGTTGCCTTGAGGCTTTTCTCACTAATTTCCAATTTTAATTCAGCTTTAAGTCTCGCGTCGATCATGGTGTTAAAGGCATTGTTAAGCACGCCAATTTCGTCTTTATATTTGGTGACGGCCCGGCTGTTTAAATCGCCGGATAAAATCCTGTGGGCGACATTTGATAATGAAACGATTGGTTTAATCACGCGGTATTTAAAAAATAAAAATGTTATGACGGCGAATAAAATGGTGACAAATATTAACAGGGCGGTAAGTTTCCAAAATAGTCTTTCTGTCTTTTTATTTTCTTCTACTTCCTTAGATACCCGGTCTTGAATAAGGGTATTAAAGCTTGTTATGGGATGCATGATTTTGGCTTTATAGCGATGATATTGATCGCTGTGGAGAAGCTTTCGGGCATAATCCGGGTCTGGGGCCTTTTGAATGGTAAATTTGCCACCCGTGTCAGGGAAAAGCCCGGTCATTGCGCCAAAAGCGCGCTGCTCCATTTTAGATAACGCGTCGGATTGTTCTTTTGATTGCATGAGTATGGCCAGCTCTTGCTCGGTAATGCCGGCTTGTTTCATTTGATCAAATAAAGACATTGGCGGGTCATATTTTTCTTCATTTTTTTCTTTTGCGGTCATGAAATCCCAATATGATTCTTCATAATGCCGGGGGCGGGGAAGTTTGCCATCACGAATGCCCAGAATTTGAAAATAATATTTCTGGTAGACCTTATCTGTTGTCATCACATATGTGCGAGCCATTCTGGTGAGATCATCGGAGCTTTGGCGCAGCTGATTGGCGAGTTTATAAAAGCTGTGGAGTTGACGTTCTGCATCGGCAGTTTTCTGCCGACTATCCGCCAAAAAACTCATGGAAATTACGATTGCCGCAAGTAAGTTGAAAACAATAGAAAAGATCAATAAAATACGGGTTGCGATATTCATATATATTTCTACTCACTTTTTTACGTCACATCTTTGGCGCAAGAAAATTTTATTTCGGTCCTTATAGGGGCAGTTTTTAATTCTTGGTATAGAAAAATCCAAATAGTTCGCATTAATCATAAGGCAAGCACTGTGCGGCAATGACACTATATTAGAATATACCTATGTAAAAGAAAGGCAAGTATAGGCGTATATTATGAAAAAGATTATTTTTTGCTTTTTATCCTTCTGTGGCCTATGGGCTTAGTTGATTGACTATTTTATTGCTGGGTGATAGGTAACGGCTTTAAACAAGGGCCGTGTATTTCTTTCTCTGTGCGCGGGCCGCATATAACTGGAAAAACCAAATGAGTAAATTTGCGGATCTCGGCCTGCGTGATGCCATCCTTCGTGCTGTGGAAGAGGGGGGTTATACAGAAATGACGCCGATCCAGCGCCGCGCTATCCCAAATGTGTTGGAAGGCAAGGACCTGATCGCGATTGCCCAGACGGGAACCGGTAAAACGGCGGCCTTCTCCTTGCCGATCATTCAAATGCTGTTGAAAGGCGAAGGCCGGCGTAATCCAAAAGTCGCCCGTTCCCTGATCCTTGCGCCGACCCGGGAACTGGCGGTACAGATTGCCGAAAATATTCGGGCTTACACGAAATATCTCCATTTGCGTATTGCGCTGGTTTATGGCGGCGCTTCGTCCAAACCGCAGATTAAATCCATGCTTGCGGGTGTTGATATATTGATAGCGACACCGGGACGCTTGCTTGATTTGACCAATCAGCGTCATATTGATTTGTCGCAAGTGGAATTTCTGGTTCTGGATGAAGCGGATCGTATGCTTGATATGGGGTTTATTCGCGATATCAAAAAAATTATCGCTTATCTGCCGAAGAAGCGCCAAACGGTTATGTTTTCTGCGACCATGCCGAAGACAGTAGAAAAACTGGCGAACAGCATTCTTCATAATCCCGCGCGCGTTGAAGTCGATCCAGGGGCAACAACGGCGGAAAAGGTCAAACAGCATGTTCTCATGGTGCCTAAAAGCCGAAAACGTGATTTACTTGTTCATATGCTTAAAGATGCCAGCATCAAGCGGGTGTTGATCTTTACCCGGACAAAGCACGGGGCTAACCGGGTCGCCCTTCATCTTGAAAAGCGGGGTATCAGCTCTGGCGCCATTCATGGTAATAAATCGCAGAATGCCCGCCAAAAGGCCCTTAATGCTTTTCGCTCTGGCCAAATTCGGGCTCTTGTGGCGACGGATGTGGCCGCGCGCGGCATTGATGTTGACGGGGTTACCCATGTTATCAATTTTGATTTGCCGAATGAGCCGGAAAGTTACGTGCATCGTATTGGCCGGACGGCGCGGGCCGGTGCAACGGGAATATCTTTATCATTCTGTGATCATGAAGAACGGGATTACCTGCGCGATATTGAAAAGATTATCCGCCAGAAAGTCCCGCTGATGGTTGAACATCCCTTCCATTTTGAAGGGATCGGCATGCCCGCCGGGGATGATGATGACACGAGGATTGACCCGCGCAGATCCCAGCCCAGCCGGCGCAGTAACGCGGGCAAACACAAAGCCAACCGCCGAATAAAGCAGCCTAAGTCAGGCGGGGCTAAATCCGGCGGCGGCAATGCGGGCAGAAACCAAAGAAAAGGCCGCCCCGCAAATCCCCGCAAACCTTAATCGCTAAGGGGCCAGTTTTTGTGCCAGTTCTCTGAATAGGGTTTAGCCCTTGCTTACGGCAGTCATGTCGCTGAGGAACTGATCGACAGAGTCTTTCAGCACGAAGGAATTTTCGGTCATATTCTTCGCCGTTTCCAACACATTGGATGAGGCCTCCAGCGTATGGCCGGAGCCCTCGGAGACTTTATGGATAATGTCGCTTACATTCTGGGCGCTTTTTGATACGGCCTGAATACTGGTGGAAATTTCAGTGGTTGCGGCCTGCTGTTGCTGGACGGCAATGGCCGTAGATGACGCATATTCTGCGGATTGTTCAACAGCGGTGCATATATTGGCGATGGATGCTGATGCCTGCTCTGTTCTTTTTTGAACCGCCTGAATTTGTTCATAGATATTTTGCGTGGCATCACTTGTCTGGCTGGCCAATGATTTAACTTCTGATGCGACGACGGCAAATCCTTTGCCGGATTCGCCCGCGCGGGCGGCTTCTATGGTGGCGTTCAGGGCGAGCAGGTTTGTTTGCTCTGCAATATCATTGATCAGGCTGACGACTTCTGAAATGCTTTGTGACGCCTGTTCCAGATCCTGCATTGTTTTGGTGGTGTTCTGTGCGACATTCAGGGCATCCTGCGCGACCTGATTGGATTTTTCCATCTGCGCGGATATTTCCTGTATGGATGCCGTCATCTCTTCGGTGGCACTGGCCACGGTCTGCACATTATGTGACATTTCGTCTGCCACATTCTCTACTTCTGTTGATTGAGCGTTAATATCCGATGCCGTTGATGTCATGCTCTGGGCCGTGCTTTCCAGTTCATTGGACGCGGAAGATACAAATGAGAGAACCTGACCAATTTTTTCTTCGAATCTTGTCACCAGATTTTTCATGGCTGCCGTCGTCTCCGCAGCCTTTTTACTTTCTTCCAGCTCTATTAAATGGAGGGCTTCCCGTTTTTCTTCTTCTTCTTTGAGGCGGATATTTTTTTCTTTTTGCTGTGTGATTTCGGTCTGTTTAATTTCTTCCCGCATTTTTACGGCCTCTTTCAGGCTATTCTGCAGGCTGGATAATCCAAGGGCCATTTGTCCAATTTCTGTATTATCAGGATAGCTTTGAATTTCTTTGTCCAAAACATTATTTTCAAGGCTTTTTATAGAATCCGTCATATGATTGACCGGCGTAATGATTGAAAGCGTTATGTAATATGCGGCGAGAGCAACAATAGTTAAAATAACCAGAGACAGGATTGAGATAAAGACAATTGCGGCATTCTCAGCGTCTTCCACAAAGAGAATAGCCTCTTTGGTGAAAACTTCGATTTTTGTGAGCGCCTTCGTTAATTCCTGATCGATATTATCTTCCAGTAGCACAATATTGTGAACCGTGGTTTTGTCTGGTTTAATGTTATTCTTGTCTATTGCATTTAAAATTTCCAGTGCGGAGGTTTCATATGCTTTATGCTCAGCCTCTATTCTTTGAAAAGTTTTGAACAGGGCAGAAAATTCTGTTTTTGCCATTTCACTATGGGCGGCTTCTGAGAATTCAGATAATTTATCTTCTGCTTTTTTGATGTCTTTATCTACGATATGGGACAATTCGGCAAATTTAGTGACCGTCTCCCGAAAATATACAGCCGCCTGTGGATCATTGTTTATTTCAGTTGATTGATAAAGCGCCCTTTCAAATAAAACGGCCTGCTCAAGCTGTTGAAATGTTATCTGCGATATAAGGGCTGTCAACGGTATGTCCTGATCGGTGATATCTTTGATTTTCCCGCTTATACTGTTAAGTTGGTAGAGCATGATAGAAGACAATATGATGATCCCGATCAGGGAAATAGCTACCATGGAAATAATGCGATGGGAGAATCGTAATCTGTATAATAACTCAAACATTTTTAACACCCTTTACTATTTTTATTAATCACCGTTACGCGCTTGAATATACGAGCTGACAAGTTAAAAAATGATTAAAATGATGATAATGATGAAAATGACTTAGTCAATTAAATAATTATATTTTTGGACCAAAATTCTGGAAAAATAAATTTTCAGGTGAAGCGGTGTTTATGATAGAAATATGCGGCAATACCATATAATCTATTGGTATGAAATCAGGGGGTATGATGCATCAATTTTCTGCAAATGAACTATTAAAGAACATCTTTGGTTACGATAAATTTCGGGGGGAGCAGTCCGAAATCATCGAAGATTTCGCGGCGGGAAAAAATATCCTTACCGTCATGCCGACAGGGGCGGGCAAATCTCTTTGTTTTCAAATACCCGCCTTAATGAAGCCGGGGCTTACCATTGTTGTATCGCCGTTGATTTCCCTTATGCAAAATCAGGTTGAAGCCCTGAAAATACTGGGTGTTGAGGCCGCGACGATCAATTCGAGCAATTCCCTCGAAGACAACCGGGATATCTGGCACAGAATGAAAAACGGCACATTGAAACTGCTGTATCTGTCTCCTGAAAAATTATTGACCGAGCGGATGCTGGCCGTCATTGCGGGCCTGAAGGTTAATTATTTTGCCATTGATGAGGCCCATTGCATATCGCAGTGGGGCGCAGCATTTCGTCCGGAATATGAAGGGCTGTCGCATCTGCATAAAAGATTTCCGGGCATCCCGATCATTGCCCTGACCGCCACGGCTGATCAGGCTACCCGCACGCAGATATGCGAAAAAATCTTCTCCCAAAATGTAAAAACCTATCTTGCCGGTTTTGACAGGCCCAATATTAATCTGAATGTGGAAATTAAAAACGGCTGGAAACAGCAGCTGTTACAGTTTTTAAAAGATCGTCAGAATGGCGGTGAAATACAAAAAGAGAATGGCATTGTCTATTGTCTTTCCCGCAAGAAAACACAGGAGGCGGCAGAGGCGCTGGTTAAGCATGGCTATAACGCGCTGGCCTATCATGCCGGCATGCCCGGTGATCAGAGAGAAGAAAATCTGAACCGGTTTATGACAGAGCCGGACTTGATTATGGTGGCAACCATTGCCTTTGGTATGGGGATTGACAAGCCGGATATTCGTTTTGTGTTTCATACGGATCTGCCGGCGTCCCCTGAGGCCTATTATCAGGAGATTGGCCGCGCGGGGCGTGATGGAAAGCCAGCCATCGCCCATATGTTATATGGTATGGATGATATTCGCATGCGGCGCATGTTCATTGATCAGGAAAAATCGGCGGATGATCATAAAAATCGCGGTCATCAGCGTTTAAACGCCTTGCTGGCCTATGCCGAAGCCCCGGAATGCCGCCGTGTTTCCTTGCTGCATTATTTCGGGGATGACGTAAAATTTACCAAATGCGGCAATTGTGATCTATGTGACAATCCGCGAGAAACCGTTGAAGCCACAGAAACAGCTCAGAAATTTATCACCGCCATCAATCAAACCGGCCAGAATTTCGGCATGGGGCATATCGTCGATATCCTGACCGGCAAAGAAACAGATCGCATGGCCCAGCTTGACCACGAGCGTTTATCCACATATGGCACGGGCAAGGATTTGGCTGTTGCCGAATGGAAATCATTGGTGCGGCAATTGATGGCGCGAGGTTTTATCGTATCTGACATGCAGTATGGTTCCCTGAAAATTACGGATCATGGCTTTTTATTACTCAAAGGTGAGGCAGACTTCAGATATCGCCCGGACGCGAAGTTAAAAAAGGCGATGCGCAAAGTAAAAAGCAGTGATAAACCCATTTCAGACTTACCAGAAGCGGCAGAGATATTGCTTCAAGCCCTTAAAATACTTCGCTCTGAAATTGCCAAGGAGAGGTCTGTGCCGGCTTATATCATCTTCAGAGATAAGAGCCTCGTTGATATGGCATTGAACAAGCCCGTAACCTCGGATCAATTCGGGGATGTTTTTGGTGTTGGTGCGCGCAAATTAAAAGAATTTGGCGCGCGTTTTATGAAGGTTATCAGGGATAATTCTTAAAATATTCAACAGGGATGCCGGCAACTTAAAGTGGTTTGTGCTTATGCCGATTTTTATGAATATACTTGTGAAATTTCTTAAGTTGTTTAAGATGTTTTTAATGAAATCAAGATACGATTATCAGGCTACAATCACTATAAACATTACAGGATAAACAGAATGAATAAACTTTTCATTGCCGCAGCGGCAACCATATTACTTTCTTCGGGCGCGGCATATGCTTCTGACGCGGGCAAGCCTCAATGGGGTTATACCGGCAAGGGCGGCCCGGAGCATTGGGGTAGCCTGTCGCCTGAATTTGCCACATGCAGCACCGGCAAAGAACAATCACCGATTGATGTTCCAGATGCAGAAGGCGGCACTGTGAAAACGAATTATAACGATACAAAAGTAAATGTTGTGAATAATGGTCACACGATCCAGCTTAATTATGGCGCAGGAAGCACATTGGAATCTGCGGGCGCGGAATATGACCTGTTGCAATTCCATTTCCATTCTCCAAGCGAGCATACCCTTAATGGCAAGAGTTTCCCGTTGGAAGTTCATTTTGTTCATAAGGCCCAGGACGGCACTCTGGCCGTTGTTGGCGTGATGTTTGAAGAAGGTGCGGAAAATGCGGAACTGGCAAAAATCTGGCAGAATATGCCGGCAAAAGCCAATGAGGTTATCACATCAGACGTGACGGTAAATGCCGGTAACCTGTTGCCCGCTGATCAGACCGTCATCAGATATGCGGGATCCTTAACCACGCCGCCTTGTTCCGAAGGTGTTAAATGGCATGTGATGACCTCACCGATCGAAGCATCGAAAGAACAGGTTGAAAAATTTCTATCAACAGTTCCGGCCAATAACCGGCCGCTACAGCCGTTGAATGACCGGAGTTTCAAGACGCATAAGCATAGTCATTAAAACCCCA
>Ga0256839_1003174_pt1 | contig 17230 bp, 15 predicted proteins | sample 354166metaG_FD_185968 | JGI IMG/M metagenome (GOLD analysis project Ga0256839, IMG submission 185968) | Hydrothermal vent microbial communities from Mid Atlantic Ridge, Atlantic Ocean - 354-166 | ecosystem: Environmental > Aquatic > Marine > Hydrothermal vents | place: Atlantic Ocean: Mid... | reverse complement strand
GTATAAAACAGTCCATATTTTTCATGTTGCATAGCATGTGTGGCTTCATGGACTAAAATGGCGTCAAGGTTTTCTGCTGTGTCATTAGATGCATATGATTTATTTTGAGCAATATCTGCATCTCTTACAAAAACTTTACTGCCTAATGTAATGCCAAACGTCTGTCTGCCCGGCAACCACTCGATAGGATTGAGCAGTGCATATATCAGTTTATCATTCAAAAGATGTATCTCTATCTCTTCAGTAAGATTGAAAAGTTTATTTTTACGCATATAGGCATGCACATCATCCAGATAGTTCTTGGTCGTTTCTATAGTATATTTCTTATCATGCAAATGAAAGATAGCCCCTTCATAGTGGTGTTGAGACTCAGAAACAAAAGGTAATAACACGTATAGGCATATCCATACAATCACAAATAACTGTGCTAAGATATTTATATAGATATATATTCTTTTCCATAAAGAGAGGTTTTTGTCTTTTAGTTTTAAGTGTGGGAAGAGTTCTCGTAAAATAATATTTTTCATAGTTATATATCCTTTTTAAGAAAAATAAAAATGCACTATCAAAGATATTATCAACAAAACAGCAACCACACTCAGCCCAATAAACCAATCTACAAGAATTACTTTTACCATGGCTTTCATAGAACGTATTAAATGCAAAAACATTTCTATCTCCTCATCTTATTAAGTGAATGCTTCAAGCACTCACTTAAAATATATATTAGTATCTCCAATTTTGAAAAGGTATTGAAGTTGGAGAACCTTGGTATGTCCTATCATTATGACTTGGTGCATTTGCAATGCCAGCTAAAGCACCAAAAAGTACTGAAAAAACTAAACCCCAAAACTCACCCTCAGTCTTAGCCATCTCACCGTTTTCAAGCATAGCAATCTTGCTTGGCTCAACACCTGCATCTTTAAGCATCTGAATCGCTTCTGACTTACTTATGGTTGTCATCTGCATAGCTGGATTATGAGATTTGCTCATCTCCACCGCATACGTTATCGAACTCAATAATAGCATAGATTCCATTAATGTCATCAAAAATTACTGTTTAGCTTGAGTGATATTATACTCTTTGAGTAGAGACTGAAGTACTTCGTCATACTCAACTTTACCTAGATGCAAATCATCTACGCTTTTATGCATCTTTTCTATGGCGTGTTTGACCATGAGTCCGTAAAATTGATCTTGTGAAAACGCATCCCATTCACCAATATAGATGTCTTTAGTCTTTATTAAATAATCAATTATTTTTTGTTCTTTATATTGAGATAATGTCCTTGCTGAATATATAGGATAACCCTCTTTGACCCAGTAAGGCATTTTAAAAGTCGTATATAACCACCCATATTTACTATTTTGCATCACATGTACTGATTCATGCATTAAAATAGCATCTAAATTTTCATCCGTTCCATTGGACGCATAGGTTTTATTTGTCTCAATATCCGATGTTCTTACAAAGACTTTTTTATGAAAGGTTATAGCAAACGTCTGTCTGTTTGGAAGCAACTCTATAGGATTGAGTAGTGCATATATCAAAGCATTATTTAAAAGATGAATTTCTATCTCTTCTTTGCTTTCATAGATACCGTTTTTACTCATTTGTCTATAAACATTGCCTAAATAATTTTGTGTTTGTTGGGATCTGACAGTATTGTCATATAGATAAAACGTCACTCCCTCATAGTTATATTTTTGATTGGCTACATAAGGCAGTATCAAATACAAGCATACCCAAACAACCACAAATATATTTGCCACTATATTGGAATAGATATAGATCTTTTTTGTTATAGAGAGTTTTTTGTCTTTAAGTTTGAGATGAGGGAAGAGTTCTTTTATTAAAAATTTCATAATGAACTTTGTGATGTTGAACTTTTTACTTTACAAAATACCATTAAGTATTTTTTATATACAACATACAAAGCTAACATATAAAAGAGTAAATGAATAACAATATCTATCTCAAAACTACCTATTTTAGCACCAAATAAAAAATAAATTACCAAAGGTAAGTATACAATCTTTATAATCATGTGGTAAGAAGCAAGCATACTAAATCCAAAAAATAATATCAGCATCACAATCAAATCAATAACATATAAAATATACATAATATAATACCTCCCTATTTTTTATTGAAAAAGTAGAGGTTAATATCTCCTCTACTTCAAAATTATTACCAATAAATTATTTGTCCCACAGGATTTCTACTTGGTGTGAATAAATATCCATTCCTATTAGGTTTAAAGATTTGCCCAGATTTCGTTGGTGCATTAGCAGCAAGTGTCCCAAGTAGAATATAAAAAATAATATTCCAAAACTCACCCTCAGTTTTAGCCATCTCACCATTTTCAAGCATCTTTATCTTACTTGGCTCAACACCTGCATCTTTAAGCATCTGTATCGCTTCAGATTTACTCATGGTTGTCATCTGCATAGCTGGATTATGAGATTTGCTCATCTCCACCGCATACGTTGTCGAACTCAATAATAGCATAGATGCCATTAATGTCATCAAAATCTTCTTCATATTTTTCTCCTTTAATTCATTTTCCCAACCTTAAAAAGGCACATTATTATCCGAAACGAATAATAATATCCTATTTAAACTTAAATAAATTCTACAATATGAGAATTTATTATACAAATCGGATAAAAATGGATATTATAGAGAAGATAAACTATCTTATCAAAGAAAAAGGTTTAAGCAAAAAAGCCTTTGCTGAGTCCTTGCAAAATCTACAACCAACACTCAAAAGCACAGGCAATCCGCCTAACATTCAGACCATTTACGGCTATCTTAACGGAAAAAGAGAGTTAAAAGTAGAGCTTATCCCCTACATAGCAGAGGTACTAGGAGTCAGTGAACAAGAACTTTTTAGTTTTGACATAGAGTATGCCTCAGAGTATAATATACGCTACTCGGAGGAGATACGAGAGCTTATAGATTTATTAGCCTATGCTCCCAAAGCTGTTAGAGAGGAGATAAAAGAGCTATTGCTCGAAATAAAAAAAATTTCTGAAGAGAAAATAGTTTCTTTAAAACAACGTTAAATCAACGCCTCATCCATCTCTTCAGGCACATCAAGCCCCATAAGTTTAAGTACAGTAGGCGCAACATTGTTCAGACCACATCCTTCTTTGACCTCGCTCACACCTTCTGCCATCACAAAACACCAAACCTCACCAACCGTATGGTTGGTTAAGGTATGTCCTTCGCTGTCTTTCATCTCTTCACAGTTTCCGTGGTCTGAGGTGAGTACGATGTTGTAGCCATCTTCTTTTGCTTTTTCTATGATGCGTCCTAACTCTGTATCTACTGCATTGACTGCTTTACAAGCTGCTTCATAGTTACCTGTATGTCCTACCATATCACCATTGGCAAAATTGACTATGATCAAGTCATAGGCTTCATCCATCGCCGTACGTACAGCCTCACCTACTTGGGGAGCAGACATCTCTGGTTGCATATCATACGTCTTTACATCAGGGCTAGGGATGAGTACACGACTCTCACCCACATAAGGCTCTTCTATCCCACCATTCATAAAAAAAGTCACATGGGCATATTTTTCTGTTTCTGCTGTGTGCAGTTGCTTGAGTCCTGCACGGCTTACTACCTCTGCCAAAGTATTTTGAGGTGCCACTTTAGGAAAGAGTATTGGGTAAGAAAAAGAGCTATCATATTGGGTCATGGTGGCAATATGTAAGGGTATGTATGTTCTACTAAATCCATCAAACTCTTTACTTCCTAGAGCAGATGTTATTTCACGTACTCTGTCAGAACGAAAATTAGTGAGTACTACAGCATCACCTTCTTGCACCCCAGTATATCCATCAAATGCCACGGGGTCTAAAAACTCATCTAACACATTTTTGGCATAACATGCATCAACATATGCCTTAGAAGAAAGTGCTGTACTTGGCGTTGCCATGACTATAGGTTCATAGCCTTTTTCTACACGTTCCCAACGGTTATCTCTATCCATTGCATAAAAACGTCCCCCTATAGTTGCTATAGAAATGCTTTCATCACATATCTTTTCTATCTGTTCTATGTAGGCTTTAGCTGAAGTAGGACTTACATCACGTCCATCGGTGATAAGATGTAAAAAAACTTTTTTGCCTCTACTTTTAGCTAACTTTGCCAACCCTATACTATGTTCTATATGCGAATGTACCCCACCATCAGAAAGTAACCCTATGAGATGCATACGCTCACTTTTAGCCAAAGTGTCATTCAATGCCTCATTATTCTCAATACTTCCATCCTCAAGTGCCAAAGAGACTTTCACCAAATCTTGATACAAAATCCGCCCAGAACCTATAGTCATATGACCTACTTCTGAGTTACCCATTTGTCCCTCAGGAAGACCTACACTTAACCCATGTGTAGAGATAAGTGCTTTGGGAGCTGTTTCAAAAAGTGTGTCATACGTTGGTTTTATAGCATCTTTAAATGCGTTACATGTACTGTCAGGTTTGCATCCGATACCATCGGTAATAATAAGTATTGTTTTTTTGTTTTTCATTTATTCATTCTTTTTCGTAGTATTTAATTTAAATCATAGTAAAATAAACTTTCTTAAGTCTAAATTATATACTAAAGATTGTCAAAATTTGTCAAAATTTGCTTTTATTATCATATATTTTTTAGCTTCACTTTAAACTGAAAGTTGCCTATGCTTTATGAACTCTCTTCTCTTCTAGACATCAACCTTTTTGGGTACATTTCTGTACGTGCAGGATTTGCATTTTTTATTGCTTTTACACTTACACTTTTTGTGATGCCAAAGTATCTTGCATGGGCTCTGTCTAAAAATGCCAACCAGCCCATCAGTAAGTATGTGCCTGCACATGAAGGAAAACGTCACACCCCTACCATGGGTGGTGCAGTCTTTTTAGGTGCTACACTCATCGCAGCATTGCTTACTGTAAACTTTGCAAACCCCTATATTTGGGGTGGGCTTATTACTCTAATTGGGTTTGGGCTTGTGGGTCTGCAAGATGACATAGGCAAAATAACTTCTAAAGATAATCTTGAAGGGCTTTCAGCACGTGCCAAAATGGGTCTACTTGCCATCATAGCAGCCTTTGCTACAGGGCTTTTAATTTACGCAGGTTTTCCCACAGAATTTTATGTACCCTTTCTTAAAACTCCTCTTTTTGATATGGGTTACTTTGCTATTGCTTTTTGGGTACTGGTATTTTTAGCCACTACCAATGCGGTAAATCTTACCGATGGACTTGATGGTTTGGCTACCGTGCCTTCAGTAATTGCTCTTTTTTCACTAGGAGCCATCATTTATATCACGGGTCATGCTATTTTTTCGCAGTACCTTCTTGTGCCTAATATAAAGGGGGTAGGTGAAGTGGTGATTCTTGCCACAGCCCTCTCAGGTGGATTACTTGGATTTTTATGGTACAACTGTTACCCTGCCGAGGTCTTTATGGGTGACACGGGGAGTCTTGCCATTGGTGGGTTCATCGCTTATCTAGCTATTTTAGGAAAAAGTGAAGTGCTACTTATACTTATAGGTATCATCTTTGTCATAGAGACGGTCTCTGTCATCTTACAGGTAGGTTCTTTTAAACTTAGAGAAAAACGTATTTTTAAAATGGCCCCCATTCACCACCATTTTGAACTTAAAGGCTGGGCAGAAAACAAAATCATCGTACGTTTTTGGATGATAGCTTTTATCGCCAATATCTTAGCTCTTATCTCATTTAAGTTCAGATAATATGCAAAAAAAACCAATATTATTCGGATACGGGCTTACCACTAAAGCCATTGCTAAAAAACTGGGTGGAGATTGTACTTTTTTTGATGACAACTGCACAGAGACATACATAGATGAGTTCAACAATACCATCAAGCCATCAAAAGAATTCAACCCTGATAAGAGTAGTTTAGAAGTGACGACACCTAGTCTACCACCTAAACATCCACTCATTCAAGCTGCAAAAAACCTACAAAGTGAATATGATTATTTTGCGACTATAATGCCATTTAGCATATGGATCTCTGGTACCAATGGTAAAACCACTACCACGCAAATGCTCACTCATATTTTAGAAAAGCGTGGTGCTGTAGCTGGAGGGAATATCGGTACACCTTTGGCAGAACTAGATGAAGAAGCAGCTATATGGGTACTAGAAAGCTCTTCTTTTGCCTTGCACCATACACACATCGCTTCACCTAACATTTACTTACTTTTGCCCATCACACCAGATCACCTTGACTGGCATGGCACCTTTGAAGCCTACGCGGCAGACAAGCTACGCCCTCTACTTACCATGAAAGAAGGTGAACTTGCACTCATCCCTAAAGGCTTAGACATACCTCAAACAGATGCTTATGTAGTGACTTACGATAGTAATGCATTCCTTTGTAAGTACTTTGAGCTTGATGCATCAAAACTTAACTACAAAGGAGCATTCTTACAAGATGCCTTGTTATCTCTTGCCATTACAAAAGTACTTTTCGATGAAACTGACTATACACTTCTCAATGCATTTAAGCGTGATTCTCATAGACAAGAAGAGTTTAGGGATGCCAAAGGTAGACTCTGGGTCAATGACTCCAAAGCCACTAACCTTGATGCTACTATACAAGCTGTTAAAGGGTATGAAGACACACACATCCACCTCATTCTAGGTGGCGATGACAAGGGGGTAGACTTGAGTCCACTTTTTGAACAAATGAGAGGACTTAACCTTACACTGTATACTATAGGGAAAAATAACAACACACTTTTAACACTGGCAAAAGCACATCATATACAAGCTGTCTCTTGCCATGATATCCAAAATGCAGTAACTTCCATTGACAAGAAACTCTCCATTAAAGATGTGGCACTCTTATCACCTGCAGCTGCAAGCTTTGATCAGTTTAATTCATACAAGCATAGAGGCGAAATATTTACAAAACTTGTAAATATTCTAAATTAATGACTCATTTTTAAGGTTTTGGCGTTATAATTCTATCCACTTAAAACGATTACTTCTTTTAAGTTGTGGCTCCATAGCTCAGTTGGTAGAGCAAAGGATTGAAAATCCTTGTGTCGGCGGTTCGATTCCGTCTGGCGCCACCATTTCATTAACAAAATCTCCCAAAACATTAACAATAACCTTAAAATAGAACTCAAACCCCTTAATTTTTACCAAAAAATCATCCTAAATATACTTCAAAATAAAAATCTTTCACAACATGCTACCTCTAAAAAGTCCCTATACAGCGTAAATAATACCAAATGCATTAACTGTTTGTTAACTTTTCATTCATTTTATTGACATTTATAAACAAAAGATGTTATACTGCTCTTGTATTTAAACAAAAACAAGGAGAATACAATGAAAAAAACATTATTACTTTCAGTAGTAGCGTCAACAATGATTATGGCAGGGGGAGATATCGCTCCAGTTGAGCCAGTAGTAGAAGCACCAGTAGTTCAAGAAACAACATCTGGTTGGGACTTTAATGGTGAAGCGGCACTTTACTTCCAAACAATGGATATGTCACAAAATGCTGGTGTAGTAGGACCACTTATGACTGGTACTCCTGATTTCTTTGCACAAGAAAGTTCAGCAGCTAACGTTGGTCTTAGACTTGCAGCTGTAAACAAAGATATGTTCGCAGGCATTGGTGCTGGTTTTGAACTCGTAGGTCTAGGTACGCTTGATCTTCAACAAGATGTTGTATCAAGTGTTATGCAAACTGGTGCTGGTTCACTTAACTCTGGTGCAGTTACACAAGCTTACTTAACATATGGCATAGGTAACACTAGTCTTAAAGTTGGACGTCAAACACTTCCAAAAACACTTTCTCCATTTGCATTTTCAGAAACATGGAATGTATTCCAAAATACATTTGGAGCGGCTGTATTGGTAAACTCTGATCTTCCAGATACAACTTTAGTTGGTGCTTATGTTGCTAATGCAAACAGCCATGCAAACCTTTCAGATTTTAATGAGCTTAACGGTGAAGGTATCTATATGCTTACTGCTCAAAATAAATCTATTGATGGTTTAGCATTGACTGGTACATACTATTATGCACCTGAAATGTTTACAACAGAAGATGCAAATATCCTTTGGGGAGATGCACTATTCTCAATCTATGATTACGCTATAGGTCTTCAAGGTGGTACTGTATTAACTGGTGAACCAACTGGTATTACAGATACTGTTGCCTTTGGTGCAAAAGCTGGCGCAAAATTTGGTATGTTTAATGTTGGTGCAGCCTATACATCAGTAGATGAAGGAACTGTTGGTATTGCAAACCTTGCAGGTGGAACAACATTTAGTGAGACTCCACTTTATACTCAAATGTTAGCAAACGTAAACCATATAGCAAGAAACAACGATACATTTTTAGTAAATGCTGGTGTAGACGTTCTTGGTGGTAACCTTGGTGTTGCTTATGGTTATACTACAGATAACCAAACTGCAAACAGTGACTATACTGAAATTGATGTTGCATTCAAAACAAACATTACTGAAAACACATCACTTCTTGCAGCATATATCTATACTGAAGATGAATTGGATACAGATCCAAATAACATCATTCGTGTATGGGGTAGATACAACTTCTAAGAACTTTTTTCTTAAGATAAACCTATCTAACAGAGTTCAGACTTTGGTCTGACTCTTATTTTTTCTTACATTACTTTCTTTTCAAACCTATTTTCTTACTCATAACCATCAACTTTCATTACTCTTTATCAACAAACATCCTATTAACATCATAATACCTACTCTTATTCTTCATTTTAATTTATTAAAACCATAATTATATTATATCATATTTATATCTTTTATTTAATTATAACTTAGTATAATTAATATGTATTCAAAAAAACTTAAGGAGATTACAAATGAAACAAATAGTATTATTTTCAGTAGTAGCGTCAACAATGATTATGGCAGGGGGAGATATCGCTCCAGTTGAGCCAGTAGTAGAAGCACCAGTAGTTCAAGAAACAACATCTGGTTGGGAACTTGGAGGACAATTAGTGGCATTTACAATGTCAGTAGATAAATTTGGAACGGAAGATTTATTTTCTGCAAATACAACATACGCAGCCATTGGTGCACAATTAAGTGCAGTAAATAAAAATATCTTTGCAGGTTTTGGGGCGGGGGTTGAAGTATCGGCAATCCAGCAAGATTCAACTTTGACAAATATCCCAGATGCAACACCCACAAATCCAAATAACTTTGCCTTTCCATTCTTTGGTGGTGGTGATGCACAAGTTAAATCTGCAGATATTACACAAGCATATTTAACCTATGGTTTCGGAAATACATCTATCAAAGTAGGTCGCCAAACACTTCCTATGTCACTCTCTCCATTTGCATTCTCTGAGGGTTGGCAAATGTTTAAAAATACTATGGAAGCAGCCTTGGTAGTAAACACAGATCTTCCAGATACAACTTTAGTGTATGCTGCTGTTGGTAAAACAAATTCAAGTATCGGTAGACTTGATAATTTTGAAGATATGGGGACAAGATGGGGTACAGCAAGTACAGTAAGATTTGACACAGTACATATGCTTACGGCACAAAACAAATCTATTGATGGTCTAACGTTAACAGGTACTTACTATTACGCACCTTTTGCTCATGATACATCACTGGGAGCAAACATCATTTGGGGTGATGCTAAATTTAATATCTCTGATTACTCTATAGCACTTCAAGGTGGTCAACTCACAGCTGATGGACTAGAAGACACTACTGCCTTTGGTGCAAAAGTAGGAGCAAAATTTGGGATTTTTGATGCTTCAGTTGCCTACTCTAGTGCAAATGGTCCACTAAGAATTACAAACCTTGCAACCTTCCAAAGCCAATTACCAAATGTTAATATAAAGTCGCCACTTTACACACAAATGGTACTGAACAACATCGGGGTACATCATGCACAAGATGCTGACTATATTAAAGTAGCTGCTAGTGCAAAAGCCTTAGGTGGAGTATTTGGTGTTGCGTATGGTCAAACTTTAGACAATAGAAATGTAGAAGATGGTACAACAATCAATGCTTATGGTGAAAACCCAGTTGAAGTGGATGTAACCTATAAAACACAAATTACAGAAAACACAACACTCTTTGCTGCATATGTTTATGTAGATAGAGATGATACTGCAAATGTTGAAGATGCAAACAACTTCTTACGTTTTTGGGCAAGATATAATTTCTAAAATTTATTCAAGCTAAACAAAACAATGTCTCCTCCTTAATAGGGAGGCATTTGTAAAAAATACCTTACTATTCCAATATATCACTTCTTCTTATAAATCTTTTTTAATTATATCTTGAACGTTAATGACAACTATGGCATAATGTCGAGCATATTGCATAAGTCAAGATTCTTATTGTGCAAATAAACTCTTTAGGATTGATACTTGAGCACCTCAGATATTATTGTACAACATCTTAAACAGTTTGCCCTGGATGATAAAAAAAACATTATCTATCTTATTTACTATTCTATCGTAGAAGCAATATTATTACTCATTAGTCCACTGACTTCAGCTTTTATCATCAATAGTGTATTGGCACATGCTACTATTTCGATTACTGTTTTAAGCATTGTCGTCATAGTCATATTTATGATGATTGTAATGCTACAAGTTATCAAATCTTATATTTTAGAAAAGGTTGAACAAAGCATTTTTGTAAAAAACTCAATGCGTATATCGTCACTTGCTACACAAGCAAAAGGTTCCATGAATCAAGAAGAGATAGATAAATACATGAACTACTTTTTTGATGTAATCTCTATCCAAAAGCTATTGCCTGTTCTTTTTATGAATATGTCCGGACTTCTCATTAAACTTATAGTGGCATTGTTGCTTTTACTGTTTTTTGATGTGACTCTTTTTGCTGCAGTATTAGTATTTACTGCTCTTTTTATGGTTTCTGTTTATCTGCTTGGCAAAAATGGCCCTGCAGTAGCTATAGAACGATCCAATGCGAAACATGAGGCAATTCATTATTTACAAACTATTCCTCTTAAAAAAGAAAATAGTTCCGTTGTATTAAAAGGTCTTGATAAACTTTTAGTGCATTTTATCCATGCTAGAGAAAAGATGTTTCGTATTGTTGTAAAACAGTTATCCTTGGCTTTTTTTGTAGAAGGTGTAATGCTTAGTAGCTTTTTTATCTTGGGTGGCTACCTTGTATTTGAAGGTATTATGCCCATAGGTGAGTTTGTTGCTGCAGAAATAATCATCATTGCCTTAGCAAACTCTCTACGAGACTTCGTCAAACAAGTTGATTATATCTATGATATGATAGAGGGCTTTTATAAAGTAGAAAAGCTCTCTGATCTATTAAAAAAAGGTTAATGATGTACGATTTTAAAGCATACAAACTCATTACGCCTCACCCGTTTTTAAAAAAATGGGTAAAAATAACTCTCTTGATTTTTGTTGTATTACTTTTATTGCTTTTGTTACCATGGAGACAAACTGTATATGGTGTGGGGACATTGATTCCTTTAGATCCTACGGAAAGAAATTATCGTATCCTTGCAACTGTAGATGGCATACTTGAAAAAATTTATGTCAAAGAGAACCAGTATGTCAAAAAAGGAACTAAACTGTTTCGAATGCGAGACCTAGACCCTGCCTATCAAAAAAGGCTAGAAAACATTAAAGATACCAGTATAGATAAACTTAAAAATGAAAAACAAAAAATAGAAAACTTTAAAAATAATCTAGAGAGACAAAAGGATATCTTTAAACAAGGAATAAATGTTTATAACGAAAAAATCATACAACTCGAAAACTCTTTAAAGGCCCTAAAAAACCAACGTATCGCCTCTCAAAATAAATACAAAATTGCTCAAATAAACTATAAAAGAACTTCTAACCTTTATAAAGAAGGTATTGAATCAAAACGTAATATAGAACTTAAAGAAAATGCGATGCTTACTGCCCAAGCTCAGTACCAAAAAATAGAGGCTGATATCCAAAATATCCAAAGCCAATTAGATATCACAGCAAATGAAAAAAATCGTTTTATCAGCGAAATGAAACTTAAACAAAATAGTATTCAAAACAATATTTTAAGTGCCAAAAACACTATAAAAAATCTCCAAAAATTAATCGCCAATGAATCTGTCAATATTTCACGTTATCAAAGTAGAGATGCTATAGCAAAAAGTGATGGTTATATTATAAGAATATATCAAAATGACCAAAATAAACTTATTAAAAAAGGTGAAGATGTCTTACTTTTTGCACCCAAGGTAACACAAAGAGCTATTCGTCTTCGTGTATCGGACTTTAGTATGCCACTTTTGAAAAAAGGTTTAAAATCACGTATCATTTTTTATGGATGGCCTGCTATTCAAATAGCAGGATGGCCTAAAATAGCACATGGGACTTATGGTGGTATCGTAAAAAGTATAGAACCCTTGGTTCATGAAAAAGACAGCTATTTTGTGTTAATAACAGAAGATTCAAAAGATGAACCTTGGCCAGATGAAAACCTACTACGTATGGGAACACAGGGAAGTGTGTGGGTAAATCTTTCTACAGTTACTATAGGTTATGAATTGTGGAGACTTATGTTGGCACAGCCACCTAAAATGACGGTAATCCCTAAGGATTATAAATAATGTTAAAGATTCTTTTTTTAGTATGGATACTCTCTAGTTTTCTCTATTCCAAAGAACTCTTTTTAGAGCATACTATTCTGAAATATTTTGATAAAAACAACCCTTACTACTCTAGTGCCATTGCAAAAGAGATGATTAGAAAATCTGAAGAACTTTTTTATGAGGGTGCATTTGATACACAGCTAAACCTAAAATATGACAAAAAAAAGTACCCTGTGACAGAGGGGACTTACCAAGAAGCAAATATTATTAAACCTCTAGCAGGGGGAGTTGACCTACATTTGTCTTACCGAAATGCTCAAGGCACACAAGAATACAATAACATTAAAACAGGTAGAGATGGCGAAGTACTAGCAGGCATCAGAATACCTATTATTTCTGCTATAACGCAGCTTTCAAAACGAGATGTAAACAAGCAAAGCTCTCAACTGCGTACTAAAATACAACACCAAGAGAGTCGAAACAATCTTTTAGGGTTATACTATAATATTTCAGCTCTCTACTATAGGCTACTTTTACAAAAAGAGTTGGTCACCACAGAAGAAGAACTACTCCACAAAGCAAATAAAAATAAGCTCTTTATTGAAAAAGAAATAAAACTTGGGAAACTACCTCAAATTGCTCACCTTGATATACAAAACCAGATACTCGTAAGAGAACAACGTTTACTTTTGGCAAAAAACCTACTACTGAACACAAAAAATCTTTTTGTACGTTACCTAGGCATATCCGTTAAAGATTTTAATAAAAAATATTCACTTCCTCGCTTAAAAAGAAAAGATACAACACTAGCTTCAGTGGATAGAGCATTATCTATAGCTATTTCTAACAAACCAGAACTCTCAAAAATAGACCTAGAAGGTGAGAAAATTTCATTAGATAGTGACTATAATGAACTTGAAGCTTATCCTAAAATAAATGTAGGGCTATATGGTGCATACGATCCATTATTTAACGAAGGATATAAAGTTGCCGTTAACTTTAGTTTTCCCTTAGAAAGAAATGCCTACAAGGGAAGAAAAGAAGCTCTACAAAAAGAAAAGTTATTACTTAATGACAATAAACGAAAAATAATTTTTGATATGCGTGCAAACATTACAAATATTCTCCAAAAAATAGAAGCAAAGCAACAAAGTATAATACTCGCACGCAAAGAGATTAAAATTGCAAAACGTCTCAATGAAGTAGAAATAAAAAAATATAAAGAGGGGTTAAGCAACCTTATGTTTCTCAATCAACGTGAAATTACCGTTTTACATGCCCAACAAAAACTTATGAATGCATATTATGAGCTACATCTACTTTATTTAGACTATAATTATGCCTTAGGTATAGATAAAATCAATATATAGCATATTAGATATTTTATACTATAATATTTAATTTTGAACACAAAAAACAATAATAGATAATATTTAATGCAAGAAATGTAATTTATACTATCAAGATTAGTGCAGATTTAATAATTTAAATCAAATATAATAAGTATATAATAGCTGAAACATAAAAGGATAAAAGATGCAAAAAATCAAAAAGATTCTTATTGCAAGTCGTGGAGAGATTGCACTTCGTATTATAAGGGCATGTAAGGAACTAGAAATATTTAGTCTAGTCGTACACTCTTCAGTAGATAATGAGGGTGTATGGGTGAAGAAATCAGATAAATCTGTAGAGATGGAAGGTCATCCTGTAGAAGTCTATCTTGATTATGAAAATATCATTAAAATTGCCAAAGAAAATAGATGTGACGCTATACACCCAGGCTATGGATTTCTTTCAGAAAATGCAGATTTTGCAAAAGCTTGTGAAAATAATGGGATTATATTTATTGGACCTAAGGCAGAACATATTGAACTATTTGGTGACAAAATTGCTTCAAAAAATGCGATGAGAGAGATAGGTGTACCTGTCATTGAAGGAACACAAGATCCTATCACAGATATCAAAGAAGCACAAGCTTTTGCTAAAAAAATAGGATTCCCAGTTATTATTAAAGCAGCATTTGGTGGTGGTGGTCGTGGTATGCGTATCGTCAAAGAAGAAAAAGAGTTTAAAACACTCTATGAAGCAGCTGCGAATGAAGCAAAAAAATATTTTGGCAATGATGAGATGTTCATAGAAAAGTTTGTACAAAATCCACGTCATATAGAAGTGCAAATTATGGCAGACAAACATGGAAACGTAGTGCATCTTGGAGAGAGATTGCTCTATTCAAAGACGTCATCAAAAAGTCATAGAAATCTCTCCTTCTCCCCACTTAAGTCCTGAAGTACGTAAAGAACTTTATCGTATATCACTAAAGGCTATTTTCCGTATTGGATACGAGAGCGTCGGAACTATTGAGTTTTTAGTAGATGATAAGGACAACATATTCTTTATAGAGATGAATACACGTGTTCAGGTTGAGCACCCAGTGACTGAAATAATCACGGGGGTAGATATTATTCAACGCATGATACAACTAGCAGAGGGGGACAAACTTCACTTTTTGCAAGAAGAGATTAAGTTTAATGGATATGCAATTGAATTCCGTATAAATGCAGAAGATCCACATAATAACTTTATGCCATCTTTTGGTACAGTAGGGGAATACCTTACTCCAGGGGGTCCTGGGGTTCGTCTAGATACCAGTATCTATAGTGGATATACTATCCCTCCTAATTATGACTCTATGGTTGGGAAACTCATTGTCTGGTCACTCACTTGGGATGGGGTAGTAAAAAAAGCTAAGCGTGCTTTAGATGAATACCTCATTGAAGGCATCACTACCAATATATCACTACATAAAGATATTGTTAATGATGATGACTTTAAGGCAGGAAAGTTTGATACATCATTCTTAGATGAGCGTGTAGATGAGTTTGCTCTTCTTCATGCACTTTCACCTAAAGAGAGTGAAAGTAAAGGTGTAAAATCTTTTTTATCAAAACTCGTACACAGAGGATTGGTATCAGATAATAAAGGGGACTTTATATAGTCCTAACTAAAAAGGTACAGCTTTACCATATCTATGCTATAGTATTAAAAATTTTAAGATACTCGGCTATGACATATTATTGTTTTACAAAACAAAATGAGAAAGAAAATAGATAAAATGGTAAAAAAATTGCATATGGTAAGCCTAGGCTGTACCAAAAACCTAGTAGACTCAGAAGTAATGCTAGGTCGTCTAAAAGAATATGAAATCATTGATGATCCCAGTACTGCAGATGTCATTATAGTAAATACCTGTGGGTTCATAGATGCAGCAAAAGAAGAGAGTATCAACACGGTACTTAACCTGCATAACAAACGTAAAGAAAATTCCATTTTAGTTATGTCTGGCTGTCTTACCGAGCGTTACCGTGAAGAGTTACAAGCAGACATGCCGGAAATTGACATCTTTACAGGTGTAGGTGACTACGAGAAAATAGACCAACTCATAGCTACCAAACAAAGTACCTTTAGCCCAGAGGTTTACCTTGCAACAGAGACATCAGGCAGAGTCATCACAGGTTCTAACTACCATGCTTACATCAAAATAGCAGAAGGATGTAATCAATCCTGTTCTTTTTGTGCCATTCCTAGCTTTAAAGGCAAGTTACACTCACGTTCCCTCTCTTCCATCGTAAAAGAAGTGACTATGCTGGTAAAAGATGGTTACTATGACTTCTCCTTCATCTCGCAAGACAGTTCTAGCTACGGGCGTGACATGAAGATGTCAGATGGACTTATAGAGCTCATCAAAGGTGTAGAAGCCATAGAAGGAGTGAAGTCAGCACGTATCCTTTACCTTTACCCCAGTACCACGACCTTTGAACTCATAGACACCATAGCCGATTCAAACATATTCCAGACTTACTATGACATGCCCATTCAGCATATTGACAATCCTATGCTAAAGATTATGAAACGTGGATTTGGAGAGAAGAAAACCATTGAACTTTTGGCACATATGAAGTCAAAGCCTAATGCCTTTTTACGTACTTCACTCATTGCTGGTCATCCTGGAGAAAATGAGATGAGCTTTGAAAAACTCTGTGACTTCATGACAACGTTTAAATTTGATAGGTTCAACACATTTGGGTACTCCAATGAAGAAACCACTTCTGCCTTTACTTTAGAGCAGATATCTCAAGAGATTATAGATGAAAGAGCAGAGATACTAGGACAGATAGCAGAAGAAAATACTAAGACTTCTCTCAAAGCAATGGTAGGTAAAACCATCACTATAGTCATAGATGGTGAAAGTGACGAACATGAGTACCTACTAAGTGCCAGACCTCTACACTGGGCAGTAGACATAGACGGAGAAATACTCATCAACGATACTTCAGACTTAGCAGTAGAGTATGGTAAACTCTATGAAGCAAAAGTAACAGAATTAGCAGGCACACAGTTGCTTGCAACACTCATAAAACCTGTTTAGACCATGGTTACGCTTGATGTTACTGCTTTAAAGCATAAACACAACCTACTAGCATTCTCAGCAGGCATCGACTCCTCTGCCCTCTTCTTTCTACTCATAGAAAACAACATCAAGTTCGACATCGCCATCGTTGACTATGGCTTAAGAGAACAAAGCAAGGAAGAAGTAGCTCATGC
>Ga0256839_1003173_pt1 | contig 17235 bp, 13 predicted proteins | sample 354166metaG_FD_185968 | JGI IMG/M metagenome (GOLD analysis project Ga0256839, IMG submission 185968) | Hydrothermal vent microbial communities from Mid Atlantic Ridge, Atlantic Ocean - 354-166 | ecosystem: Environmental > Aquatic > Marine > Hydrothermal vents | place: Atlantic Ocean: Mid... | reverse complement strand
GATTTGAAAATAATAAAAGAATGTTTTACTTTATCTGTATGTTAAAATATTTGTTGCTCAGAGCAAACCCAAACAATAGTTTAAAAGATAAATTAGATACTCTTTTTAAAAAATATGCAACTGTACCTATTCAGTTTCTAGGGATTCCTTCAGATAACAAGGGGAATATATTAGATTGGAAAAATGAGCCACTTTGGAAATGATTTTTATACCAACAAAGTAGATAAGAAGACAAATGTTACTTTACCAAACATGAATATAAAAGAAACCGAACTAAAAGGCTGTTTTATTATAACACCATCCTTGTTTGAGGATAGTAGAGGGTACTTCTATGAGAGCTTTAATAAGAAGGCCATTGAAGAGGTAATTGGTTATCCGCTTAATTTTGTGCAAGATAACCAATCACAATCATCGCATGGTGTTATCCGAGGACTTCATCTACAAACTGGAGAGCATGGGCAGGCTAAATTAGTAAGAGCCATACAAGGTAAAATTTTAGATGTAGTGGTGGATGTACAAAATTCCTCACCTACCTATGGGCAATATGCTACCTTTGTTTTAAGCGAACAGAACAAACAACAGCTATTTGTACCCCGAGGATTTGCTCACGGATTTTGTGTGCTCTCCGAAAAAGCCACCATTCATTATAAAGCCGATAATTATTATGCTCCTCAAGCCGAATCGGGCATAGTTTATAATGATGCTGATTTAAACATAGATTGGCAACTACCAAAAGATAAAATAATAACCTCTGATAAGGACTTATTACTACCCACATTAAAAGAATTTAAACATGCCCAATAAAAACATTTTGGTTACAGGAGGAGCTGGATTTATCGGTTCAAATTTTATCCCTTATTATTTAGAGGTTCACCCAAAAGTGCACATTATTAACCTCGATTTATTAACGTATGCAGGCGACCCAGAAAACCTGAAAGAGTTAGAAGCCAACCCTAATTATACTTTTGTTAAAGGAGATATTCGAAACTATTCGTTTTTAGAAGAGTTGTTTAATACCTATGATTTTGATGGTGTTTTTCATTTTGCAGCCGAATCGCATGTTGATAACTCCATCACTGGCCCAAAGGCATTTATTGAAACGAATGTAAATGGCACCTTTAATTTAATTGAAGTTGCTCGTAAAAAATGGATGGAGGCTCCTTTCAAAGTGAAGGATGGCTATTCAACTAATCGGTTTCACCATGTATCTACCGATGAAGTGTATGGCAGTTTAGGTAAAACCGGCTTATTTACCGAAACCACTCCTTACGCCCCCAACAGCCCTTACAGTGCCTCCAAAGCATCTTCCGATTTTTTAGTGCGAGCCTATTTTCATACATACGGGCTAAATGTAGTTACCACCAACTGCTCTAATAATTACGGGCCTAAGCAACATAATGAAAAATTAATACCCACCATTATAAGAAAGGCACTTAGGCAAGAACCCATTCCTATTTATGGCGATGGCAAAAATGTACGCGATTGGCTTTACGTACTCGACCATTGTAAAGGCATTGCTTTAGCCTACCAACAAGGCAAAGCAGGCGAAACCTATAATATTGGGGGTAAAAACGAGCGCAATAATTTATACATAGTAGATAAAATTTGCAGCATTTTAGATGACCAGCAGCCAGCAGCCAATGGTACATCATACAAAGAATTAATAAGCTTTGTAAAAGACCGACCCGGCCACGACCAACGCTATGCAATAGATGCCACCAAAATAGAAACAGAATTAAAATGGCAAGCCGATGAAGACTTTGAATCTGGCATATTAAAAACGGTTGATTGGTATTTAGAAAAGTATGAAGGGTAAAATATCGGTTTCTTTAAGGAACCCTCTATTAATATTGCCGTCATTGCCGGGCGGAAGACCCGGTAATCTATGGGCTCTACCGAGCCCAATTTATAATCTTGAATAAAACTAACGCATATTCTCCTTACATTTGCACTCATTATAGTTATCAAATTAAATACACAATTTATTGAAAGTAATCTTCATATTTGGTACCCGCCCCGAAGCCATTAAAATGGCGCCATTGATTAAAGTTTTTCAAAAAGAAAAATCGATAAATGTTATTATTGCCGTAACCGGGCAACACAAGGAAATGCTTTATCAAGTATTAGATTTTTTCGAGATCGAGCCTAATTACGATTTGGAGCTAATGCAACCAAACCAAACCATATATGATATTACCTCCAAAGCTCTTTTAGGGTTAAAGACGATTTTAGATGAAGAAAAACCTGATTTAATTTTTGTGCAAGGCGATACTACCACCGCTTTTGTGGGTGCATTGGCAGGTTATTATAACCAAATAAATGTGGCGCATTTAGAAGCCGGCCTTAGAAGTGGCGATATGTATTCTCCTTTTCCTGAAGAAGGAAACAGAATATTGGCAGGTCATTTAGCCCATTGGCATTTTGCACCCACAAGCAGAGCTGTAAATAACCTAAAAAAGGAAGGCATAACCCAACATGTGTTTAATGTTGGCAATACCGTTATTGATGCTTTACTGCTTGGCTTGGATATTTTAAAGAAGAAGGACACGAGTAACATCGAACAACTCTTTAAAGATATTAATCTAAAAAAGCGTATTGTTTTAGTAACAGGTCATCGAAGAGAAAGCTTTGGTAAACCCTTTGAAAATATGGTTTCAGCCATAAAAGATGTTGCTACTAAATATAAAGATGTTGAAATCATTTATCCAGTTCATCTTAACCCAAATGTGAGAGGTATTGTAAACAAAGAATTGAGTACTACTTCAAACATTCACTTAATCGAACCCTTAGATTATCCTGCCTTAATTTGGCTAATGGAAAAATCTTACTTTGTGCTTACAGATTCTGGGGGTATTCAAGAAGAAGCTCCCACATTAGGCAAACCAGTGCTTGTAATGCGTGATGTAACCGAACGACAAGAAGGCATAGAAGCAGGCACAGCAAAATTAGTGGGGACTAATAAAGAAGTAATTTTGAAAGAAGCCTTTGACCTATTGGATAATAAAGATGCCTATAACAAAATGGCTAAAGCCGTTAACCCTTACGGTGCTGGAACGACTAGTACGCAAGTGTTAGAAATAATTAAAAATAACCTCTAAATTAAACGTCATTGAATCCGCCAGGTTGGCGGATGAAGCCTGCCTAGCCAGACAGGCAGGCAATCCATAAATAATAATAAGAATGCCACAAAAACTAAACTGTGTTTGTAAGCATCCACGTTACGTTTTCTCGCATTAACGAAAAAAAATGGACAACAACACAAAAGTAATAATGATGGACCTAGGTTATATTGGCCTTCCCACTGCCGCCCTTATAGCAAGCAAAGGAATATCCGTATTAGGCGTTGACGTACAACAAAAAGTAGTTGACACCATTAATAATGGGAAAATTCATATTGTAGAGCCTGCTTTGGATGGCTTGGTAAAGCATGATGTAGAACGGGGTTATTTAAAAGCATCCACATCAGCAGCTAAGGCAAACGTTTTTTTAATAGCCGTGCCTACCCCATTTAAAGGCAATAACCACGAACCCGATTTGAAATATGTAGAATCTGCCACGCGTATGATATTGCCTTATTTAGAAGAAGGTAATTTATTTATTATTGAACCTACCTCTCCCGTAGGCACTACCGAAAAAATGGCCAATCTTATTTTTAAAGAAAGGCCCGAGCTAAAAAACAAAATCTATATTGCGTATTGCCCAGAGCGTGTGTTGCCAGGCAATGTAATTTATGAACTTAAAAATAACGACAGAGCCATTGGAGGTATAGATGAAGCCTCCACCGAAAAAGCGTCAGACTTCTATCGTTTATTTGTAACAGGCGATCTGCACCAAACCAATGCTCGAACGGCAGAGATGACCAAACTGGTGGAGAATGCCTCTCGTGATGTGCAAATAGCCTTTGCCAACGAGCTTTCTATGATTTGCGATGAAGCCGATATTGATGTATGGGAGCTAATTAAATTAGCAAACAAACACCCACGCGTAAATATTCTACAACCCGGTACTGGTGTAGGAGGCCATTGCATTGCTGTGGATCCTTGGTTTATTGTTTCCGAGTTTAAAGAAAAAGCCAAGATTATACGCACCGCTCGTGAAATCAATAATTATAAAACCGAATGGGTAGTAGAAAAAATTAAAAACGAGGCGTTAAAATTTGAATTAAAAGAAGGGAGAAAGCCTAAAATTGCTTGTATGGGCTTAGCCTTTAAACCCAATATCGATGATTTAAGAGAAAGCCCAGCTGTACACGTTACCAATAGTTTAATCCTTGCTGAGCTTGATATTATGGTGGTTGAACCCAACATAAATAGCCATAGTGTTTTTAAACTCGCTCCGTTTAATATTGCTATTAAAACAGCTGACATCTTAGTTTTTTTAGTAGGTCATAGAGAATTTAGAAACCTTCAAGTTATTGAAAAAACAATGCTAGATTTTTGCGGTGTTATAAATAAAAAATAGTGACGGAAAAGATACAAATGGTTGATCTAAAAAGGCAGTACTGCCGATTAAAAAATGAGATTGACCTCGCCATGCAAACCGTGGTGGAAAGTGGTGCTTTCATCAATGGACCACAAGTAAAACAATTTGCCGATGAGCTTTCTCGTTTTTTAGCTTGCAAAGCTGTAATTCCTTGTGCCAATGGCACAGATGCATTACAAATTGCCATGATGACCTGTGGTTTTAAACCTGGAGATGAGGTTATTGTACCCGCATTTACCTATGTAGCAACGGTAGAAGTAATAGCCTTACTTGGGCTAAAACCTGTATTTATTGACGTAAACAAACATGACTTTAATTTAGATGTTTTACACTTACAAAAAAAACTTACAAAAAAAACAGTAGGCATTGTAGCCGTGCATTTATATGGGCAATGTGCAAATATGGAAGAAATTAACTTGTTTGCTAAGCACCATAACCTATTGGTAATTGAGGATACTGCACAGGCAATAGGAGCTGAATATACGTTTAAAAATGGAAGCTCAAGTTATGCAGGTACTCTTGGAGACATAGGAACCACCTCCTTTTTCCCATCAAAAAACTTAGGCTGCTTTGGAGATGGAGGAGCCATTTTAACCAATAATAAACCCCTTGGAGTTAAAGCAAAAATGATTGCTAACCATGGACAGTCGAAAAAATATATACATGATGAAGTTGGGGTTAATTCGAGGTTAGACACCTTACAAGCAGCGTTACTAATAGTAAAGTTAAAAGAGCTAATGAATTTTACTGAACGAAGAAGAAAAGTAGCTTATGCCTACGATACTGAGTTAAGCAAAATTCAAGATATCATCATCCCACATCGAAATATAAATTCAACTCATGTATTTCATCAGTACACAATTCAAGTAAGAAATGGTAAAAGAGATGAGTTAAAATTATTTTTAGAAGAACTGGGAATACCATCTATGATATATTACCCTATTCCAGTTCATCTTCAAAAGGCCTATTCAACGTATGGATATAAGGCAGGGGACTTTCCCGTTTCTGAAAGCCTATGTGAAAAGGTATTATCTTTGCCAATACATACCGAAATGACAGAAGAAGTGCAAGAATATATAATTGAAAATATAAAAGCTTATTTTAACTAATTGTACAAATGAGTTATTTTTCACATAAAAGCAGCTTTATTGATGAAGGTTGCAACATAGGAGAAGAAACAAAAATATGGCACTTCTCTCATATTATGGCTGGTTGTACTATTGGCAAAAGGTGTAACATAGGGCAAAACGTAGTTATTTCTCCCGAAGTTGTATTAGGGAATAATGTAAAAATCCAAAATAATGTTTCTATCTATACAGGGGTAACCTGTGATGATGATGTGTTTTTAGGTCCATCCATCGTATTTACTAATATTACAAACCCAAGAAGTGCCATAGTTCGAAAAGGACAATACGCTAAAACCCACGTGGGGCAAGGTGCATCTATTGGCGCAAATGCAACAATCGTATGTGGCCATGATATTGGTAAATACGCATTTATAGGAGCTGGAGCAGTTGTAACCAAAAATATACCAGATTATGCTCTGGTTGTGGGTAACCCGGCCAAACAGGTCGGCTGGATGAGCGAATATGGGCATAAACTTACCTTTAACAAATCAGGCTTGGCCACTTGCTTGGAAAGTAATGAACAGTACAAAATAGTGGGTAATAAAGTAACCAAGATAAAAAAATGAAAAATTTTGCATTGATAGGCGCAGCCGGTTTTGTTGCACCACGGCACATGAAAGCTATTAAAGATACAGGTCATAATTTAGTTGCCACACTAGATAAATTTGATAGTGTTGGTATTATTGATAGTTATTTTCCAAATGCTGATTTTTTTGTAGAGTTTGAACGGTTTGATAGGCATTTGGAAAAATTAAAGTACGAGAAAAATATAAATTTAGATTACATAAGTATTTGTACACCAAACTATTTGCACGATGCACATATTAGAACGGCACTCAGGAGGGGTGCTGATGCTATTTGTGAGAAACCTCTTGTTCTTAACCCTTGGAATGTTGACAAACTGGCATTTATGGAAAAAGAAACAGGGCAACGAATTTGGAATGTCTTACAACTTAGGCTTCACCCTAGTATAATTGCACTACGTGAAAAAGTTAAAAATGGTCCTAAAGTTAAAATTTACGATGTGGACCTAACCTATCTTACCTCAAGGGGTAACTGGTACTTTACTTCTTGGAAAGGAGATATAAGTAAATCTGGAGGAATTGCCACCAATATTGGCGTTCATTTTTATGATATGCTTTCGTGGGTGTTTGGTGATTTGAAAGAGAATATTGTACACATTCACGCCCCTGAAAAAGCAGCAGGTTATCTTGAATTTGAACAAGCCAGAGTACGTTGGTTCTTATCAATTGATTATAATTATATACCCGAAGAGATTAAGGCAAAAGGACAACGAACCTACCGTTCGATTAATATAGAAGGAGAAGAATTGGAATTTAGTGGGGGGTTTACGGATTTACACACGCAAACATATCAACAAATTATTGATGGTAATGGGTATGGCATACAAGAAACAAGAACAGCTATAGACATAGTACACGATATTAGAAACAATAAACCAGTTGGGTTAAAAGGTAATTATCATCCTCTTTTAAAAAAATAAAAAATGAGTCCTCTCCGAAAACAGACAATTTTCAAAAATGAGTTATTTTGGAGTAGATTTTTATTTTTTGAGATCCGTTGATGCCTGAGTATCAACGGATTGAAAAAGGTGAAAAGATGCCCAAAAGAAACTTTTTTTAGGTGTTTTCGGAGTGGACTCAAAACTCCGAATAATATTTCATAGGGTTTTACGGTTATTAAACTGGTTTTAGAGACACTAGTCATTTAACCTGATTCCACTAACGCAACTTCAGAACAAATGCTTTGGTGCAACTTTATTTTGTCATGCAGCCACTCTATACTTTCATTATATAGAGCCATGTTGTTATTATAGTTTTCTAAATCTATTTCTCCCTCTTGTGCAAGCAAAAGCGAAGGAAGAACACACAAAGCAAAAAATGTACTATGCTAATTGGTTGTTTTTATATCGTCATCCCAGCTTGTGCCTACTCTATATGATACACTTTTACCCAAACAGCTCACCAAATACATGTTTTAGCAACCCAAAAGACTTAATAGCAATTTTATATTTGCTGGCATCTACCCCTTTATTATACGTAGATATAAATATGGTGGAGAATCCAAGTTTTTCGGCTTCTAAAATGCGGTTCTCAATTCGGTTAATTGCTCGCAATTCGCCCCCCAAACCTACTTCGGAGGCAAAGCAAAACTTCTCATTAATAGGCAAGTCATGCAACGAAGATAACACGGCCACACAAATGGCTAAATCAATGGCAGGGTCATCTACTCTTATGCCTCCTGCCATATTTAAAAACACATCTTGTGTACCCATTTTTAAGCCTGTTCTCTTTTCTAAAACAGCCAATAGCATATTTAATCTCCGACTATCAAAACCCGTAGAGCTACGCTGTGGCGTGCCATAGGCTGCGGTACTTACCAGTGCTTGTATTTCGATAAGGAGTGTTCGATTACCCTCCATAGTAGCTCCAATGGTTACACCACTTACACCAGAATCGCGTTGAGAAATAAGTATTTCGGAAGGGTTGGACACTTCTCTTAAGCCCTCGGCTTGCATTTCGTAAATGCCTAGCTCGGCTGTAGAACCAAACCTATTTTTGGTAGTACGCAAAATACGATACACCATATTTCGGTCGCCCTCAAATTGCAATACCGTATCCACCATATGCTCTAGTACTTTGGGCCCGGCCAAGCTGCCATCTTTGGTAATATGGCCAACTAAAAAAACAGGTACATTAGTGGTTTTGGCATACTGCATTAATTCGCCAGCGCATTGCCTTACTTGTGCTACGCTACCGGGCACAGATTCAATTTTGGTGGAGGCCAACGTTTGAATTGAATCTACTATCAACACCTCGGGAGTTACATTTTTTATTTGGATAAATATTTTCTCAATAGAGGTTTCGCTCAATATAAAAGTGGTTTCGCTTGCTTTATGAGTAATTCGATCCGCCCGTAGTTTAATTTGTTGTTCGCTCTCTTCGCCCGAAACATACAGCACTTTTTGGGGTAGGTTTAATGCTAATTGAAGCATTAACGTGGACTTACCAATGCCTGGCTCCCCACCAATAAGCACCAACGAACCATTCACAATTCCACCACCTAACACTCTGTTAAGTTCAAAATCATTACAATCTACTCTTATTTCATTTTCGTGTGCAATATCATGCAAAGGCTTTGGCACATTAGATTTTCCATCCCCTTCATCCCATAGAGACTGATTTTTTGATGATTTTGAAACCACTTCTTCCACAAAAGAATTCCATTTATTGCACGAAGGGCATTTACCAATCCACTTGGCGGATTCATGCCCACAATTTTGACAGAAAAAAGAAGATCTAACTTTGGTCAATGCTGTATTTTTGCTTCAAAGATAAACTTTAAATTCAACTAGAAAAAAGGCGAGAAACTATGGAAAATTTAGGAATAATAGTTTTAGAAAAAATAATTTTTAACGTAGTTAGGAGCATTTATAACTCCCTGCTTTACAAGTTGATATAACTAAGTGATTCAACTATAAATTCTTTCAAAACAGGCTAAAAATGATGTTTTTATAGATTTGAAGAAGAAAAAAATAAAGATTAAAATATGAGATTTATCACAAATTTTAATAAACTTATAGTCTTATTTTAGCGGTCTTAAAAACCTTAACCTAACACCTATGCCTGCCATCTCTGCTACTGATAAAAAAACGAACACCTTGGAATTGTTTTCTGCAAATCCCTCCCTCCCAATACCCGAAGAAAAAAGGCTCGACAAACCTGTTAATCCAGAAAAAATGGAGGAGCGAAAAAAACTTTTAAACAAAGAGGTGGATAGCAAAACATACAGTAGAGAGGAGGCTGTTGAGGCATCTATGAAGTACTTTAAAAACGATGAATTAGCGGCTAATGTTTGGATAAATAAATATGCCCTTAAAGATTCGGCTGGAAATTTATATGAAAAATCTCCAGAACAAATGCACCACCGCTTGGCAAAAGAGCTTGCTCGGGTTGAAAGCAAATACCCCAACCCGTTATCTGAAGAAGAAATATACACTCTTATCAAAGATTTTAAATACCTGATTCCTCAAGGAGGGCCTATGTCAGGCATAGGAAACAATCATCAATATGTATCGCTTTCAAACTGTTTTGTAATTGGGCCCGGCAATAAATCGGATAGCTATGGAGCCATTTTACTAACCGATGAAGAGCAAGTACAATTAATGAAAAGACGCGGTGGCGTTGGGCACGATTTAACACATATTAGGCCTAAAGGCACTTCTGTTATGAACAGCGCACTTACCTCCACAGGTATTGTGCCTTTTATGGAGCGGTACTCAAACACCACACGCGAAGTAGCACAAGATGGGCGAAGAGGTGCTCTAATGCTCTCCATTTCAGTAAATCACCCCGATGCAGAATCGTTTATAGATGCCAAGCAAGATAAAACCAAGGTGACAGGAGCCAATGTTTCGGTAAAACTATCAGACGATTTTATGAAAGCGGTAGAATCGAATACCGATTTTATTCAGAAGTTCCCGGTAAATAGCATAAACCCTTTGGTGGAGCAAACCACTAATGCTAAAGGCTTATGGGATAAAATTGTGCATAATGCATGGGCATCTGCCGAACCAGGAGTGCTTTTTTGGGATACCATTATTAAAGAATCTATTCCCGATTGCTACAGCGATTTGGGGTTTGAGACGGTAAGTACTAATCCATGCGGTGAAATCCCCCTATGCCCTTACGACTCTTGCCGCCTCTTAGCCATCAACTTATACAGCTATGTAGATAAACCATTTACCGATCAGGCTACCTTTAATTTTGATAAATTTAAGAACCATGTGCGTATTGCCCAACGTTTGATGGATGATATTGTTGATTTAGAAGCTGAAAAAATTGACAGCATACTAACTAAAATAGTGAACGACCCCGAACCAGACGAAATTAAGCATAGTGAACGCAAGCTTTGGGAAAAAATTAAAAAGAAAACGCTAGAAGGAAGAAGAACAGGGTTAGGCATTACAGCCGAAGGTGATATGTTAGCTGCTTTGGGTATAACCTATGGCACCGATGAGGCCACTTCGTTTGCTGAAAATGTGCAAAAATCATTGGCGCTAGCCGCTTATGCCTCCTCGGTTGAAATGGCTGAACAAAGAGGTGCTTTTGAAATATTTGATACACAAAGAGAAAAAAACAACCCCTTTATTAATAGAATTAAAGAGGCTGACCCTGCGCTTTACCAAACAATGGTTAGCAAAGGAAGAAGAAATATTGCCCTGCTTACCATTGCCCCCACAGGCACTACCTCTTTAATGACCCAAACATCTTCTGGTTTGGAGCCTGTTTTTCAGGTATCGTACAAACGAAGAAAAAAAGTAAACCCAACAGATAAAGACGTAAAGGTTAGCTTTACCGATGAAACCGGTGATGCCTGGGAAGAGTATTATGTGGTTCATCATAAATTTAAAATTTGGCTCGAAAAGAAAGGGTATTCCGAAGATCAAATATCCACCTTAACCGACAAGGAAATGGATGAACTTGTTACAGCATCTCCTTATCATAATGCGATGGCCAATGATATTGACTGGATTAAAAAAGTGCAGATGCAAGGCAAAGTGCAAAAATGGGTCGATCACTCTATTTCGGTAACCGTAAATGTGCCTAAAGAAACACCTGAATCAGTTATTCATCATATTTATATGGAAGGCTGGAAGCAAGGCTGCAAAGGGATGACCGTTTATCGGGATGGCTCCAGAGACGGGGTGCTTATTTCTAAGGAAGAAAAAACAAAAGATGCCAACGAATTTACCGAAACCGCAGCCCCCAAACGCCCCAAAACATTAGATGCTAAAATTATTCGATTTAATAATAACCACGAAAAATGGCTTGCTGTTGTTGGAATGCTTAATAACAAACCTTATGAAATATTTACAGGCAAAGCCGAAGACGCTTTTCATTTGCCTAATTATGTATCAACGGGTGAAGTAATCAAAAGCCTAAATGAAAGTGGCACCAAGCGTTACGATTTCAGATATAAAGATAAAGACGGCTTTAATATAACCATTGAGGGATTATCTCGCTCTTTTACCACAGAGTTTTGGAATTATGCTAAGCTAATTTCGGGTATGCTGCGCCATGGTATGCCACTAAAATATGCCATTAGCTTAGTTAATAACCTTGAGTTAAATGATGATTCGTTAAATACTTGGAAGAATGGGGTAGTTCGCGCATTATCTAAAATGTTGCCCGATGGCAGCAAACCAAAAAACACAACTTGCACTGAGTGTGGCGAAGATTCGCTTATTTATGAAGAAGGATGCCTCAATTGTAAGAGTTGTGGGTACTCTAAGTGTGGGTAGATAAACTACCCCAAAGCAAACTACCCCCCAGGCTCTACCTCGGGGTGGTTTATTTTCATAAAGTTTATCGCTATTCTACAGTTACAGATTTGGCTAAATTTCTGGGTTGATCCACATTGCATCCTCGCATAATGGCAATATGGTACGCCAATAATTGAAGTGGAATTACAGAAATTAGCGGCATTAAAGGTTCAAGTGTATCGGGCACTTCAATGGTGTAATCGGCAATTTTATGAATCTGATTATCGCCTTCAGTAACCACGGCAATCACTTGCCCTTTTCTTGCTTTGACCTCTTGTATATTGCTTACAATTTTTTCGTAGCCACTGTCTTTGGTAGCAATAAAAACAACTGGCATATCTTTATCTATTAAAGCAATAGGGCCGTGTTTCATTTCAGCAGCCGGGTAACCTTCGGCATGAATATAAGAGATTTCTTTTAATTTAAGCGCCCCTTCTAATGCCACAGGAAAATTATATCCTCGCCCTAAGTATAAAAAGTTGGTAGCATCTTTAAATTTAGCAGCAATCTTAATAATTTGATCGTTAAGCAATAATGCCTTTTCTGCTTTTTGAGGAATGTTTTCTAATTCATACAGCATATTTCTAAACACGCTGTCGCCTATAGTTCCTTTTTTGTAAGCCATTTTAAGGGCAATCATAAACATTACCGTAAGCTGAGCTGTAAAGGCTTTGGTGCTGGCCACACCAATTTCTGGTCCTGCATGGGTGTAGGCCCCTTCGTGCGAAACCCTGGAAATGGAAGAGCCCACTACATTGCAAAGCCCAAAAATAATGGCTCCTTTTGATTTGGCCAAATCAATGGCTGCAAGGGTATCGGCTGTTTCGCCTGATTGCGAAATAGCAAACACGGTATCTCCTTCATTAATAATAGGGTTTCGATACCTAAATTCAGAAGCATATTCTACCTCCACGGGTATTCTACAAAATTCTTCAATAAAATACTCCGATACCAAGCCCGCATGCCACGATGTACCACAAGCAATAATAATAATACGCTCAGAGTTTGTAAGCTTATTGGCATACTCTCTTATGCCTCCAATAACCAACCTGTTTTCGGCAGCACTTAAGCGGCCTCGCATACAGTCTTTGATTGACTTGGGCTGCTCATAAATTTCTTTGAGCATAAAGTGGTCGTAACCACCTTTTTCAATGGCCTCCAACTCCAGTTCAATAGTTTGAACATAGGGTGTTTTTTCAACATCCTTTAAGTCTGTAATGGTGAGTTTGCCATTTTCAACAATCGCAACTTCTAAATCATTTAAGTAAACTACTTCGTTGGTATATTCAATAATAGGCGTGGCATCTGAGGCAAAAAAGAACTCGCCTTTGCCTATGCCAACTACCAAAGGGCTGCCCTTACGAGCCGCAATTAATTGATTATTGTTTCCTTTTGACATTACCACAATGGCATACGCCCCAACTACTGAGTTTAATGCTATTCTCACAGCCCTAGCTAATGAACAGTCTCGTTCTTTTTGAATGTTTTCAATAAAATTAACCAGCACTTCGGTATCCGTTTCACTTTCAAACTCATACCCCTTATTTACAAGTTCTTGCTTAATAGAAGCATAGTTTTCTATTATTCCGTTATGAATAAGTGAGATATTGCCCGAGTTAGATTTGTGAGGATGTGCGTTTACATCATTAGGCTCCCCATGGGTGGCCCAACGGGTATGCCCAATACCAATGGTGCTTTCTAACGATTTATCATTGAGCAAGCCTTCCAACTCAGAAACTTTACCCCTCTTTTTATACACATTTAAGCCCCCATTTAACAGGCTAATTCCGGCACTGTCGTACCCTCGGTACTCGAGTCTTTTAAGGCCTTTAATAATTATAGGAGCGGCCTGCTGATTTCCTATATAAGCAACAATTCCACACATTTTTTGGGTTGATTAGAGGTTAGAGGTAGAGTAAAATATTTTTACTCTAATGCTGTCTTTATGAACTTTAAAGAAATGAGTTTGATAATGACTTGGCGAAGACTGAGGCAATGAAACATTCGTAGGAGGAAAAAGAATTAGTTTACCTTGTGGCTCCAGTGGTGTTTCACTGGTGTCGTACCCTCCTAAAATTAAATTTTGGATAAAATTAGACATGGTGGCTTCATAAGCTAATGTATTTACAATGCCCAAGAGTATATCTTGAGGAACCCCATAGAAGCCTGGAAACACAGGTATGGTTTGGTTAATAAACTCATTTTGTAAAACAGCAAAGGTAGTATCGGTACTTGATTCTGCTAATGCAGGCCATAGGTTTTCATTATTGGTAAAATAACCAGTTAAACTAAAAGGGTAGGTTGCTCCTGGCTTATTTGTAGGGATATCGCCTACGGTAAGCAAGGCGCTTTGTATAATAATACTTTTAATGGAATCCGCATTTTTTTCATCCTCAAAAAAGTTAATAATGGGGTCATAATCAAGCTTTATGGCAATTAAAGTGCCTGCTTGCATATATCTAAAATCAGTACTAGGCGTAAAATCTGTGTTGTCGGGTAAAATTCCAGCTAAAGGAGTGCCACTTAAATTAGAGCTAAGGTGGTAAAATCGCTTGCCTCCAAGCCTTAATAAGTAACTCCTGTCAACAGTTTCTCCGGCAGAGTTTTGTTCTGTATAATTTAGTTTAATGCTAAAAGTTACCGTATTAAATTGAATTACTTTGTTGTTTCCGGTATTTGCTATAATAGCTATTCCTTTAATAAATTCATTAAATACAGTGTCATTGTCAAAAATGGCATCGTTTGCTTTTAATTTATCAAATAATATTTGGCCAAACGAATCCGTAATATCAACCGTGTAAAGCGAATCAATTCGAACAGTATCATTTTCTTGAATAAGCATATCAACAGTTCCAATGAGAGCTCCTAAAGGAATTTCATCCGTTCTAGTATAATCTGTAGCGGCCTCTAAGTTGTCAGATAGCTGGTAGATGTCAAATGATTCGACTTCTCCATTTTCGGCTTCCGACCCATAATACGAAGCAAATTGAATGCTGAGTGTAGTGTTTACATAGGCTGCGCTACTACTAAGCACAGGGGTTGAAGGTTGAACGGCTAGCCATGTGAATGATTTGGATAGCACAACTCCAAAGTCTTGATCTGAGTAAGTTCCCGCTTGCAATGAAGATGCATTTGTTGTAGATCGGGGATTAAATTGCACCACACTACTAGGTAAAACAAACTCTTTATACCTTGTAATAATGGCACTATTTTCTGGGTCAACGTTCATTCCAATTTTGCCAGAATCCTCGCATGAAACAAAAAATAAAAGTGCCAAAAGTGCAACTCCTGCCACTTTCAGTTTCTTAACCAATAAGTTCATTGTATAAATCGAAATAGGATTCGGTGAAATTTTCGTCTTTTTCGATGGTATTAACCTTCTTTTTATCTTCGCAATCATCAAATAGTTTAGTTAATTCATCATTCAAATCGTCACTGGCTTTAATTACTGCATCGGAATATTCCATTCCTAGTTTCATAAAGCCTGAATAATCTGCCGATTTAAGGCTTTTAAGGTTTTCATCCTCAATGTCGATCATTTTTACTTTACTAAATAAATCGCCATTAAACTTATGGTTAAACGTAGTATCGTAAACTGTAAAAACCGTTTTCGAGTTTTGGAAGATAGGGTCGTTTTTATAAGTTGTTTTAATGTACAAAGGAATAAGGCTTGTCATCCAATCATTACAATGCACAATGTCAGGAGCCCATCCGAGTTTTTTAACTGTTTCAAGTGCGCCTTTACAAAAGAAAACAACACGTTCGTCATTATCTTCATAAAATTTATCCTCCTTGTCGTTAAAAACGAACTTTCTTTTAAAGTAGTCTTCGTTATCTATAAAATATACTTGAAGTTTAGCGGCAGGGATAGAAGCAACCTTTATAACCAATGGTTTTTCTTCATCACCTACTGAAATATTAATTCCTGAGAGTCTTACAACCTCGTGCAACCTGTTCTTTCTTTCATTAATTAATCCAAACCTAGGCACTAAAATTCGGATTTCCATCCCTTTTTCTTGCATTGCTTGAGGTAATTTTCTAACAAAATTAGCCACCTCGGAAGTTTGAAGAAAAGGATCTATCTCACTTGCCACATAGAGTATTCGAAGTTTCGACATAAATGTTGATTTTTTATTATGACCATAAAATGGGTGCACAAAGATACGCCTTTTTTAACCTGTTATCAATATTTTTTTAAATGAAAAACGTAGTTTTGCGACCCAATATTGTTAAACAAGCAGTATGTGTCAAGTAATTAGGGTTAAACCTGACCTTAAAAAGGTAATCAACAAGGCTAGAATTGCAAATAAAAGTATTGGCTTAGTGCCAACGATGGGCGCCTTGCATCAAGGCCATTTGTCGTTGGTTAAAATGTCGAAAAGCCAATACGATGTAACTATCACTACTATTTTTGTAAATCCTACACAGTTTAATAGTAAAGAAGACTTAGTTAAATATCCAAAAACCGAAGCCGCTGATATAAAGAAACTAACTGATATGGGGTGTGATTATGTTTTTATTCCTACCTCAAAAGAAGTTTATGATATAAAGCCTACTTTGAAAATTGATTTTGGGTATTTAGAACATATTTTGGAAGGCAAGCACAGGCCAGGGCATTTTAATGGAGTAGGTCTTATTATAATGAAACTGTTTGGCTTAGTGCAACCCACCGGTGCTTATTTTGGGCAAAAAGATTTACAACAATTTAGCGTAATTACTACATTAATCCGGGATTTTGAATTGCCCATAAACCTACATTTAGCACCTATTATTAGAGAAAATAGTGGGTTAGCTATGTCATCTAGAAACCAGCGACTGACAACAACAGAACAAGAGAGCGCATCCATAATTTACTCCACATTAAAACAAGCCAAAAACCAACTATTAAAAGGGGTAGCTAAAGAGCTTGTTTTAAAAAATGCAATTGAAACGTTTAACATGGCTGAAGGGGTTAAATTAGAATATTTTGAGATAGTAGATGCAGAAACTCTTCAAGATATTGGCACTGTTAGTGCGGGAGATAGGCTAGCTTTGTGCGCTGCTGCTTTTGTGGCAGAAGTTAGGTTAATTGATAACATTATAATTGAAATATAAGCAATGTTGATAGAAGTAATGAAATCCAAAATCCACCGTGTAAAAATTACACAAGCTGAGCTACATTATGTGGGCAGTATTACTGTGGACGAGGATTTGATGGATGCAGCTGATATTGTTGAAAACGAAAAAGTGCAGGTTGTAAATGTTAACAATGGAGAACGGCTAGAAACGTATGTGATTACA
>Ga0256839_1003172_pt1 | contig 17236 bp, 12 predicted proteins | sample 354166metaG_FD_185968 | JGI IMG/M metagenome (GOLD analysis project Ga0256839, IMG submission 185968) | Hydrothermal vent microbial communities from Mid Atlantic Ridge, Atlantic Ocean - 354-166 | ecosystem: Environmental > Aquatic > Marine > Hydrothermal vents | place: Atlantic Ocean: Mid... | reverse complement strand
GCTCAGTTTATTGAAATCAGTTAATATCCAAACCACTCTAACCACATACAAACACCTCTATGAAATTTAATACTTCTTTATATTCTGCTATTTTTTCAGTCTTTATTTTACTGTTTACTAGCAGCTTAATTGCTAAGCCATCAATTCAAAAAACAGACTTTACTACGCAGGAGCTTGAAGCCCTCCAAGGGCACTTTTCTACTATTTATGGGTATATGTATATTCGTGCGAATGGCAAAAACGTTGGCACAAAGTTTGATAATAAATATTTTCAACTCGTGAAAAAAACAGATGGGCACTTTTATCCGCAATATAAACTACTCCGCTTTATCCCCATTAGTTTAGGTAAAATGTCTTTTAAAGTAGAACGCACTGCTGATAAAACTCAAATAAAAATGTTTCAGCCGAATAAAAAAAACCGAGTGGTAGCACAAAAATTCATGCCGAAACAAATTCCTAGCGTGTGGAAGAAGAGATTGGGTCATTACCAAACCACCGTCATCAAAGGAAATTCGAACATTAAAAAAATTAGACTTACTGTAAAGAATGGAATATTGGTAGCGTATATTAACAAACTCAGTAATCCCTACCCGCTGATAGCACTATCAGACTCACATATCTACTCACCCAGTGCGGGGCATAATCAAGATCAAGCAATTTCTATAAAGGCTAACTCACAAGGCTTGCAGCTGAATTATGGCAATAACGGTTTATTGTTAAAAAAACTATAAGCGAGTGACTTATCTATAACTGCGTAAAATGATGTGCTTTACTTTTATACAAGTGAACTTCAGTTAAATCGTTATAATGCCCCTATGAAACTCATTAACGATTTATTAAAATATATTTTTCTCATCAATATTGCTCTATTTATAAGTGCTTGTGGCGGTGACAGCAAAGATAAAAAGCCAGAGCAATTTGTAAACGCCGTGAACATTAAAAACTATGGCGCCATAGGTGACGGGATACAAGATGATACGCAAGCATTCAAAGCTGCTTTTTCTCAAGAGAGTTCTTTATTAATCCCTGAGGGTCAATTTAGAGTTTCACAAGCGCTATTAATTCCTAAAACCTTACAGGTTATAACTGGCACTGGAACATTAGTAGGCACCAGCCCTCAAGGTATTTTAAAAACCGATATAACTTCAAAGGGTATTAATAAACTAACCATTAATGGAATCACTTTCCAATATCAACCTTCCACAGATACCAATATCGGCGCAATATACTTTAATGATTCTAGTGTAAGGAATTTAACCATCCAAAATAGTCACTTTACTGCACTAAGCAACGCTAAATGGGGTAACGCCATCACCTTAGTAGGTAAAAAGGGCCACCACGTTGATAATATTAAAATCACAAACAATACCTTTAGCAATATAACTCGTGCTGGAATTGAAATACTCGTACGTGGTAAAAATAAAACCAAAAGCACTGACTTTCCTGATTGGCCTGCTGTCTATTTTGATGACACTATCGTTAGCAATATAACCATTAGTGATAATACCTTTAAGCACACACTCGGTATCTACTACGCAGCAAACCGCGAAGTTTTTAATCCCGCTATTTCGTTATCAGGCGCTGTTAATGCCACCTTAATTAAAGGTAATAAAATTGATGGGTTATACTGGGGTATTGAGCTTGATGGCAGCACTAAAACCAAAGTCACCAATAACACTATTTCTACGAAACACAGTGCAATAAGTATTTCTCATGGCTCAGATACTAACGCAAATAGTACCTTTATTGAGGGAAATACTATCACTTCGGCTCAAGCAAATGATATTTACGTGATTAATGCGCATGAAGCCCGAAGCATTACTATTGATAACAACTCTATTACAGGTTTAGTATATTTAAGGCAAACCGACAACTTCATTCTAAAAAATAATAAGTTGTACAGTAAGCTTTATACCAATTTAGTGATTGAAAACGCTTCAAACACCAAAGTCACAAATAACTACCTCGAGAATATTAACCCTACTTCTAACGGTAGTGTTAGCGGTAAAGGTAATTCTGATAACTCTAATAAAATTACTAAAAACAGAATTTATGTAGAAACTGGTAACCACCTTACCAACCTCTCTGGCAGCAGTATTATCTTTGAAAATAATACACACCTTAGCTCTCCTCAATAAAGTCATCGGTAGAAAAATAAAACCATTAACACGCTGCAAAGCACTCTAAAATCTATGCTAGAATTCGCTTTTAAAAAACTTGCTAGCAAAAACTATGGCTAACTCAAAGACCCCCCTCACTTATCGCGACTCTGGCGTAGATATTGATACAGGCAACGCCTTAATTGACCGCATAAAACCCCATACTAAGCGCACCACTCGTCCCGAGGTTATGGGTGGCTTAGGTGGTTTTGGTGGTTTGATGTCGATTCCACAAGGTTATAAAGAGCCTATTTTAGTCTCTGGCACCGATGGTGTAGGTACAAAATTAAAGCTCGCCATAGATGCTGGTATCTACGACACTATCGGCATTGATTTAGTCGCCATGTGTGTGAATGATATTATCGTTACAGGGGCTGAGCCTTTATTCTTTTTAGATTATTACGCTACCGCAAAACTAAATAATGACATTGCCGAAGATGTCATCAAAGGCATAGCTGATGGCTGTGTTGAATCAGGATGCGCACTGATCGGTGGTGAAACGGCTGAAATGCCGGGCATGTATGCCAAAGGTGACTTTGACCTTGCAGGTTTTTCGGTAGGTGTGGTTGAAAAATCTAAAATCCTTGACCCAAGCAATGTTAAAGCCGGCCAGGTTTTATTAGGTTTGGCTTCTAGCGGCCCTCATTCAAACGGTTATTCCTTAATCCGCAAAGTGATTGAAGTGAGTGGCGCATCACTCAATGATAATTTTAATAATAACGGTGAGGAAACAACGCTGGGTAAAGCACTCTTAAAACCAACAGTGTTGTATGTCAAACCCATTTTGGATGCCTTAAAAAAGCACACCATTCATGCAATTGCGCATATTACGGGTGGTGGTCTTACCGAGAACCTACCCCGAGTGATGCCAAAAAATAGTAAGGCTATTATTGATTTAACCAGTTGGCAACGCCCTGCCGTTTTTGACTGGCTACAAGAACAAGGCAATATTGAAGAGCAAGAAATGCTGCGTACCTTTAATAGCGGTATTGGCATGGTAGTTGTGATTGATAAAAATGATGCAGATGCAATTCAAGCTACCTTTAAAGGCTTTGATATTGACAGCTCAATCATTGGTAGTATTGAAAGTTCAGAGCAAACTGAACCACATATTGAATATAGCTAACACCTGACACTTATTTATCACCATGTATAAAATCGTCGTACTGCTTTCTGGCAATGGCTCAAACCTACAAAAAATAATTGACGAGGTTTTATCCAATAATATAAAAGCAGAAATCAGCGCTGTTATTAGTAATCGCGCCGATGCAATTGGGCTTCAACGCGCTAAAACTGCAAACATTCCTGCTGTTACCTTAGAACATACTCACTTTTCTGACAGAGAATCGTTTGATGCTTCACTCGCACAAATCATTGAAAGTTACGAACCTGACTTAATTGTACTTGCCGGATTTATGCGGATTTTAACTGCAGGATTTGTTGAAAAATTCGCGGGTAAATTGATTAATATTCATCCTTCATTACTGCCTAAATACAAAGGTTTGCACACCCATAAACGTGCTTTAGAAAATAATGATAAAGAACATGGCGCAAGCGTTCACTTTGTAACTTCTGAGCTAGACTCTGGACAAGTCATCATTCAAGGCGTCGTGCCAATTAAAGTTGATGACACTGAAGATTCATTGGCGCAACGCGTACACCAAGTTGAATATATTATTTACCCTCAAGCAATTAAGTGGCTAGCTCAAGGCAAGCAGATTGATTTAGAGAAACCTGAAAAGATTTACTTGTAGTCATAAGAAACAGAGTCCACGAAAAACACGAAAGGGCACGAAAATGTAGGGTTGAAAATAATCAATATCACTGTCTGTAAAAGCACTTAGAAGTTTAAACTTACTCAGAACCACACGCTAAAGAAAACTCTTATTTTTCGTGTCTTTTCGTGCCTTTCGTGGACATCTCTTTTTTAAAGGTAGTTTTTATTTTCTCGAAAACAATATTTTTTCTACCGCTTTCAAATCTGCTTCAGTATCCACGCCATGCCCGGGTACTTCATCTGCTACCGCAACGTGAATCTTTGCGCCATGCCACATAGCACGTAATTGTTCGAGCTTTTCTAGTTGCTCTAACGGGCAGACTTCCATGTTTGCAAATTGTTTTAAGTATTTTGCACGATAGGCGTAAATTCCAATATGGCGTAACGCAAAATCACTTAGATTAACCGCATCATCATTTTGTGAGTCTCTCTGAAAAGGTATCGGTGCGCGACTAAAGTATAATGCCATACCCTTTTTATCGATCACCACCCGTACCACGTTTGGGTCATTATATTCATTATCACTTTCTAGCGGGGTGGCTAAGGTGGCGATCGAAGCATCTGGGTTATTAAGAATGTTAGTCGTTACCTGTTGAAGGCTTGAAATTGGCGTTAATGGCTCATCACCTTGCAGATTAACGACCACCGTATCGTCATTCCAACCATAGGTATTAACGACTTCGGCCAGCCGGTCACTGCCAGTTTCGTGTTTTGCTGATGTCATACACACCTTGGCACCGAACCCTTCGCAGCAACTTTGAATTCGCGCATCATCAGTTGCAATCACGATAAAATCAAAACCTACCGATTTTGCGGCATCGACTGCACGCTCAAAGACATGCTGAATCATCGGTTTTCCGGCTAACTCACGTAATGGTTTACCCGGCAAACGGGTTGAGGCATAACGTGCAGGAATGACTAAAACTTTCTTACTCATTTTTATTCTAGCACCCTATCGTTCTACTTCTTCTGCGCTTAATTGACGTGCATCGTCTTCAAGCATCACGGGGATTCCGTCTTTAATAGGATAAGCTAACCTCGCTGATCTGGAGACTAGCTCTTGGTTTTTCTTATCGTAAATCAGCGGCCCTTTAGTAACAGGGCAGACTAAGATGTCGAGTAATTTTTTATCCATTTTTTATCCATTTTTTATCCAGAGCATAACTTCTAGATTCAAATTTTTGGGCTAACCGGTTTAAAAATACCGATTCAAAAGCCCCATCCAGTGTAGCAGTTACAGGTAGATACCACATACTTTCTGTTGCAAAACTTTGGCATTTTACGGCATCTTTTTCGGTCATGATAATGCTATGTGTGTTTTGATGTGTAAAGTCCGATGCAGTAAATGGGTGGTGATCAGGAAAACTTTGCGTATTCATTGTTAAACCTGCATTCTGCAAGGTATCAAAAAAACGTTGCGGATTTCCGATGCCACTCACGGCATTCACCGTTTCACCTACAAAAGCAGTCAATGGCTTTTCTTGTTTCGTCTTTAAATTTATTAACTGTTTTCCCGAGAGTTGCATACCAAACTCCGGCACACTAGCCGTATACGTTGGCTTTTTCTCAGTCATAGTTTCTAAACCATTAACAACAATAAAGTCACAACCAACTAATCGCTGTTTGGGTTCACGTAACGGCCCTGCTGGTAGACACCAACCATTACCTAATTGCCTTGACTGGTCGATTACTGCAATTTGAATATCGCGCGGTAGTTTATAATGCTGCATGCCATCATCCGACACGATCACGTCGCAGTCGTGTTCATCTAGCAATTTTTTAATCGTTGCAACTCTATCTGCACCCACATAAACAGGGACACCGGATCGTGAGGCCATTAACACAGCCTCATCCCCTACCTCTGTTGGGCTCATTTTAGAGGCAACCCTTACAGGCAAAGATTGTGGTGACTTACCACCGTAGCCACGGGTAATAATGGCAGGTTTATACCCTGCTTTTTGTAACAGTGCTACGACCTTTAACGTTAAGGGTGTTTTGCCCGTACCGCCCACCGTGATATTGCCAACAACGATAACGGGACACGGCAAGCTATTTATTTTAGGCGATTTTAACCACCGTTGCAGTGCATTTAAAACACAATAAATAGCACTTAAAGGAAGAAGAACAATGTAGCCCTTTGAACCTTGATACCAAATATTTTCTAACCATTGCTGTAATCTACTGGTTTGTTGTTGATTATTTTTAGACTGAAGCGGATTAGTCATTATCGAATTGCAGATGATACAAACTGGCATAGGCACCGTCTTTTGCTAACAGTTCTTTATGCGTACCTGTTTCAATAATTTTACCTGCATCCATCATTAGTATTTTATCGGCTTTTTCAATCGTTGATAAGCGATGAGCAATCATGAAGGTAGTACGGTTTTTAACCAATGTTTCCAATGCATTTTGAATATGCTTTTCTGATTTAGTATCTAAAGCTGAAGTTGCTTCGTCTAAAATGAGTATGGGAGCATCCGACAAAATCGCTCGCGCAATGGCAATACGTTGTTTTTGCCCACCCGATAATAAAGTGCCGTTCTCCCCTACTTGAGTATCAAACCCTTGTGGCAGTTTTTCTATAAACTCCAAAGCGTAAGCGGATTCTGCAGCCAATCTAAGTTGTTCATCACTAATACCACGCATTGTCCCGTATGCTATATTATTACGAATAGTATCGTTAAATAAAGTAACATCTTGCCCAACATAAGCAAACTGCTCTCGTAAATTTTTAAGTTTTATCGTTTCTAAAGGGAGTCCATCAAGGCTAATTTCGCCCTGCCAGCCATCGTAGAAACGTGGTAGCAAATTAAGCAAGCTTGTTTTTCCACTACCCGACTGCCCTACTAAGGCGACTTTTTCACCCGCCTTCACGCTAAAACTAATATCTGTTAAAACATCGTCAGATTCTGAGTTATAGCGAAAGCTTACCTGTTTAAATTCAAACACGCCTTTCGCATCCTGTATCACTTCAGTTCCACTATCTTTCTCTGGTGTTTCATCCAGTAACGAGAAAATACTATCACCAGCAGCAATGCCCCCTTGTAAAGTAGCACTTAAATTAGTTAAGCGTTTTACCGGGTCAAGCAAAGCTATCATAGCCGTCATAAAAGCCATAAATTTACCCGGTGTGAAATCATCAAGTCGATCCCCATGGGTTGCTACATAAACCACAATAGAGAGTGCTATAGCCATTAAGAACTGCACCAAAGGCATGCTTAAGCTTTCTGTCACAACACGCTTCATATAAGATTGATGATTATTTTCATTAACCGTTTCAAAACGTTTTGTTTCGTAATCTATACCGTTAAAAATGCGTATTTCACGGGTTGCATGAATAGCTTCATTACTGATTTGGTTCACTTCACCCACTTGATCTTGAATTTGCTGACTGAGTTTACGAAAACGTCGCGATACATAAGCGATTAATACCGCAATAATAGGGGCAACCACAAGAATAATTAAGGTTAACTTCCAGCTGTAATAAAGCATCACCCCTACGGACCCAATGATCGTTACGCTGTCTTGAACTAAGACTTTTAAGCCCTTAGTAGCAGCTTCTGATACCTTTTCCACATGATAAATCAACCGTGTAACTAATTGTGCAGAATTATTTTTATCGTAAAACGATACGGGTAAATGTAATAAACGGGTAAATAATTCAGAGCGAATTTCTTTTACCACCGAACGCCCTATCCACTCCATCGAATAGCTCGACATAAAACCAGAAACACCGCGAAGAAAAAATATTAACAGTAAAGCGAAAGGTGCCCATTTAATGATTTCAGGATCCTTATTCATAAAGGTTCCATCAAGCAAGGGGCGCATATACATAGCAAATAAGGGTACGGTCGCACCAGCTATTACAAGGCCCACAAAGGCAATAATTAAATACTTCCAATGCTTAAGCGCGTAGGCGGCTAACCGCAAATAAATTTCACGCCCACTGGCGAGAATTACCTCAGGCTTTGCAGTTTGATTAGATGATTTTGGTGTCGACAAGCGATGAACCCAGTGAATAGAAACTTGTCGAAGATTTTAACACACAGTCTGGTTCATCAACTAGTGCTAATACCCTAACCCTAAATGGAAACCTGTGTGCCACAGAAGTGAGCCGAAAAACACGGAAGGTGTAAAAACTCAATATTAAGACTTTTCCGTGACCTTCCGCGTGCTCTTCTGTGGCTAAAATAATATGAGTATCTGAACTATTTTTTTATAGAAGATTGCGTTGTAGCCATTGAAAAATCAGTTAAACCCAAACGACCCGCGATATCCATCGCTGTTACAACCGCTTGGTAATTCGCATTTGCATCAGCACTGATAATTAACTTAGGTCGTGCTTTACCACTTTCTTCGATCGCCTGTGTCATCGCTCTAAACAAAGTTTCAGGTTTATTGTTTAGCACCTCACTACCGTTCACATAGTACTTACCCTGACTATTCACAATAACGGTCATGCCGTCTTGTTGAGCTTCAGCCACTGCATTCGTGCTAGTTGGTAGGTTAATTTTAATTTTTGCATCACGATCAAATGTGGTTGTAACCATAAAGAAGATCAGTAATAAAAATACCACATCAATTAATGGCGTTAAATTAACTTCCACCTCATCACTTATGTTTTTTCTAAAATTCATGCTTGTACACCCTGTACACCTACTGCTGCTTTTCTAGCCGCTGCTGACCTTGCCGCAGCAGCGTTATTGAGAGGTTTTTTTGGCGATGCTTCAGAAGGACGTCGATTTAATAAAGGGGTTACTCCCAATAGACGCATTGATTCACGCTCCATTTCAATCGCATAGTTCGTGATCAATCCGCGAAAGTAACGATGCGCGATTAATGCCGGTACTGCAATACCGATCCCGAATGCCGTAGTTACCAAAGCTTGAGAAATACCACCCGCTAATTCGGTTGGACTACCCACACCCTGTGCCGTAATTACGCTAAATACACTAATCATTCCCACCACAGTTCCTAACAACCCTAATAAAGGCGCTATCGCTGCAACCGTTCCTAGAGTAGTCATATATTTATCCATAGCATGCACGACATGACGTCCTGATTCTTCAATCGCATCTTTCATCACGTGACGTGGCTGAGCCAAGTTCTCTAACCCCGTTGCTAGGACTTGGCCTAGTAAAGCTGTTTCACGAACACCTTCAATTTGGTCTTTTGATAACTTTCCAGTTTTAGCGATATGCAATGCATTAATTGCAAGTCCCTCAGGTAAAACTTTGTCTTTTCTCAAGGTAAGAAACAAACTAAGAATCACCACAACTGCAACAATAGAACTCAAAATAAGGGGAATCATCATTATTCCCCCTGCATTAAAAAACTCACTCATACCCTAATCCCTTTATTATTTTTATACTTTAAAACAGACACACAGAATATCTAAAAAAACACTGCGGTCTTTATATAGAAAATAACTTTAACGTAAATAACCTAAACTCAGGCTTAACAAGCTCCCTAATCCTCAGATAAAAAACACAATGATAGCCACACCTTTGATTTCATAGCACATCCCAAAAATATTCTATTGAGCTAAATCATAATAGAGTGCGGTAGCGCTCACTAAACCTACGGGCGAAACGAATATTTCGGGAGCTTACCGTTTGTTGTTTTAAACGGTTAACTCAATTATGCATGGCTTTACGAATATCCTATGAAAACAAAGTCATGACTCTCACTCACGTTTCGATCTTGAGATTAGGGAAGTAGATAACTATAAATATTCCTTAGAAAACTGCTAAACTCGCACAAGAGTTTAAAAATAGGAATAACGCATGAAAAATGCCTTAAAAGTTACTGGTTTATTCACCTTTCTTGCGGTTGCATTCCTTAATGCCTTTGTCGATCTTGGGCATAAAATCATTATCCAAAATACTATCTTTAAGAATTATGACGGCTCTGAACTCATTGTTTTAAGCTCTATCGTAAACGCCCTGATATTACTGCCTTTTATTCTCCTCTTTACTCCTACAGGCTATATCTCTGATAAATATCCTAAAAACACGATTATGCGGATTAGCGCATGGGTGGCCTTAGGTATTACTTTATTAATCACCTTTAGTTATTACCAAGGATGGTTTTGGTTTGCCTTTGGCATGACGTTTTTATTAGCCTTACAAAGTGCTATTTATTCACCTGCAAAATATGGTTTTGTTAAAGAGCTAGTGGGCGATAGACGCCTCGCTCAAGCCAATGGCTTATTACAAGCCGCAACGACCACAGGTATTTTACTGGGTACTTTTTTCTTCTCAATCCTTTTTGAAAAACTGTTTAAAGGGTTTGAGTTTACTCATAGTCTTACCGATAAAGATGCCATTATTGCTCTAATGGCTCCGCTAGGTTGGGTTCTAGTAGGCTTAACCCTGCTAGAACTTATTTTAGCTTATCGTCTACCACAACTAACCCAAACCAAAGATAAAATGAAGTTCCGTTGGGATGACTATACACATGGCAGAACTCAGGCACGTAATTTAAAACTCGCCAAAAGACACCCTTATATTTGGTTATCTATTTTAGGACTAGCGGTTTTTTGGGCAATTTCACAAGTACTACTTGCCTCCTACCCAGCTTATGCCAAAGAATTCTTAGGCTTAACCAATACAGCGGTAGTACAAGGTTTAATGGCCTTTGGCGGAATTGGTATTTTAATTGGCTCAATTGCCGCAGGGCGGATTTCTCGTAATCATATTGAAATAGGTTTAGTACCTGTTGGTGCAATAGGCGTTACTTTATCACTGATCTTTATTCGAATTTTTGACTCAAGCATTTTACAAGCCTTAAACTTTTTATTCCTCGGTATTATGGGTGGCTTTTTCATTGTTCCTCTAAATGCTTTAATGCAGTACCACACCAGAAACAGCCAACTCGGTCGTATCTTAGCCACCAATAATTTAGTTCAATTTAGCGTTATGCTGCTGTTTTTAATTATCACCAGTACATTGGCATATTATAGTGTTGGTAGTACCGCAATGCTTTGGGGCTTATTTGTCGTAGCCCTACTCGGCACTTTTTATACCATTTCTAAAATTCCCGAATCGTTATTACGCTTTATTATTGCACGCCTATTTGCAGCACGTTACCGCATGAAGGTATTGGGGTTTGAAGACTTACCTCCTGCTGGTGGAGTGTTGTTATTAGGTAACCATATAAGTTTTGTCGACTGGGCTTTGGTACAGATTGCTTCACCCCGTCCACTACATTTTGTCATAGAACGTGGTTATTACGAGCGCTGGTACTTGAAAGGGATTTTAAAAATGTTTGGCGCTGTACCCATTGCAAGTGGCGCAAGCGCATCCTCACTTGATACAATTAATGGCTTATTAAAAGAAGGCAAAGCCGTTTGTTTATTTCCTGAGGGAACCATTAGCCGAACAGGGCAATTATCAGAGTTTAAACGTGGCTACTTAAAGGCAATAGAGGGCACTAGCGCAAAAATAGTGCCTTTTTACCTGCACGGTTTATGGGGCAGTCGCTTTTCTCGATCCAGCGGATTTTTAAAAGAGGCGCGACAATCTGGGTTTAAACGCGATATTATTGTTGCCTTTGGTAAGCCGCTACCTTCAGATACCTCTCCAGATCAATTAAAGCGGCGGATTTTTGATTTATCCTTTAATGCATGGCAAGACTATGCCAAAACCATCGACCCTATTCCTGTCTCGTGGCTTAAAACAGCAAAGCGAATGAGCTTTCAAATGTCGGCGACCGATGTTCAAGGCGAACCACTAAGTCATCATAAGTTTATGACCGCCGTGTTTGCATTTTCTGGACTGATCGCTAAAAAAAGTCCAGAGCAAAACATTGGCTTATTGATTCCCTCCAGTGTCGGCGGCGCAATTACCAATATGGCAATACTTTGTTTGGGCAAGACCGTTGTTAATCTTAATTTCACAGCCAGCTCAGAAGCTCTCCAAGGATCTATCAAAAAGGCCGATATTCAAACGGTTTACACCTCTAAAAAGTTTTTACGCAAGCTAGATGAAAAAGGCATAAAAATAAAAGAGATATTACCTAAAACCAAATTGATCTACTTAGAAGATTTCAAGACAGAGCTGCCCAAAGCTAAAATGTTGATCACCTTGCTCAGTGTAATGTTGCTACCAAGCCAGCTGCTTCGCCTAATTTATATGAAGCGTGTTAGAATGGATCAAACTGCTGCTATTTTATTTTCCAGTGGCAGCGAAGGCACCCCAAAAGGAGTTGAGTTAAGCCATCTTAATCTTGCGGCAAATTCTCGCCAAGTCGCTGATATGTTGAATACACGCGAAACTGATGTGGTTATGTCAACGCTTCCGACATTCCATGCGTTTGGTTTATTAGCCACCACATTTATGCCTTTATCAGAGGGCGTACCGATTGTTTGTCACCCAGACCCTACCGATGTTTTAACTGTTGCCAAGGGTGCGGCTCGCCACAATGCAACCTTGCTTTTTGGCACCTCAACCTTCTTCCGCCTGTATGTAATGAATAAAAAGGTACATCCGTTGATGCTAAAATCGCTGCGGCTCATTATCTCCGGTGCCGAGAGACTTAACCCGACGGTACGCGATGCCTTTGCCACAAAATTTGGTAAAAAAATACTCGAAGGTTATGGCGCAACCGAAACCTCCCCCGTTGCTAGTGTTAACCTACCTGATGAATTAGACACAAACTATTGGAAAACCCAATTGGGCAATAAGGATGGTACAGTCGGAATGCCATTACCCGGTACCAGCTTCCGCATTGTAAACCCTGATACGTTAGCAGAGCTACCTACAGGGGAAGATGGCTTAATCCTGATCGGTGGCCCTCAGGTTATGAAGGGCTACTTACTCGACCCTGAAAAGACCGCCGAAGTCATTACCGAGTTTGATAATAAACGCTGGTATCACAGTGGTGACAAAGGCCACCTTGATGAAGATAACTTCCTCACTATTGTTGATCGCTATTCACGCTTCGCCAAACTCGGCGGTGAAATGGTCAGTCTCTCTGCGGTTGAAGAAACCATCCGCGAGGCTCTTAAGGAGCCTGATTTAGAACTAGTAGCCGTCAACTTACCCGATGATAAAAAAGGTGAAAAAGTTATTTTATTAATTGCAACGGAAACACCCGTGGCGGATATTAAAAAAGCACTTATTAAATCTGGGATGAATGCTTTAATGATTCCTACCAAAATCACCTTGGTCAATGCCGTACCTAAACTAGGTAGCGGCAAGACCGACTTTGCAACTTCGCGTAAAGTAGCTTTGGGTGAAGATGGTAGATAACTTATTTAGGATGTTGCCAATAAATAGACTCTACCCTTGATACATTCTCAAAACTTACTTCTGAGCTTTTTTTGCCAATTCTTATATCAACTTCGTGTTTACAACTACCACTACTGCAATCCAATTTATTGAAGATGCGTTGTGGTTTACCCGGTATTTCACTGGCTGCAATAATATTGAAAACATCATTATCATCTTTTGAACCATCTCTATTCAAATCAAGGCTGGCCTCTCCCGTTAAAATATTCATAGCATAAATACGCCCTTGGGTGCCAGGGGACTCACAGGCATTGATTAGCTCACCACTTGTTATGGCAGCAGGTACTAATGTTGTAAAGACTAGCGAACCTTCAAAAGTTATTGAGCTGGCTAAAACTTTCTCGCCAGGGTCGGAAAATTTAACATACCAGCCGAATTTATCAGACTCTGTTATTTCTTTTACCGTTTTTTCACCTTTCTTAAAGTCGCTGTGCTTTAAGGTTTTTAAGACCTTTCCTGTACCAGCTTGTGTAGTAGTTTCTATTTCAACATTTGCCAGTTTATTGATCTTAATTGGCCATTGTTTGAAAGGTTTTATTGTCTTATCTATCTCTGAAAGAGGTGCTTTATCGAGCAATACAAACATATAATCATTAATTTTTTTATTAATGGGATGAGGTCTTAAGCCACTACCAATAGAAACAGTGAATATTGTTTGACCATTATGCGTTAACCTTGCAATGTCAGGCTCATTATAAAACTTTCGAGCATTCTCACCATCTTCCGATAATTCTGCCAACTTTATTAAACTCGACTTAGTCGGATCAGACAAATCTTCATACAAGTTAAGTCGCCAAACATTGCCACCGGTATCAGCAAAATACATGCGGTCAATATAGCCATTATTATTTGTATCGAGTACTCGTGGAGCTGCTGGTATAGCGTGCTTAACATCAGTATTTTGCATGCTTTCTCGCATAGACCAGATACGCTCTCCTGTTTTAGCATTAACGATATAAATATCATCAGCAAGATCTGCTTGCATCGTATTTTCTTTAACTGAGCTTTCGTCGTAACCACCACTAATACCGTAATCAAACTTAGTGTCATTACCACCACTAAAAATCAACGCTGTTTTCTTTTCCCTGCCAACTTTTACATTAGCTAAATAAGCTTGTGACCATGCTTGACCAAGGCGTGCGAAGTCGCCACCATTAGCACCATCAATTTTCCACATAAGCTTAGGCTTAGTGACATCAGAGACATCCAGCGCATAATAGGCTCGTCCACCTCGACGCAAGCCAAAATAAAGATACACATTGCTTCCGTCTTTTACATACGTTAACGGGCCATCAATACCATAGATGTGCTCTCCATTACCGTTGCCATCCCCTACAAATTGATGCTCAATATTTTTTAGTAATTGTTTCGGCATAAAGGCAAACTTTTCTTCACCTGTCTCAGTATCAAATGCATGTATATAGCCCTCATTGGTGGCTGCAAAGATATATTGCTCTTTACCAACCCCATCCTTATCGCCATTTTTATAAGTTACGATAACGGGCTCAGAATGCAACATGTCTCCCATATGCTGACGAGCATTTTTTGATGTATCTCCTTTTTTCCAACCTCGTATAAAATTAATGAGCTTTTTCTTGTAAGCTTCTGTAGTAACTGTCTCTGTAGCCCCTACCATATCTTTGGTAATATTTGCATTCTGTTGGCTTATTACGTTCTCTTCAGCCCACAGGTTTTTATTATCGGTAATATTAGAGAATAGTTTCCGTTCTGCAGGCTTATCAATTAAGCTGGCAACACCACCATCAGTTACTGAATTACCATCGGCTTTGGTACTCTTTGACCAGAAATCCCAAGCTTCATCCTTGATTAAACCCAGTTCTGTCATTGCATCAACACCGGTAGTTTTACCACGAATACGTCGATGTCCATCAACATTAACCAGCTTAAACTTTTTCAGATTTCCTGACCAACCTTCTGAACTGTTCTTTTCAAACACCGGAATATAAATATCATCCTCATGCTCTAAACCACTTTTTACATTCACACTATAACCCGGTGATGCTTGTGAACGTGCTGCTACTACCACTTCTTTAAGTGCTTTAGTAAAGGCTTCGACTAAAGATGCTTTATCTTCTGCTAAGAAGAAGCCATCTCTACCCTCTGTTTTAGGGTCGTTCTCAATGGTTACCAAGCTTTCAAGGTAAGCTGTCGTATTAGCGTCGTCTGTAACGGTATTTGAAAAACCGATCACCATCGTATTAATAAATTGATCTCCAACGGCAAAGCCCTTGCCGGGTAAGTTATCATGTGTTGCCAAATAGTGGGTTAGATCTGGCCCACAGGTGCCTGCTTTAAAATAAGGATCATCCTTACACGACTTACCAATCATATCGGGTACATTGGTGTAATATGTACTTGATTTTGCTTTTATTGATAGTCTGTCGCCCTCAGAATACTCGGGCTTACCATCGGACATTAATACAATGAAGTTACTTTGACAGTCACCGACTATTGGGCTGATGTAATTAGGATCAGGGTAACGGCTGGTGTTTTGATCAAAGTCACAAATCACTTCATTAACGATACGCTGATCATCGGGATTTTCACATTGCTCATAATCCCATGTGCGGCACGCTTCACTATCTTCGGTTGTACATTTGTATTTATTTCTTCTGTCATAATAGCTAATAGAAGTATCTAAATCATCCACACATAAAACCTCTTCCGCAACTCGACAACGTGGAAAACGATCAAAATGAAAAACCTTCTTATCTTTATACTCTTCCACTTTACTCGCACTTGCACGTAATTGATTGGACGTAATTTGACGAATAGCTTTTTTCACCTCCTTATCAACCCACCATGTTTTTTTATTCCCTTGATTTATTCCATTAACAGCCGTATTAAAAACACTACCAAACTCATCTTGCAGGTATTTAACAAAGTCATTTCTCATAATGCGACAGTTCTTAAGAGTAGATTCACCAGTGTTTTTTAGCGGTTTATAATTAGGCCAGCCTGTATTATTTGGGCACCTAATCCAACCTGTAAACCAATCAGCCGTAGCAGGTTTAAAATACTTGAAATACCATTTTTTCTCATCAACACTACGAGGAGACCATGCGCTAGAAAGGTTATCTGCATACCATTGAGGCGTATAAGGAAAATCATGACCTGGAAAGGCCGCACTCTTAAAATAAACACCATCAGGGTACTGGTAAGTAGATGGATGTGCTGCCGCAAAATAATGACCTCGTCCGCCATAACCTGTTGTATCCTCCCAACGAATTGCCCCACCTCTAAAATAAAGTGCTGCTTCAACTAATGCATCTACAATAGGTGTATTACCCTCAGCCTCCCACGTCTTTGCAACTTCGGGTAAATAATCACGTACCGTCATTGCATCAAAATTATCAACAACGGGATTAAACCACGAGGACATTCCATTTCCTGCTGGTGCAGGTTGTCTATGGTGACGCCACTGAACTTCCCCCGCTTTATCCTTTAACGACTCCTCTATTATCGGTTTAACCAGAGTATTTAATGGCTTAACAGGGAACTTCACCCCATTACCGCGATCATTCCTCCATGATTCTGCGCTACCATAGTTCATAATCCCTACATTCAAATTATCTTCAACATTGCCTAGTACTTCCGTTAAAGTCTCCTTCATAATATCAATACGTGTTTCACCGTTGATCTTCTCACTCATGCTGGATGAGTTATCCATTATAAAGAGTACATTAGGGCTAATTGCACCAGTGGAGGTAAAGAACACCTCTGTATCATCAGCTGTTGCTACTCTGACACCACTTAGCACAAAGCTAAAAAGTGTATAGAAAGATATTTTTTGACTAAAGGTTAACGTTTTCATTGTACTGCCTGTTATTTTAATTATTTTGGTTAATTAAGTTTTATAAAGAGACCTTTGCATGAGATCTCATTTTCCAATTTATTCTGATAATTGAGTTGGATGTTAAAAAAACATCAAATCAATCGCTAGTTCTTCTCTATTTTTACCTTAATACTTACATTTTTAAGCCTAT